>Ga0256405_10001156_pt1 | contig 75979 bp, 50 predicted proteins | sample RumenRJG_02DNA_FD_189096 | JGI IMG/M metagenome (GOLD analysis project Ga0256405, IMG submission 189096) | Bovine rumen microbial communities from Lethbridge, Alberta, Canada - RJG_02 | ecosystem: Host-associated > Mammals > Digestive system > Stomach > Rumen | place: Canada: Alberta... | reverse complement strand
CTTGGCAATACTTTCTCCAGTATACAGACGCATAAATGGGTTGTCAAAAGGAGTAAGATTCTCATCTACGACGAAGGTAATACTCCCATCGGTTCGATTCGTAATTTTGTTACTGCCTGCATAACCTACTATTGTTACAAAGGCGAGCAGGGCGGTGATGATAGTTTTCTTGTTCATTATTTCTTTTTTGTTATTTGTCGTTACCTATTTATGTATACGCCGTAATCGCAGAAATATGACGCTGCGGGGCGTTAAATCTTCTTAACCGCAAGGCATAAAAACGGCGCGAGTCTGATTTCGCATCCGATTCAGAGGCATCGCCAAACGCCGTTCTCGTAGATACAAGTCTCAGCCCGCGCCTAAACGCGAGCATCGACTCTTTTCTTCTCACGAGATATTTTGGCGAAATTTCTGAATCAAGAATCAAAAAGTCAACGCTTCCTTATGTTGTTCTATGTCTGTCGGTCTATCCGCTCATGTTTGCTTTTAATTAAATGTTATTCTATCGTGATTCCTTGTGCGGGCATTCGGAACGAGAAAGACGTTTCATTGTTAAGGGTCGAGACAATAAAGTCGCCCTGTGTGATGACATCCATGCCAATAAGCACATCATAGTCAAAGTCGCTGTAGTCCTCGCCACTCAGCACGCGGAGGTTGGCTATGCGATAGCCGTTCTCGAAACAGAGGTCTATGAGGTAGGTGTTCACCTCGATAATGCCGTTGAGCGTAGAGACAGCGTGCTTTTCACTCGGTTCAAGACCTAGGGCATCGACAATTTCGGGCGTTATAACCGTGTTTGTGGCACCAGTGTCCCACGCAGCGTTCTCAATCTTGCAGTAGCGGCGGTTGCTGTTAGCATCGGTCACACCGTCGGGCATGACCACAAAGCAGTCGGTGATGATGGCATCTTGCCGACAGCCGAAATTCTTTTTAAGTACGCTCATCGTGGCAGTACGTTTGCTGTGATGTTACGATGCGGACGTGGTGTCTGCGGCACGACCCGGGTCGACGTGAAACGTGCGACGTGTCCCTCTGCCCAAGGCTCAGCCTGGACGGTGGTCGTGATTTTTGGGAAACTTACATTGTTCATTGCAATAGCTATTAATATGAATTCGAGGGCAAAGATACGCTTTTTTTTCAATAATATTGCAGGATAATAATAGTTTAACATGATTTTATCGAATAAATTATTCATTTATCCACTAAACAGCTCTGTTTTCGTTGCAACTAAACTGATAGTCCATCTCCACGATGATTTTCAAATCTCTCAATACGCCAGTCATATTTTCCATCGACAATATCTCTGACCTCAGTGTCGGCACGATGCAATTCCATGTTTGTCAGCTGTCCTAACTCCTTAGCAAGCCAGACGAGCCACTGAGCCACATGCTCGATGCTGGTAGCAGCGAGTCTGGCGAACTTGAACATCAGGACCTTGATAGCTGAGGATTCTTCATCATAGAAGTACGACCCATGATTGCCGCCACGACAGCCAGAGCCGGATTTCGCAAAGTCAATAATGGCGTCGACACAGAACTTTATCATCTCATCAACTGCATAGAGGTACTTCCCCATGCCTGTGAACATCGGTTCCTGCCAGTCGCCACGGCTCTTTATCTCATACTTTTCTTCTATCGCCTTACTGATCTGGGTGTTGAGTTCTGTCATCTTATTGTTCTTCGCGGTGATTTCATCATCAAGTTGCATGGCCTGCGCAGTTTTCTTGGTAATCTCATCGTCAAGCTCGGAGTTACGCTTGCTTCTTAGCTTGTTGCAAGCGTTAAGCATATTGTACTCTTTACGATTTTCCGCAAGTGATTCGTCAAGTTCTTTGCGTTTCTTCTCGAACTCTTCGTAAAGTCTTTGCTGTTCATCGGCTGCTTCCTGACGCAAATCCTGTAAGGTCTCTCTGGCATATTCTTTCTCTGCCTGAAGGAGATTGCAGTCATCTATGGTGGATTGGAGGTCGTTTTGCGCTTCCTCAGTCTGCTCTTTCAGTTCATTGAGTTCCTTCTTCTGCTTCAGAAGGATATAGTCGTTACGATTCAGGTGCTCGGCTCCTGTTTCATCCTTGCTCGTACCTCGCTCCATGCCCAATGACTCAGCAACCATATCCTGTATTTGCATACAATCATTGCTGTTGAGCTTATAAGACTTGCCTGTATCATGGTTCATCCAGTCCCAAATAATGTGTGCATGGAGATTGGGAATCCAGGTCTCAGGGTTGTCTGGATCTGCGTAGTGTCCTTCGTCCCTATGGATGTGGATTTGGATAGCTCTTACACCCCACCTCTCATGAACCTTCTGCGTGTATCTCATCAGGTCATCCATCGTGGTGTCGGGCTTGATACGTACAACACTCTCACGGAGGGGGCTACTGCCATTGCGTTTCTTTTTCCGGCCTTTCTTGTCGGTAACTTCGACTATCCGTTCCTGCATACGCCGACCTGTCTTCTGCTTTACTATCACCTTGATTTCATCGTAGACTTCTTGAAGGGTCTTGCCCTCCATGTCAGGTGCAACATACACATTATTATTATGTGTCAGTTCCAGACGTACATAAATGGTACGAGGGTCGAGAAACGCGATGTACTCTGGATCACGCCTGTTATGGCGCTCACTCTGTTCGATATTGCATGGCTCGATATGGTCGCATGCTAAATTTCCGTTTTCTTTCATTATCTGTTTTAGTTTTTGTCTAATGCTTAATTTACGATGTAAGTAGGTGCCCTAATGGGGGTATCGGGGTGTGAACCCTGATCGGAGAGTCCAGAGAGAGGGTAACTCTATGGTCCAGGTTCTCAGGAGTGAAACGCCTGAGCGGGGTTTCGGGGCAGAGCCTTGAACGGGTCAAGGGCAGCGCCTTTGCCCTCGGAGAGCCCACTAACTACGCTTGTAGTTATAGTGGGCTACATCATGGGCAAGCCCATTCCCTCCCTGCAAGCAGTTGACAGCACGTCTACCAGTATTTCAATTTTGGCTGCGAAGTAACAACTTTTCCGTGACATGGCGGGCCACGAAAAATTATGTTTTGTTTTTTAACACTTTCCACGACTCCGTTGAGAAAAATAACAACGTTCATCTTTCATGGAATTTCAGCATAACAGTCTCCTGCCAAGTTTTCGTATATGTTAAATTTGAAAATAAAATTTTCGCATACGGTCTGTCTCGTCCAGATGTGTTACCTTTGCCGCCAAAATAAAATACAACACAAAAACTATACAGACAATGGAAGTTATATCAATTGAACGCAGCACCTATGAGGAGCTGCTGACGAGCTTCAACAGCTTCGTCGCGCAGATGAAGGAGATGGCCAGCAGAGGCAACGACAAAAAGTTGGACGAATGGCTCGACAACCAGGACGTGTGCCAGATACTGAACATCAGTCCGAGAACATTACAGACGCTCCGTGACAACGGAACATTGGCCTTTTCACAAATCAACCACAAGGTTTACTATAAGCCGGAGGACGTGAAAAGTATTTTCACCGTAGTAGAGGACAGGAAGAATTCTCAGTGTATGAACTTAAAACGCAGTGCCTATGAACGAACTGATCATGCCGCATAATGTTGGAGTGAAGAATGTGCTGGATAGCATGAAAGAAGTACTTGCGCTTTACAAGAAGGTTACTGGCAATTATCGTCCGATGCTCGATGGTGAACGATACCTGACGGATAGAGAAGTCTCGGAGATTCTGAAGGTCAGTCGACGGACACTGCAGGAGTACCGCAACGACGGCATTCTGCCTTATATCCTGTTGGGTGGCAAGGTGCTCTATCGTGAGCGGGACCTGGAAGAACTCTTGGAGAGATTCTATCACCCAGCCTATCGGATAACGGACAAGTGATATTCCAGCCAGAGTGATTCCCCTTCACAATGGGAGTAGAAGCAGAAAGACGGGAAACCGAAATCAATCATTGCTCCCGTCTTTCTGCTTTTTTATGATGTGCATTCCGTCCGTCACTCATCCCCTCTGCTGATGCTTGGAAAAGAGCATGAGCTTGAAACGGGCGGGGCTTGTGTGGGAAATACGCTCACAGCCTACTGTGAGGAAGATTTTCCATGCAAGTATCGTCTGTTTCGTATAAAGCCCGTGCTACCTTTGCATCGGCAGGGGAATGAAGTGGACGGATGGGTATTATGTTCCATCTGTTCGCTTCATTCCATCGAATGCCTTATACATCTATGAATAATACAAAACCCATAAAAAAGTAGCATAACATTTGGTCGTATCCAAAGAAATGATTACCTTTGCACTCGATGATGAGTCATAAATGGTTGCTGGCTCAGCGTCAGGTGTTCTTTGATGCAGTTTATAGCAGAATGCGGAATTGAGTACGGTTGCCAATTCGTAACCCCATTTTCCCTCAATCCCCCAGACTGCCTTTATATAAAGAAAAGCTGATAATTCTTACAAAGTTACACTAAATCTTTGCATCGTCGTGTGGCCTCGGCTGTGCGACAGACATTTTATTTTTGCTCAATTCCTGTCCGAACTACCACCTCGAATCACGGAGTTTTAAATTACTGATGACATTTTTGGCGTTCATACATCTTTTTAGTAAAGTATATACTTAAAGACTATGAACGTAAAAGAATTGGAATTGCTTGCGGAGAAGAACCGTAAGCGTCTTGTTGAGGTGGTATATGCCGCCAAGGCCGGCCACATCGGTGGCGACCTGTCGTGCCTGAACGTGATGACGGCACTGTACTTCCATGTGATGAGGAATCTGGATGCCTCTGAGCCCAAGGCGGCTGAGAGAGACCGCTTTGTGCTGTCGAAGGGCCATTGTGTTGAGGCATTGTACGTAACGCTGGAGGCTAAGGGGTTCCTGAAGCCCGAGGTGCTGGACACGCTGGGTAAGTTCGGCAGCATACTGAGCGGACACCCCACGATTGAGGTGCCAGGCATCGAGGTGAACTCGGGTGCGCTGGGTCACGGTCTGGGCATCGGCGTAGGTATGGCCATTGCCGCGAAGATGGACAAGAAGACGTGGAAGACCTATGTGCTGATGGGCGACGGCGAACAGGGCGAGGGCTCTATCTACGAGGCAGCGATGGCCGGCAACAAGTATCAGCTGGATAACCTGGTAGCTATCATCGACCGCAACCACCTGCAAATCAGCGGCAACACAGAGGACGTGATGCCCATCGACAGCATCAAGGAGCGCTGGAGTGCCTTTGGTTGGGACGTCATCGAGATGAACGGCGACTCGATGGAGGACATCGTGAAGACGTTTGACGCCATTGACTACACAAACAAGAAGCCCCACCTACTGGTGTCGAACACCACGAAGGGCCGCGGCGTCAGCTTCATGGAGGGTATCGCCAAGTGGCACCACGGTGTGCTGAACGAGGAGCAATGCAAGGAAGCGGTTGCAGAAATAGAGGCTCGAATTGCTTCAATGGAGAAATAAATTGTAAATTGTAAATCGTCAAATTGTAAAATAGAATATGATTGCATGTAGAAAACAGTTTACTGACACGTTGCTGGAACTGGCACGTGAAGACAAAGATATCGTTGCCGTAACCACCGATGCCCGTGGCTCTGTGACCTTGGGCGACTATGCCTCGGCGCTGCCTGAGCAGTTTGTAGAGTGTGGCATTGCCGAGCAGGATGCCGTAGGCATCTCGGCAGGCTTGGCACATTCAGGCAAAAAAGTGTTCTGCTGTGGTCCCGCCTGCTTCTATGTAGCCCGCTCACTGGAACAGGTGAAGGTGGATCTGGCCTACTCTGAGAACCCCGTCACCATCCTTGGCGTATCAGGCGGTGTGGCCTACGGCGCCTTAGGTGCTACCCACCACTCGCTGCACGACATTGCCGCCCTGCGCACCTTCCCGGGAATGACCGTTTGTCTGCCCTCTGACTGGCGCGTGACGAAGAAGCTGGTGAAATTCCTGGTGGATTTCAACAAGCCCTGCTACGTCCGTGTAGGTCGTGCCGCTGTGCCCGATGTCTACGAGAACGACGACTTTGACTTTGAGGTAGGCAAGGCCATTCAGATTCTGGATGGAAAGGATGTGACCATCGTGGCTACGGGTGAAACTGTCTACCACGCTTGGCAGGCTGGTCTGAAGCTGAAGGAGCAGGGCATCTCGGCCCGCGTGCTCGACTGCTCGTGGATCAAGCCTTTCGACGAGGAAGCTATCCGCAAGGCAGCCCGTGAGACAGGACGCATCGTCACCGTCGAGGAGCACTCGCAGTTTGGTGGCTTGGGTGCGATGGTGTGCGAGACACTCTCGGAGCACCCCGTACCAGTTCGTATCATTGGTATTCCTGACGAGAACGTCGTTCATGGCACTAATGCAGAGATCTTCCACCACTACGGCATGGATGCAGAAGGCGTGGCGAAAGCTGTAACCAGCTTTCTAAATGATAAATGAGAAATGTAAATGAAGGAATGAGAAATGGCACAACGAATCATTGCTATTGACCAGAGCACCTCGTCGACGAAGGCTTTGCTGTTCGACGAAGAGTGCAAGATGCTGGCGCGCACCAATGTCGACCACCATCAGTACTATCCACAGACTGGCTGGGTGGAGCACGATGCAGAGGAAATCTACAACAATATGGTAGAGGCCATTCGCAAACTGATGGCAGAAGTAGACCTGCACTATTCGCTGGTGCCATACACCTTTTCGCTGGCCATCACTAACCAACGGGAAACGGCAGTGGTATGGAACAAGACCACGGGCAAACCCATTGCCAACGCAGTAGTCTGGCAGGACACGCGAGGTGCAGAGCTGTGTCGCCAGCTTCGTGCTGACAGTAAGGCAGAGTTGGTGATGGAGAAGAGCGGTCTGCTCATCGACCCGAACTTCTCGGCCAGCGGCATCAAGTGGCTTTTAGACCATGTTGAGGGTGCCCGCGAACAGGCAGAAAAAGGGGAGTTGCTGATGGGCACCATTGACACGTGGCTCGTCTGGAAACTGACGGGAGGCAAGGTGCACGCTACAGACATCACCAACGCCTCGCGTACCATGCTCTTCAATATCCACACTCTGCAGTGGGACAATGACCTGCTACAGCTGTTCGATATCCCCAACTCAATGATGCCCAAGGTGTTACCCTGCGACACAATCTATGGAGATACAACGGTAGAAGGAGTGTTCCCCAACCCCATCCAGATAGCTGGTGTGTTGGGGGACTCGCATGGTGCACTGGTCGGACAGATGTGCTTTGAAGAAGGCTCTGGCAAGGTGACATACGGCACAGGCTCGAGTGTGATGGTGAACATTGGCGAGAAGCCTCAACCCGCTCCGGAAGGACTGGTAACCAGTGTGGGATTTACGGCCTTTGGCAAGACCTATTATGGTTACGAGGGCAATATCTATAGCACGGGAGCTACACTCAAGTGGATTGCCGACCAGTTGCAGCTCGTGGACCATCCTGCCGAGATGGAAGCACTTGCAACGAGTGTCGAGGATAATGGCGGGGTATACATCGTGCCGGCCTTCTCGGGACTGGGTGCCCCGTGGTGGCAAAGTAATGTGAAAGGGGCCGTATTCGGACTCACCTTCGCCACTACCAAAGCTCATTTCCTGCGGGCAGCTTTGGAGAGTATTGCCTACCAGATCAAGGACCTGGTGGACGTCATGGCCCATGCCACAGGCGGAAGCCTGAAGAACATTGCCGCTGACGGAGGCCCCACGAAGAACAAGTTCCTGATGCAGTTCCAGGCCGACATGCTGGAGACTCCCGTGGTATGCACGGAGGTTGATGATGCCTCGGCCTTGGGTGCCGTCATCATGAATGGGTTTGCCCGTGGACTCTGGAAGAGTTTCGACGAGGTGGTGGGCTATCGTAAAGTCATCCAGACCTATCAGCCAAACGCTCACCTCTCGCCCCTCACCTCTCACCTCTACAAAGGCTGGCGAGAGGCCGTCAAACAATTGATTAACTAAAACTAAACAAATATGAGAAACGGAAAGACATGTTTTGGCGTGATTATCGGAACACGCGCCTATTTTAATTCGGAGTTGGCCAAAGATGTGCGCAAGCAGCTGCTGAAGACGCTCGAAGAGGGTGGCTACGAGTATATCATCCTGCCTGAAGACGCCACACCTACGGGCAGTTCAAGCATCGAGACCCGTGAAGACGGATTGAAAGTGTCGAAGCAGTTCAGAGCCCATCGCGACGAGATAGACGGTATCATCGTATCGTTGCCTAACTTCGGCTTCGAGATTGGCATCATTAATGCCATCAGCGACGCCGACCTGAACGTACCTGTAATGGTACAGGCCTGCGACGACGAGAACGACAAGGTGGACCTTGACTCGCGCCGTGATGCCTTCTGCGGCAAGATCTCTGTGTGCAATAACCTCTATCAATATGGCATTCCCTTCACGGACACCACACTGCACACCTATTCTATCTATGACCCGCTGCTCAGGAAGGACATTGACAAGTTTGCCGCCATCTGCCGTGTGGTAAACGGTCTGCGCCACTGTCGTTTGGGACAGATAGGTACACGCCCCTTGGGCTTCAACACCTGTCGTGCCAGCGAAAAGCTGTTGCAGCGTTCAGGCATTACCGTCGTTCCTGCCGACCTCAGCGAGATTCTCTATGCCGCCCAGAAGATCAGCGACAACGATCCGAAGTTCATCGAGATGTGCAACCGCACCTGCAACTATGCCAAGGTGCCCGACAACTATAAAGAGAAGCTGGGCCTGCAGGCTAAGTTCAGCGTGGCTGTCGAAAACTGGATAGAGGCCAACGACGTGCAGGCTGTGGCCATCCAGTGTTGGGACTCGCTGGAGCAAAACTATGGTTGTGCACCTTGCGTCACCATGTCAATGCTAAGCGATAAGCTTATTCCTGCTGCCTGTGAGACTGACCTGGCAGGAGCTATCTCAATGTATGCCTTGACACTGGCTTCAAATAAGGCCTCTGCCCTACTCGACTGGAACAACAACTTTGCCGAAGATCGCAACAAGTGTGTCTGCACCCATTGCGGTAACTATGCCAAATCGTTCGTTGGAAATAACGACCTGAAGTTAGGTCCTCTTGGTGTCTTAGGTCGTACGCTGGGCAAGATCAACACCTTTGGTGCTGTCTATGCCAAGGTAAGCGAAGGACCCTTCACCTTCTTCCGCATCTCAACAGACGACCCGAAGGGCTGCATCAAGGCCTACTTAGGCAAAGGTGAAATCACCAACGACCCCTATGGCATGGACGGCTGTATCGCTGTGACGAAGGTCGACAACCTACAAAAGCTGATGAAGTATATCTGCAAGAACGGTTTCGAGCACCATGTCGCCATGTGTCGCACCGATGTGGTCGACATTCTGAACGAGGCCATTGAGACCTATTTGGGTTGGAACCTTTACGTTCACGAGTAAAAACTGCCCTGAAAATTTGGCTGTTAGCTAAAAAAAGTGTATATTTGTCACCGATTTACTGACTGACAAATATACACTTCTTGTTTATGCACACTAAAAAACTATTCATTTCCAGCCTTCTGGCTTTACTAACAGCAACAGCTATGCATTCACAACCCCAACTTCGAGCTGACAATATCGACGAGGTATTGCAGGCGATGACCCTTGAAGAAAAAGCCAAATTACTTGTTGGCGGCGCTAACAATTTTTTCGGTTCTAACGCTGTCGTAGGTGGCGAGGCAGACCTGGTGGCCGGTGCCGCCGGCACTTCTCCTGCCATTCCGCGTTTAGGCATCCCTGCTACCGTATTGACTGACGGTCCTGCCGGTGTTCGTATTGACCCAATACGTAAGGGTACTGACAAGACCTATTATGCCACTGCTTTCCCCATTGGCTCATGTTTGGCCTCCACTTGGAACACCGAACTGGTGGGTCAGGTGGGTCAGGCTATCGGTAACGAGACCAAGGAATATCGTTGCGACGTCATCTTAGGGCCTGGCATGAACCTGCACCGTAATCCCCTCTGTGGCCGTAACTTCGAATATTACTCGGAAGACCCACTGCTGACAGGAAGAATTGCCGCCGCCTATATCAACGGTGTACAGAAGGAAGGCGTTGGTGTCTCGGCCAAACACTTTGCCGTCAACTCGCAGGAGACCGACCGTACCAGCGTTGACGAGCGTGTCAGCCAGCGTGCAGCTCGCGAAATCTATCTGCGTGGCTTCGAGATTGCCGTCCGCGAAAGCAATCCATGGACCATTATGGCTTCATACAACAAGATCAATGGTCAGTTCTCGATGGGCAACCACGACTTGCTGACCAAGATTCTGCGCGACGACTGGGGCTATAAGGGTATTGTAATGACCGACTGGATAGGTATCCGCGAGGGTCTGCCCACCATTACCGAGGTGCAGGCCGGCAACGACCTCATGGAGCCGGGACAACCCGCCCAAGTGCAGGAGATTATCGAAGGTGTGAAGAGCGGTAAGCTCAATATAGCCGATGTCAACCGCAACGTGCGCCGTATGCTCGAATACATCGTTAAGACGCCGAGCTTCCGCAAGTACCCTGCCTCAAACAATCCCGACTTCAAGACTCACGCTGCCATTACTCGTCAGAGTGCTAACGAGGGTATCGTCATGCTGAAAAACAACGGTACATTGCCTTGGAAGAGCGGCACGATCAAGACCGTTGCCCTCTTTGGCGAGAATTCTTACGATTTCCTCAGCGGTGGTACGGGTTCAGGTTGCGTGCATCCGCCCTATGTGGTCGATATGCTCCAAGGTCTAAAGAATGCTGGTATCAAGTCTTCGCCTACGCTGACCGATATCTATCGCAAATATATCGAATATGCCAAAGTAAAATTCCAGGCCGAGCGTCACCCTGCCAAGTGGTTCCAGATGGAGATGATGGGCCAGCAGAAATATCCCGAGATTGCCATCGCCCCCATCGCCATCAACAAGGAGGTGGAAGCTGCTGATGCAGCCATCATCACCATTGGCCGTCAGGCTGGCGAAGGCATCGACCGAGACATCGATACTGAGTTCAACCTCATTCCTGAGGAGCGTGCGCTGATTATGGACGTCTGCAATGCCTTCCACGCTGCTGGCAAACCCGTCATCGTCATCATCAACTCTGGTAGCGTCATTGAGACCGCTTCGTGGAGCGGTTATCCCGATGCAATCTTCTGCGCCTGGCAGCCAGGCATGGAGGGTGGCAACTCGATTGCCGACTTGCTGACGGGTAAGGTCAATCCCTCAGGCAAGCTGACGATGACTTGGCCTATCGCTGCTACCGATCATGCTTCTACCAAGAACTTCCCTGGCAGCCTTGACGACTATAGTTTTAAGATGATGGTAGGCAGTAACCGTCCTATCCCTGGTCATGCCTATACCAACCACGAAGAAGATATCTACGTAGGCTATCGTTTCTTCGACACTTTCAACCGTCAGGTCGCTTATCCTTTCGGATATGGTCTTAGCTACACCACCTTTGAATTCTCAAAGCCGGCAATTAAGGCTAAGGGTAAAGATGCCGTCGAAGTGAACATCACCATTAAAAATACGGGTGCTGTCAGTGGCAAAGAGGTTGCTCAGGTTTATGTCCAGGCCCCTAACGGCAAACTGGAGAAGCCCGTTCAGGAACTGAAAGCTTTTGCCAAGACTCGCGAGTTGCAGCCTGGCGAGAGTCAGACCCTACAGATGACGATTCCTGTTCGTGACCTGGCCAGCTTTGACGAGGCCGGTTCACAGTGGATTACCGAGGCAGGTACCTATACCTTCCGCATCGGTTCGTCAAGCCGCGATATCAAGTGCACGACATCCCTGAAACTCTCGGAATATACCGAGAAGACAAACAATGCGCTGGCTCCCCAACAGCCGCTAAACTTGTTAAAACGATAACACCATGAGAAAATCTTTGATTGTACTCCTGGTCCTCACAGTCTTTTCGACTGTGCGGGCTGAAGATGGTCATCAGTTGTGGCTGCGCTACCAGCCCATCAATAAGGCAAAAGTTATCACAACCCTTCAATCACCTACTATTGACATCATCCTTCAGGAACTCGAGAGCTACTACCGTGGCGAGGCCATAGCGTTGAAACTCGACAAAACCATGCCCGATGATGACGGCTATCGTTTTGATGGTTCAACATTACTAGCCCGACGTGAATCAGGATTGCTATACGGAACGTATGCCCTGTTACGTGGCGACACACAGGCAGAGTCGCATCCCGCCTACCAACTGCGCCTGCTCAACCACTGGGACAACCTTGATGGCAGCATTGAGCGCGGCTATGCCGGCAACAGCATTTTTGAGTGGTTTCACCTGAACAAAGAGCTGATAAAGGAATATGCCAGAGCGAACGCTTCTTTAGGCATTAACGGTAGCGTGCTGAACAATGTCAATGCCTCGCCGAAGATGTTGACGACTCCCTATCTGAAAGAAGTCAAGCAGATTGCTGATATCCTGCGCCCATACGGTATCAAGGTGTATCTGAGCATCAACTTTGCGACGCCGATGGCGCTGAAAGAGACGAAGACCGCCGACCCGCTGGACAAGAGCGTTGTACGCTGGTGGCAGAAAAAAGCCAAGGAAATCTATAAGCTTATTCCCGATTTCGGCGGCTTTCTGGTGAAGGCCAACAGCGAAGGACAGCCTGGTCCTGGCGACTTCCATCGTACCCATGCCGAGGGTGCCAACATGCTAGCCGATGCCTTGAAGCCTTATCATGGTATTGTCATGTGGCGCTGCTTTGTCTATGGTGCCAACCACAAGGGCGAAGACCGCGTAAAGCAGGCTGTCTCTGAGTTCAAACCACTGGACGGTCAATTCCGCGACAATGTTATCTTGCAGACCAAGAACGGACCGCTTGACTTCCAGCCCCGTGAGCCGTATAGTCCTATTTTCGACCAGATTAAGCAGACGCCAAACATGGTAGAGTTGCAGATTACCCAAGAGTATTTGGGACAGTCGCGTCATCTGGTTTATCTGGCACCTATGTGGCAGGAATTCTTCTCACAGGTTAATCCCCGCTCATTGAAAGGTATTGCAGGTGTGGCCAATATCGGACTTGACCGCAACTGGTGTGGTCACCACTTCTCGCAGGCCAACTGGTATGCTTTTGGCCGACTGGCATGGAACCCACAGTTGTCTGCCGACCGCATAGCCCGTGAGTGGATTGGGCAGACCTTCACCACCAACGAACAGTTTGTTACGATGGTATCGCAACTGATGATGGAGAGCCGCGAGGCTTGCGTCAACTACATGATGCCGTTAGGCCTGCACCACATCTTCAAGTTCGACCACCACTATGGTCCTGAACCTGACGGATTCATTGCCAGCTATCCGCTGGAGTGGTGCCCTGTCTACTACCACAAAGCCGACAAGAATGGTGTAGGCTTTGAGCGCTCCAGCAAGGGCACGAACGCCACAAGCCAGTATCGTCCGGAGGTGGCACGTCGCTACGACAATATTGACACCTGCCCGGAGAACGTACTGCTATGGTTCCACCACGTGAGTTGGGACTATCAGATGAAAGACGGCTCGACGCTGTGGGAGTCTTTGCAATACCATTATAACGAGGGCGTACTTTGGACGGAACATGCCCAGAACCTGTGGCACAACCTGTTGCGTCACTATATCGACGAACAGCGTTGGCGTGAGGTTGACGAACGCTTGAACCATCAAGTAGAGAACGCCCGCGAGTGGCGCGACACTTGTCTGAAGTATTTCGGACAGTTTGCTGAGAAACACTATACTTCAAAAAACTAATATGAAACGTAAACTATTCATGATGCTCTTAGGACTGACGGCGATGGCAGTCCAGGCAGGAGAGACCAAAGTCACATCGCCAGATGGCCGCTTGGTTGTTACTATCAATGACAATGGCGGACAGCCAACCTATTGTGTCAACTACGACGGTCAACCCATGTTGATGCCTTCAGCATTAGGACTAAAGACCGACTGGGCTGACTTTACGCAGGGGCTGACACTAAGAGGACAGAAAGAGAGTCGTATTGACCGCACGTACCAGATGACCCGCACCAAGGCTTCACAGTCACACTACGTCGCCCAACAGGCCGACCTGACTTTCGTCAACCAGCAGGGTGTTCCCCTTTTGGTGACCTTCTGTGTGTCGGACAACGACGTTGCTTTCCGCTATACCCTACAGCCCAAGGCTGACGGTAACAGGATGAGTACTGTGGTCTACAACGAAACCACCAGCTTCGACTTCCCACAAGGCACCACCACCTTCCTCACCCCACAGAGTCTGCCGATGGTAGGCTTTGCACGTACCAAGCCCAGCTACGAAGAAGACTATCGTGCCGATGCTCCTTTAGGTGAGAAATCAGCTGCAGGCGAAGGCTTTACCTTCCCTTGTCTGTTCAAGGTACCCACCGGATGGGTGCTCGTCAGCGAGACGGGACTGGACGGCGGCTATGTGGCTTCACACCTCAGCGACTATGAGTCGGGCAAGGGCTATACCATTGCCTTCCCCAACAAGGGTGAACTGCAGGGACTCGGTAGTCCATGGGCCGGTCTGTCGTTGCCTGCCAGCACCCCTTGGCGCACCATTACGGTAGGCACCTCGCTGAAGCCTATCGTAGAGACCACCATTCCCTACGATGTCGTCGAGCCACGCTATGAAGCCAGCCAACAGTACAAACCTGGTCGCTATACATGGTCGTGGCTGGTATGGCAGGACAACTCATGCAACTACGACGACCAGGTAAAGATGATTGACCTGGCAGCTACGATGGGCTACGAATATGTACTCGTAGATGCCCTTTGGGATACACAGATCGGACGTGACCGCGTTGCCGAACTGAGCCGTTATGCCCAGAAGAAAGGTGTGCGCCTGTTGCTGTGGTACAACTCTAACGGCTATTGGAACGATGCCCCGCAGGGACCACGCAACGGTATGAGCACCTCTTTGGCACGCAACCGCGAGATGGCCTGGATGCAAAAGATTGGCATTGCAGGTATTAAGGTCGACTTCTTTGGCAGCGACAAGCAGCCTATGATACAACTCTACGAAGACATCCTGGCCGACGCCAACCGCTATGGTCTGCAGGTGGTGTTCCACGGCTGTACCCTTCCCCGTGGTTGGGAGCGCATGTATCCTAACTTTGTCGCCTCTGAGGCATGCCTTGCCTCTGAGAATGTGTTCTTCAGCGAATACCACGCTAAGAAGGAAGGCTTTGAACTCTGTATGCATCCCTTTGCCCGCAATGCTGTGGCAGCCTTCGACTGGGGTGGCATTATGATGAACCATCACTTGAGCCGTGACAACAAGAGTCGTCATCCGCGCTATACGACAGATATCTTCGAGATGGCTTCAGGCATTGTCATCCAAACCAGCGTCAACTGCGTGGCCATGTATCCTAACAATCTGCAGGAGTTGCCACAGTTTGAGCTCGATTTCCTGCGCCAGTTGCCAACCACCTGGGACGAGGTACAGTTTGTCGACGGCTACCCCACACAGTATGTCGTGTTGGCCCGTCGCACAGGCAACCAATGGTATGTAGCAGGCCTCAACGGTCAGAACGAGGCGAAAGCCCTTAAGCTCTCTCTGCCGATGTTTGCAGGAAAGACCGTTAAGTTGTATATCGACGAGCCTCAGAAGAAGGGTCCCTCACAGCCCGCTCTTAAGACTTTGAAGGTAGGAAAAAACGGTGAGGCCAAGGTGACCATCCAGCCTATGGGTGGACTCATTATCACCGAATAGGAGCGGTGACATTTCTTTCTCTTATCCGTCTCATATATAAATAATGTATAGCTATATATGAGACGGATATTTCTTTTGGCTGCGTTAGGGGCTTCCCTAATGTCAGCAGCCCAAACATCGGTAGAGACCCAACGACAGTATCTGAGTGGTCACGGTTGTGACGACATGGTAGAGTGGGATTTCTTTTGCACTGATGGACGCAACGCAGGCAAGTGGACGAAGATAGGCGTACCCTCATGTTGGGAACTGCAAGGCTTCGGCACCTACCAGTATGGTATGCGTTTCTACGGAAAGGCCACGCCAGAGGGTATTGCCGATGAACAGGGCAAGTACAAGACGGAGTTTACGCTTCCCCAAGAGTGGGCAGGACGACAGATTCTGCTGGTGTTCGAAGCAGCCTTCACAGAGATTCGCGTCCAGATTAACGGACGCAAGGCTGGCAACGGCACCTATCAGGGTGGCTTTACGCGACATACTATCGACGTCTCCGATCGTGTGTTCTTTGGCAAGAAGAAAAACCGCTTAGAGGTGGAAGTGCTGAAAGAGAGTACCATTCCGCAGGTGAACCTTGCCGAGCGCCGTGCCGACTACTGGAATTTTGGCGGCATCTGGCGCCCCGTATTTATCGTCTCAAAGCCAGCACAAAACATCCAACGAGTAGCTATTGACGCCAAGGCCGACGGCCACTTCATGGCTGATGTATTCCTGAATCGAGCTGTGCCCAATAGTTCCGTAAGCGTCGACATCATCGACGCCAAAGGGAAGAAGGTGGCACAAAGCCCTTCCTTCCCCATTGCCAGCGACCAAGTCAAGGCAGACTTCAATGCGAAGGGCATCAAGACGTGGAACGCAGAGCAGCCCAATCTCTACACGGCTGTCTTTACGTTGAAAAACGCAGAAGGAAAGACCCTCCATATAGAGCGCCAAAAGTTTGGTTTCCGCACCATCGAGTATCGCCACACCTATGCCGGCGACAAGGAAGACGGCGTCTTCATCAATGGGCAGAAGGTGATCTTCAAGGGTGCCAACCGTCATTCCTTCCGTCCAGAGACTGGTCGCACGCTGTCGAAGCAGAAGAACATCGAGGACGTGTTGCTCATCAAGAGCATGAACATGAATGCCGTACGCCTCAGCCACTATCCTGCCGACCCAGAATTCCTGGATGCCTGCGACTCGTTGGGACTCTATGTAGAGTGCGAACAGCCGGGCTGGCATTGGGGCCACGAGACCATTGTCGGCTCGCAGATAGTAGAAGAGATGGTGACGCGCGACGTGAACCACCCGTCTATCATCTTCTGGAGCAACGGCAACGAGGGCGGCTTCAATTACGAACTGGAGCCCGTGTTTGCGAAGTTCGACCCCCAGCAGCGCGTCGTGCTCTATCCTTGGGCCAATCGCAACGGTTTCGAGACGAAGCACTATCGTTCGTGGGGCGAGACAGCAGACTATATGCGCCAGAAAGAGATTTTCATGCCTACGGAGTTCCTGCATGGACTGTATGACGGAGGACATGGTGCTGGCTTGAAGGACTATTGGAAGCTGATGATGTCGAATCCTCGTTGTGCTGGTGGTTTCCTGTGGGACTTGATGGATCAGGGTGTGGTGCGTACAGATATGGGGAATATTGTCGACTGCATGGGCAACTTCGGTGCCGACGGCATCGTGGGACCTCACATGGAGAAGGAAGGCTCGTTCTATACCATCCGCGAGGTGTGGAGCCCTGTGCAGGTGTTGTATTTCGACAGCGGTGCCTTCACCATTCAAAACTGCTACAACTTCATCAACCTAAAGGACTGTCAGTTCAGCTATAGACTGCTCAAGATGCCTGCCTACGGAGAAACGGACGTCAAGGTCATCAAGGAGGTGAAACTCCCTTCGCCTGATGCTGCACCAGGTGAGCGCGCCCAACTGAAAATCGAAAGGACAGATGCTGATGTGATAGAGCTGAAAGCTATCGATCCGTATGGAAAGGAGATATTCACGTGGAGCCGTAAGCACATGACAAGGGCTGGTAACTTCCACAAGCCCACGCTGCGCAAGAACACGCAACAGTACTCGTATACCGAGGACGGCGAGCAGCTGCTGGTTCAGCATGGCACGCGTCAATACACCTTCTCCAAGAAGACAGGTATGCTGATGGGGGTCAGCGCGAATGGCAAGAAGTTGTCGTTTGGCAATGGACCTCGCTTTGTGGCTGCCAAGCGTGCCGACCGTTCGCAGGACGGCTTTTACAATCACGACGATAAGGAAGCCTTTCAGAAGAAGACGGAATATACTGAGTATGCCGACCAAGGCGCCTTCGCAGGCTTTACCCTGAGCGACAGCACACTGGTGGCCAACTATCAGCATGGCTCCATTGAAAAGGTGACCTGGCGCTTCCTCGCTGATGGCGGTGCCTATATGAACGTCGACTATTACTTCAACGGTGTCGTCGACCTGATGGGTATCTGCTTCGACTATCCTGAGCAGTTCGTCAAGAGCAAGCAATGGGTGGGCAAGGGCCCTTATCGCGTTTGGCAAAACCGTCAAGAGGGTCCACAGTATGGTCTGTGGCAAAACGACTACAACGACCCCATTCCTGGCGAGTCGTTCGAATATCCTGAGTTCAAGGGCTACTTCTCCAACGTCTCGTGGATGAAGTTGAATACAACGGAAGGTCAGGTGGACATTGAAGGTCTCAACTTGAAGATAGGTATTTATACGCCACGTGATGGTCGCGACCACCTGCTCTACACCCTGCCAGAGACAGGCATCTCTATCCTCAAAGCCATCCCTGCTGTTCGCAACAAGGTGAACACCACCGACCTCAACGGTCCTTCTGCGCAACCCTATTGGAGCAAAGGCAAGGGCAGCATCAACGCCATCTTAAGATTTGAATAGTATGAAGCGCCTTCTCCTTTCATTTATCATTTGTCACTTATCCTTTAGTGTCAGCCACGCTGACACGCAGAAGCCCTGGACCTTCTGGTATTGGATGTATGGCGCAGTATCAGAGGCTGGCATTCGTGCTGACCTGCAGGGAATGAAGGACGTAGGGCTGGGCGGCTGTTATCTGATGCCTATTCGTGGTGCGGCAGAGCGTCCTGAATACGAAGGCAGGGCTGATGCGCTGAGTGAGAATTTCTGGAGGATGGTGGATTGTGCGCTGGTACAAGCTGATTCGCTCGGCTTGGACATGGGTATTCATGTCTGCGACGGCTTTGCGCTGGCTGGTGGACCATGGATTAAGGCTGAAGAATCCATGCAGAAGATTGTCTTCTGCGACACGGTTGTGAGCGGTGGACATCATCGTTTCCTGATGCAGAAGCCTCAGCACTACGAAGACTACTACAAGGATATTGCTGTCTATGCAATACCCGTCAGCAGTCCCTCGGCCACTCATCAAAAGAAGATGACCTATTCTCCCAACGTCACCATCAATGCCAAGGGAGTCTACTGTGCCGATGACCCCTGCTGGCTACAATACGAGTTCAACGAACCTACGCTGGTACGGAATGTGGAGATAGAACCCTCGGGCACTAATATTCAATGCCAGCGACTGCTCATGAAGGCTTCAAACGACGGTGTCGTCTTCTATCCGGTTAAGCAGCTCACTCCTCCTCGTCAGGGATGGCAGAACACGGGCTTCAACACCACCTTCTCTATTCCTCCCACACGTGCCAAGTATTTCCGTTTCGAGTGGACCCCTGAGGGGACTGAGCCTGGTGCAGAGGATTTGGATGCCGCCAAGTGGAAGCCCGTGCTACGACTGAAGGACATCAAGTTGGGCTGTTTTCCCCTTATTGACAACTGGGAGGGTAAGGCTGGATACGTATGGCGCAAAGCTCCTGACACCCCTAAGGAAGACCTGAGCACAGACGACTATTTGCACCCGCAAGATATCGTCGTCACCCAGATGAAGGGCGACATGCTTGTGTACGACTTGCCCAAGGGCCAGTGGCGCATTCTGCGCATGGGGCACACCTCTACGGGTCATACCAACGCTACGGCAGGTGGCGCCAAGGGATTAGAGTGCGACAAGTTCTCACGCAAGGCTGTCGCAAAACAGATTGATTCGTGGTTCGGCCTCTTTATGCAGCGCCCCAGCCACCGCGCCATCAAATATATGCACGTCGACTCGTGGGAGTGTGGCTCGCAGAACTGGAGCACTACATTTGCACAGGAATTCCAACGTCGTCGTGGCTACGACATTCTACCCCTCTTGCCTATCTATGCCGGAGTACCGATGGTAGGAGGCGAGGAGGTGCTACGCGACATCCGAAAGACCATCAACGAACTGGTCAACGAAGTCTTCTTTACCACAGCCGCACAGAAAGCACGCGAATATGGCGTGCTGCTCTCATCAGAGAGCGTAGCGCCCACCATGATGTCTGACGGTATCGAACACTATAAATATGTAGACGTGCCAATGGGCGAATTTTGGCTCAACTCGCCTACTCACGACAAACCTAACGATATGCTCGACGCCATCAGCGGCGCTCACGTCTATGGCAAAACCATCGTACAGGCCGAAGGCTTTACAGAGGTGCGTGGCGTATGGGACGAGACGCCGGCAATGGTCAAGCCCCTACTCGACCGCAACTTCTGCCTAGGCATGAACCGCCTGTTCTTCCACGTCAACACGCATAACCCTTGGCTCGACAAGAAACCAGGAATGACGCTCGACGGCATCGGCCTTTTCTTCCAGCGCGACCAGACGTGGTATCCAGAGGCCAAGGCGTTCGTCGACTATATCACTCGTTGTCAGACGCTATTGCAACAAGGTAAGCCCGTCGTGGATATTGCCGTCTATACGGGCGAAGAAGTTCCCTCGCGTGCTTTGACGCCAGACAAGTTAGTGCCCATGCTGCCAGGCTTGTTTGGTGCTGAACGTGTTGCGTCAGAGAAGGCTCGCCTGGCGAATGTCGGACAACCGATGGAGGAATCGCCCGTTGGCGTGCGCCATTCTGCCGGCATTCTCGACATGAAGGACTGGATCAATCCCCTGCACGGCTATCAGTACGACTCGATGAACAAAGACGCCCTGCTTTCGCAACCCTTCAACTACAAGGTGCTGGTCATTCCTGAGGGTGCGCTGGTGTCTGACGAAGCCAAGGCGAAGATCGCACAACTGCGCCAACAGGGCGTGCTCATCATTGACAAGCCTTACCAAAATGCCGTTTTCGAGCAGGTCGCCCCTGATGCCGTCCTGCCTGAAGGCATCGCCTACGCCCATCGTGCTGGTGACGGCTACGACATCTACTTCCTTTCGAACCAGACAAACCAGCAGCAGACGTTTGCGCCAACGTTCCGTCAAGGCAACGGGAAAGCAGTGGTTTACAACCCCCTGACGGACATTTCGCACGACTATCAAGGTGTTCTTACCTTGCCTGCTTATGGTTCGTTGTTTCTTTGCTACGACTTGATAAAGAGTTCCCCTAGGGGGAACTGGCAGTTCCCTGGGGGAGAACTAACAGTTCCCTCAGGGGGAACTGAGGTAAAAGTATGGGATATAACCTTCCGCGAGGCAAACCTGACGCTGAAGAAGCAGCAGCTCTTCGACTGGAGTCAGCACGAAGACGACCGCATTCGTTACTTCAGCGGACATGCGCGCTATACGACGACGTGGAAACTGAAGAAGGACGAGGTACCACAAGGTCGTGCCTGGCTCTCGTTCCCCAACGTGAAGGACATCGCCCACGTCTGGATCAACGGCAAGGATTGCGGCATTGCCTGGACGGCACCCTATGAGGTGGAGATAACAGGTGCGCTGAAGAAAGGCAAGAACAAGATAGAAATCGAGGTGGTCAACACGTGGCACAACGCCCTGCATGGCCTCGACGCTGGCAAGGCACCCTACGACGGCATCTGGACCAACGCCAAGTATCGCACGAAAGGGGATGGACTACTGCCTGCCGGACTATTAGCAGAACCAATGATTTTAAAAGAACAATAATATGAGAAAGCTATTGTGCGCCATCTGTGCGCTGATTGGAATAACGGCAAGTGGCAAGGTGAAGCTACCAGCATTCTTTGCCGATAATATGGTGCTGCAACAACAGTCAGAATGTAACATCTGGGGATGGGCAGAACCTGGTACACGGGTTTGCATTACCACCTCGTGGGATAAGAAAGGCCATAACGTAATGGCCAACAAGTACGGACTCTTTAGTTTAAAGGTAAAAACCCCTGAGGCCGGAGGCCCTTACTTTATCGGCTTCAAGGACAAAGACCACGTTCTAATTAACAACGTGATGATTGGCGAGGTGTGGATATGCGCTGGACAGTCGAACATGGAGATGCAGATGAAGGGCTTCAAGCAACAGCCCGTCGAAGGCACTACAGAGGAGCTGTTGAATTGCAAAGACTCGCAACTAAGACTGTTTACTGTCAAGCGCCACGTGTCGTTGACGCCAGAGCAGGACGTGACGGGCCAGTGGAACGAGGCCAATAGTGCCAGCGTGCGCGACTTCTCGGCTACGGCCTACTACTTTGGCAAGGCCCTGCGCGCCACACTCGATGTGCCTGTAGGCCTCATCGTGACGGCATGGGGTGGTTCGGCCTGCGAAGCCTGGATGGCGCCCGACTGGTTGAAAGCGTTCCCCAAGGTTAAACAGCATGTGACGGAAGAGGACATGAAACAGCTCCAGCAGCGTTGTCCTACGGCACTTTACTTTGGACAACTCAAACCCCTCGTTGGCTACACCATGCGTGGCGCCATCTGGTATCAGGGCGAGGACAATGTACCTCGCTACGACTACTACGCTCCGCTGTTGAAGACAATGGTCGAGGGGTGGCGCAAGGAGTGGAAACAGGGCGACTTCCCCTTTTACTACTGTCAGATAGCGCCCTACGACTACAACCTCATCGAGTGGAAAGACAGCCAGTATCTGCGCGAACAACAGGCAAAAGCAGAAACGATGATATCGAATGCCCGCATGGCTGTGCTGATGGATGCTGGTTTGGAGTATGGTATCCATCCCAGAAAGAAGCGTCAGGCTGGTGAGCGACTGGCTATCCTGGCTCTCGCCAACACCTACGAACAGAAGGGTTTGCCCGATTTCGCTACGTATAAGGAGGTGACCTTCCAAAACGATACGGCCGTTGTCTCGTTCGACAGAAGCAAGGAGTGGGTCTACTTCGAACACGGCACGACCTCCCCCAACTTTGAGGTAGCAGGACAGGACAAGGTCTTTAAGCCTGCCACGAAGGTGTGGGTCAGTCGCAATCGCGTCTACGTGGTGTGCGACGAAGTGAAGAAGCCTATGGCTGTGCGCTATGCTTTCAAGGACTGGGTGGATGGTGACCTCATGCACGACGGCCTGCCCGTGTCTTCATTTAGAACAGATAATTGGTAATATGATGAGAAAGATAATTGGTATCATCTGCGTCCTCTGCGGTATAAACGCATGGGCGCAAACCTCCATAGCTGGCCTCTTCCCTTTGGAGAACAGCGGACGCCTGGTATGGAACTTCAATGCTGGCTGGCGCTTTCATCTGGGCGATGTCGCTGGTGCTGAGGCAAAAGACTTCAACGACCAGGCATGGGAAGTGGTGAGCACGCCCCATAGCGTCCAGCTGATGCCCGCCGAGGCCAGCGGTTGTCGCAACTATCAGGGCATAGCTTGGTATCGTAAGCATTTCGTATTGCCCAAGGAATGTGCCAGTCGCGACGTCACCCTGCATTTCGAGGCCATCATGGGCAAGCAGACCATCTACGTCAATGGCCAGAAGGTCAAGGAACACGAAGGCGGCTACCTGCCTATCACCATCTCTCTCTCTGCTTTTAATGTTGGCGATGATTTGGTCGTCGCCGTCTGCACCGACAATAGCGACGACAAGACCTACCCGCCGGGCAAGAAACAGGCACAGCTCGACTTTGCCTATCACGGCGGCATCTATCGCGACGTGTGGCTCATTGCCAAGAACAAGGTAGCCATCACGGATGCCATAGAAGAGAATAAGGTGGCTGGTGGCGGCATTTTTGTGCATTATGCCAACATCAGCGACAAGAGCGCCGAGGTCTTTGTCAATACGGAGGTACGCAACAGCGACAGCAAGGCTCGCACCATTACCGTCGAGAACCGTCTCGTCTCTTTTGCTGCGATTCCATCGCAGCGTACAAAGCTTAAATTGGCCCCAGGCGAGGCACGCACCATCACCCAGTGCTTCCTCGTCAAGAATCCTAAGCTCTGGTCGCCCGAGACACCTTATTTATATAATATAGCCACCCGCGTCAAGGACGGCAAGCAGTCGCTCGACGGCGGCATCACTCGTATCGGCATACGCTCCTTTGAGTTCCGTGGTGCAGCCACTACTCCCGGTGCTTCAGCGCCGGGCCCCGGCTTCTACCTCAATGGTAAGAAGTATCACCAACTCGTAGGTGCCAATCGCCATCAGGACTTTGCCTACGTGGGTAACGCCCTGCCGAACTCACAACAATGGCGTGATGCCAAACGACTGCGCGACGCAGGCTTCACCATCATCCGCACGGCCCACTATCCACAGGACCCGTCGTTCATGGATGCCTGCGACGAGCTGGGCCTATTCATCATCGTCGCCACACCCGGTTGGCAGTATTGGAACAAAGACCAAGGATGGGACGAGAAGGTGCATCAGAATACGCGCAGCATCATCCGGCGTGACCGCAACCATCCCTGCGTGCTGATGTGGGAACCCATCCTCAACGAGACGCGCTATCCCGAGGACTTTGCCCTCAAGGCCCTTCAGATTACCAAGGACGAATATCCCTATCCCTACCGTCCAGTGGCTGCTGCCGACCTACATAGTGCTGGCGTCAAAGACCACTACGACGTCGTCTATGGCTGGCCTGGCGACGACTTCAAGGACGACAAGCCCAAGCAATGTATTTTTACGCGTGAGTTTGGTGAACTGGTTGACGACTGGTATGCTCACAACAATCTGAACCGTGCCTCACGCAGTTGGGGTGAGCGTCCCATGTTGACGCAGGCAATGAGCCTCTACCGCTCGACGCAAGAGCTCTTCCACACCACGGGTCAGTTTATTGGCGGTTGCCAGTGGCACCCCTTCGACCACCAGCGCGGCTATCACCCCGACCCCTATTGGGGAGGAATCTATGATGCCTTCCGACAGAAGAAGACCGCCTTCGATATGTTTGCCGCTGTGCTCTCACCTTCTCACCTTCTCACCTTCTCACCTCAAGTTTACATTGCACATGAGATGACGCAGTTCTCAGAAAAGGATGTGACCATTTTTAGCAATTGCGACTCCGTTCGCCTGACGATGTATGATGGCGAACATTGCTGGATACAACCCGTAGAGCACGGCCTCGTGATCTTCAAAGATGCCTGGGACTTCTTCGAGGCCCGTGACTGGAGCTACACCCAGCGCAACTGGCAGAATGTGAAGATGGTGGCCGAGGGTATCATTGGTGGCAAAGTGGTCTGCACAGCAGAGAAGATGCCATCGCGCCGTAGCACGAAGCTGCGCCTCCGCGTTGACGACATGGGCAAGCCACTCGTGGCTGACGGCTCCGACTTCATCGTCGTCATCTGCGAGGTGACCGACGACTTGGGACATGTGCGTCGCTTGGCCAAGGAAAATATCCGCTTCACCGTCGAGGGCGAAGGCGAGATCATTGGCGACGCCTCCATCAATGCCAACCCACGTGCTGTGGAATGGGGCTCTGCGCCTGTACTGATTCGTAGCACACAACAGGCTGGCAAGATCAAGGTCAAGGCCGAGGTACAGTTCCCAGGCACCCACGCCCCAACACCTGCCGAGCTGGAGATAGAAAGCGTGCCCTACGACCTGCCGATGTGCTACACCGAGGCCCATGGGGCCCATAAGTCCTATGAGACCCATAAGTCCCATGAAGCCCATGCCGCTCCCTCCCTCTCTGACGCCGAAAAGGCTCGTCTGTTACAAGAGGTAGAAGCCCAACAAGCAGACTTTGGCATACAGAAATAGCCGAATTGTTTGGATGTTTCAGAAAATCTTCGTACTTTTGCCACGTGACAATGGTACGAAGATTCTTCTTATCCGCTGTTTTCCTTGCTGCTACGCTACTGCCTGCCAGTGCCCAGCATAGGGCGACGGTCATTTCACAGCACTACACCACCGCTGAGGGACTGCCCTCGAACAACGTGATGTGTGTACTGAAAGACCGTGATGGCTTCTTATGGTTTGGCACATGGTACGGCCTCTGCCGTTTCGACGGCACGGAGTTTTCGGCCTACAACAAGCCAAGGAATCCCAATACCGATTTCCCACCGCGAAAAGTGGAGAGCATGGCAGAAGACGCAGAAGGACAGTTGTGGCTGAAGACGGTCGACTGGCGACTGTATGTCTTCAACCGCCATACGGAACGCTTCCAGGCTGTCAGCCAACAATTGAAGAAATACACCAAGAACCTGCAGATTATCAAGATACAACGCACCAACGAAGGCCGCATCCTGCTGCTCTGCAAGGACAAAACCTTGTTGGAAGCGTATACTGACAAACTGGGGAACATCCACATCAGCAAGCTGTTCGACTCCAAGGGGAAGATTCACCCGCAGACCATGCAGCTGTACAATGATGTTGCCACAACCAGCCAGAATCAGTTCATCTATATCGGGCGTGACTACAAGCTATTTACCATGCGCAAGAAGGGCCACCAGACAGACTTCACGACGGCGATGTCTAATAGCGACAGCCTGCTTGCACGTCAGCAGCATCGTCTGACAGCTATCGCTCAAGAGGCAGGTATCAGCAAATACTCATCGCTCTATCAAGACTCGGACAGCCTGTTATGGGTTACCACCAATAACGAAGGAATATACTGTATCAGCAAACCGCCACAGTGGTTTAGCCTGATTGATTTGCCTGACGACGATCAGACAGGTGTTCGCTGCATCTACCAGACGCGACAGGGTTACATATTGGTAAGTACGCGCCGCCGTGACGTATATCTCTACAACGCTCATGGACAATTGCTACAGACACTACCCTACAGCCGCTATGGTATCGGTGCCGTCTACCATGCCACGGAAGACCGCCGCGGACGCCTGTGGCTCTCTACGAAGGGCGACGGACTGGTGGTTGTTGATGCCCAAAGTGTGGCAGAAGGTTTTCCCGCCAATATGAATATCCGTCACTACTGCCACGATCCTTCCAATCCAAAGAGCATCAGCGGCAACAACGTCTATATGACCTTCATTGATTCCAAACAGCATATCTGGGTGGGAACCCTCGACGGTGGTCTGAACCTCGTTCAGGAGCAAACCGACGGACAGCTGACCTTCTATCACAAGCAACATGGACTGACACATTATCCTGCCTACGGACTCTATACCGAAGTGCGCAACATGGCTGAAGACGAGCAGGGCCACCTCTATGTGGGTACCATCGACGGACTGATGACGATTGACACCCGTTTCAAGAAGCCATCAGACATCCGCTTCCATACCTATCGCGACGACCCGCAGGCGCTCTTTGCCAACAACGACATCTATACGCTTCATCGCGACCATACAGGACAACTGTGGGTGGGCACCTTTGGTGGTGGCCTACAACGCCTGACAGCCGACGGCCACTTCATGCCGCTTAGTGCACGTGAAGGTTTGCGCAACGATGTCATCTATGCTATCACAGAAGACCTGCGCGGCCAGCTATGGCTATCTACAGAGGGTGGCCTGTCGTGCTACAATAGTGAGACGCAACGCGTGCGTAACTTCGACCGCTACGACGGTATTCCCGACGTGAAGATGGAGGAAGCAGCGGCTACGCGACTCTCCAATGGCGACCTATGGATAGGCTGTAAGGAAGGTATTCTGACCTTCAATCCTGAACAATTGCAGACGGGTAGCGCCCACTACCGAACCTACATCATCGACCTGGTGGCCGATAACGCGTCGTATCAGGGAGCTACGGCCATCAGTTTTGCCGATCAGGTGGAGCTGAACTACGACCACAACGCCTTTACTGTGGAATTTGCCGCCCTGAACTACCTGAATCGAGGCAACGTCAACTATCGCTATCGTCTGGAGGGTTTCGACCGCGACTGGCGCTATAGCGGTCCGCACCGTGTAGGTTCGTATAACGAAGTGCCGCCAGGCAATTACACTTTTATCGTGGAGACCATCGACGATGCCAATCCCGATCTGGTTTCCTCCGCACGTCTTTCCATACGTATCCTGCCACCTTGGTGGGCTACATGGTGGGCATACCTTATTTATATATGTATTGTTGCCCTGATTACTTGGCTTGTCGTCCGCACCATCCTGCAGATGAACCGTATGCGCAATGAGATATACATCAGTCAGCGACTGGCCAAACTGACATCCAAACCCGACGATGGCGACGAGTTTATTGACCGTCTGCACCGCATTATCCGCCAAAACATCTCTAATGGCGACTTCGTCATCGATGACTTGGCAGAAGAGATGTCGATGTCGCGCTCGGCTTTCTACAAAAAGGTGAAAAGGCAGACAGGCTTTGCCCCAGTAGACCTCATTAAGGAATTCCGCCTCTCGCATGCCGCAGAACTGCTACAAACTACCAACCACAGCATCACCGAGATAGCCTACCGTTCCGGCTTCCGCGACCCAGGCTACTTCGGCAAGTGCTTCCGCAAGCGCTTCGGCATGACGCCTCGCGAATATACGAACCAGCACCCACCGATGGAATAACTATATTTTTTACATGAATTTGATGACACATTAAATGCTAAAACGTCTAAAAGAATGTAAACTATATAGTTGTTATCTACTAAATGAACTTATCAAAGGTTAAGAAATGCCTTGTAATTGGAGCATTCTTTCTACTGAATGTGTGGTACGTTGACGCATTGGCCCAGCCACGTTATCGTATCGCAGCCTGCGACTGGATGATGCTGAAGCGCCAGAAACTTGGGGAGTTTCAGCTGACGCGTGACATTCAGGCCGACGGGGTAGAGATGGACATGGGACCGCTGGGAAAGCGCGAACTGTTCGACAACAAACTACGAGACCCGCATTTCCAACAGCTATTCCGCCACACAGCCGACTCGTTAGGTGTACGGGTTCCCTCGATGGCGATGTCGGGCTTCTTTGCACAGAGTTTTCTGCAGCGCGAAAACTTCAAAGAGCTGATAGCCGACTGCCTAAGTTCTATGGACGTGATGGGTGCTAAAGTGGCGTTTCTGCCCTTGGGAGGCAGTGGACAAGAGTGGCAACAGGCTGGTGCAGTTCACAATGAGATGGTGCGACGCCTGCACGAAGTGGGCGAGATGGCCCGTCGGCAGGGCAAGGTGATTGCCATTCGGACAGCTCTTCCCGCACATGCGAACATTATTTTATTAGATGAGATTAAAAGCAAAGGCATCAAGCTCTACTACAACCTGCAGGATGCCGTCGACGCCGGACGAGACCCGTCAGAGGAGCTGCGCCTGCTGGGTGCGAAACGCATCGCCCAGATTCATGCCTCGCTGACCGATAGTGTCACGTTAGACAAAGACCCGCGCATTGACTTGCACCAGATAAAAAAGACGCTCGACAAAATGAAGTGGAAAGGTTGGCTGGTGGTAGAACGCTCACGCAATGCCGATGACGTGAAGAATGTTCGTGCAAACTTCGGCACCAACGTAGCCTATCTAAAGGAGATATTTCAAAACGAGAACAAACAATAATTACTAACTAAAAATGTTTATGAAAAAGAATCATTTATTAGCAACAATGAAGACATGCCTGCTAATGACAGCAGGGCTATTCTTGGCTTCATGTGCCCAGGATGGTTTTGACGAAGAGACCTTTACAGGTACCTATGGTGGATACCAGTTAGCGACACCTGATGCTTCGTCTGTTAAGGTAAAGTCAAGTTCTGACAAGACAGAACAAACGATTACTTGGAATACGGTCTCTGGAGCCATCAGCTATGTTGTATCAATCTACGAAGGTGAGAACAAGGAGAATGTTGTGGTTAAAGACAAACTGGTTCGTAGAGCCTCTATCACCATTCCACGTAAGGCTCGTTCGTACTACAGTATTGAAATTCAGACTGCATATAATGAGGCTGAGGACAATGCTGCTTCTGAAGGGAAAGCATCTTATAGCTGGGATACTTTCATCGTGGAAATCGACTTACCTGCAGGTGTTGATCTCGTAAACTATCTGGATGAACATCCTACTGCTAATGATGCTATGGTAGACGGTGCCCTCTGTGCTGTATCATATAATCTGACAGCTGGTGCCAACTATACCATGGGCGGTATGGTGGATTTCGGTGCTTACAATGTTACTTTAACCTGTGATGACCCCACCAACAAAGCAAAGTTACTACTATCGGAAGAAAAGAGTGGTTTTGAAACATCTGGCGCTTTAGTGTTAGAGAATCTTTATATTGACGGATTTGATTCTAAGGCCGCCTTTATTGCGATGAGCGAGAAGCCTGCTATTGAGCCTATTATTGTTAATGCATGGGGGGCTGACTATAATTTCTATTGCGACAGGGATGATATTGAAGTACGTGGTTGTGAAATCCACGGTCTCACATCCTATTTCTTCTATGACAATCAGGTTTCGTGTTGGTTCCCGACTACACTTACAATTGACGACTGTATTGTTGAGTTTGCTACCCCATCAGATTCAAAAGCTCTCAATGGTGGTTATTTCTGGACTAACAAAGGTAGTGGCTATATCCGCAACTTGACCATCACAAACTCTACCTTCTACAATACAGGCGAAGGCGACGTAAAATATTTCGTCCAATATGGTGGATTCGGATGGTCGCAGACCAACGAGTCATTAGGATGGGCAGATAATACTATTACCTATGATCATTGTACGTTCTATCATGTCTGCTCAAATGGACAGTGGGGTAACTACAATGGTATTGCCGGTAAGTCGACTTCTTTCTGGAACATGACTAACTGTATCTTCTTTGACTGCTCTTCATCTGGTGTTCCCCGCCGTTTCTTAGCAGGTAAGCAGAATCAAGCAACGGCAACCTTCCTAAACAATACCTATCAGAAGAAGGACGGATCATTCGATACAAGCAATAATGTGTACAGTTATGATATTAGCGGTACTGACATTCAAGAGTCTCCGAACTTCAAGAATCCGAGTGCAGGTGATTTCAGCATCAGTGGTTCTAAGCAAGCCACTCTTGGCACGGGTGATCCACGCTGGTTACCTAAAGAGTAATAAGACTTAAATCTAAAAGAGAATGATTATGAACAAGAAAATAAAAGCATTAGTTTTAGGTTTGGCACTTGCTGCCATGCCGGCATTTGGTCAGAACCAGACCGTTACGGGTACTGTACTCGACGAAATGGGAGAACCCGTTATTGGTGCTACTGTCCGTGTAGAGGGAACAAAGACTGCTACTGTGACAGACTTTGACGGTAACTATAAACTGGATGTACCCAAAAATGGTAAAATAGTAGTTTCTTATATTGGATATAAAGAAGTTGCGACCAAAGGCGGTCAGCTGAAGCTGGAACCAGACAGCAACGACCTTCAGGAAGTGGTGGTCGTAGGTTATGGCACACAGAAGAAGGCACATTTGACCGGTTCTGTCGCTACCGTTGATATGAACGAAGTACAGGATTTGGCTTCAGCAGGTCTCGCCGCTACTCTAAGTGGTTTAGTAAACGGTCTGTCGGTCAGTGGTGGTGATGCCCGTCCTGGTGAGAATGCCCGTCTGTCTATCCGTGACGTCAATTCTTTGGGTGAAATCGGTTCTACCGCCCAGCAGCCGCTGTTCGTTATCGACGGCTATATCTATCCTAACGATGTGAAGGTTGGTAACTCATTCCAGAATCTTGGTGCTGAGGCTTTCAACAACCTCGACCCCTCTGAGGTGGAGAGCATCTCGGTGTTGAAGGATGCTTCAGCAGCCGTTTACGGTGCCCGCGCTGCCAACGGTGTTATTCTGGTTACTACTAAAAAGGGCAAGATGGGAAGACCTAGCATCAGCTATAGCGGTACATTTGGTTTTACCGATGAAATTGCCCGTCCGAAGATGCTAAGTGCTTACGACTATGGTCGTCTGTACAATGCTATTGCTGCTGCTGACCCCTTGAACACCTCTCTTAATAACAAGACCGATTTATTCCAGTTGAGTGAATTGGAGGCCATGAAGGGTCTTGACTACGACTTGCTAGAGAAGTATTGGAAGACAGGTTTCACCCACAAGCACAGTATCAATGTCAGTGGCGCTACCGAAAACGTCAATTACTTTGCTGGTATCAGTTACTTCGATCAGGATGGTAACCTCGGTAAGTTGGACTATGACCGTTGGAACTATCGTGCCGGTGTGGATGTGAAGATTAGCAAGTGGCTGTCTGCCAATATTACTGTGAGCGGTGACTATGCCGACAAGAACAAGCCCCTTTTGAAGGTTGGTGGTACGAATGCCGAGAAAGACTACAACCTGATGCTGACCCGTCCTCGCTACATTCCTGAAGAGGTGGGTGGCTACTATATTCCCACCTATGGTCCCAGCAATACTAGCAAGAGCCAAAACCAGAACTATTCGTTCGCTGTTCTACAGGACAATGGTGACTATACCAAAGACCGTACTTCTAACATGAATATCAATGGTAGTCTAAGTTATGACTTTGGATGGAACAAGTATTTGAAGGGCTTGAAGCTGCGTTTCTCTTACTCGAAGAGTATCAATAACGACAAGACTAACCAGTATGGTTCTTCTTACAGACTTTATCAGATGACAAACCGTTATGGTGAGCAGAACCATCTGTATACGCCGACCGCTGCCGATGCAGAGTTCGACTATCTGGCTGAAGGTAACTTTAATGCTCTCAATCTGAATAATGGTAACATGTTGTATCGTACAACCACTCGTACCGACAACTATCAGATAAACTTCACCGCTCAGTATCAGCGTACTTTTGGCAAACACGATATCAGTGCTTTGTTCTCTATTGAGAAGTCGGAAGCCGAGAGTGAATATCTGATGGGGCAGGTCGACAATCCTTACGAGTTTACTACTGGACAATCTAACTCTGCAACGGGCGACCAACACACTGTATTTAGCCGCTACGAGAGTGGTACGCTGTCGTACATCGGCCGCATCAACTATGCCTATGACAGCAAATACCTCTTCGAGTTCCTGCTCCGTTCAGACGCTTCTACCAAGTTTGCTCCCGAGAACTATTGGGGCACCTTCCCTGCAGTAAGTGCCGGTTGGGCTGCCAGCGAGGAGCCGTGGTTCAAGAACACAAAGTGGCTACAGTGGATTGACTACTTCAAAATCCGTGCTTCGTTTGGTTTAACTGGTCGCGACAACACTGCTCCTTGGCAGTGGATGCAGGTCTATGCTCAGGATGCCAACAAGGGTACCGTCTTCGGATGGAATTCTGATTCAGGCCGCCGTATTACTATCAACAAGAACAACTCGGCTGTAAATCCAGATGTACATTGGGATAAGTCTTACAAGATGAACATCGGTTTTGATGCCCGTTTCCTCAATCAGCGTCTGTCGGTGACGTTTGATCACTATCGTGAGTGGAACCGTGAGATGTTGCTGAACCTCTCGCAGGATATCGCGTCGACTATCGGTACTCAGAGTGCCGCCGTCAATCTTGGTGAAATGAACAGTTGGGGTTATGAACTCTCTCTGACTTGGCGCGACAAGATAGGCAAGGACATCAAATATCATATTGGCTTGAATACCGGCTATTCCGACAACAAGGTGCTGAACATGGACTTTGAACAGAACTATATCTACCGTCAGATTCAGCAGGGCGGCCGTACCGACATTGGCCTGTGGGGTATGCAGTGCATCGGTATGTTCCGTTCATTCCACGACATTGACGAGTACTTTGACAATTATATGCGTCTGAAGGATGCTAATGGCAATCCCGCCTTTAATGATGATGGTACGCCAAAGTATGGTACTTATATGGGGCTGGCTAAGGATAAGGTTCGCCCTGGTATGTTGATTTATAAGGATGTTCGTGGTACCTACGATTCCGAGACAGGAACCTATGCCGGTCCCGATGGTATTGTTGACCAAGAGAACGACCAGGTACAGCTGAGTAATCGTGGCAATATCTACGGATTTACCATTAATGCCGGTGGCGAGTGGAAAGGTATTTCATTATCTCTCCAGTTCAATGCTAACTGGGGCGGCTATACCACTATCCCCAGCCAAGCTCTCGGTGTAGCCTCTGGTAGCAATATCGAGTTCTACAATATGCCTTCGTTCTGGAATCCAGACGATATGTATGTCTATCAAGATATCTACGACGGAAATGGCAACCTGCTTCAGAAGATGAACCATGAAGCCTACTATCCCAACTTGGCTTACCAGAGTGTGAATAGTGTTACTTCAAGCTTCTGGCGTGTCAGTGCTGCTCAGGTTAAATTGAGCCGTTTGACCATTGCCTATACCATTCCTTCAAAGTGGATTAAGAGTATTGGTATCAATAGTGCCCGTGTAAACATCACCGGTCAGAATCTCCTTAATTTCTACAATCCCTATCCCGATAAGTTTACCAGTCCGTTGGCTGGTACCTATGGCAGCTATCCTAACCTGCGCAAGTGGACTATCGGTGTTAATCTGTCGTTCTAAACTCAAAAAGACTCAAGATTATGAAAAAGACTATTAAATATCTTAGCATAGGTTTTACTTCCGTCATGGCTTTCGCTGCCTGTAGTGACCAGTTCTTGCAGGACAAGAAAAACTCTGACAATGTGAACATCGATATATACAATTACTATAGTGGCTGTCAAGGACGTGTCGACGATGTCTACGGATGGTGTCTGCCAACTGTCTCCGAACAGACTTGGAAGTATCCCTCCATGGGAAGCAACGATATTGCCGCCAGATCAACCGAGGAGTATACTAACTTCAGTGATTTCGTTGATCCGCAGAAGGAATTATCCTCAATGTCTTCCAAGGAAAACAATGTGCCCGATTATTTCATGGGAACGCAAAACAACATTCAAGAAGCTGTCTACGGCCGCATCCGCAACATCAATGATGCCATGCAGGGTATCGAGGGAGGTACGTTGTCGCAGGCCGAAAAGAACTTGTTGCTTGGGCAACTCCATTTCTTCCGTGCTTGGTGTTACTTCAATATCGTGAAGTGGTATGGTGGTGTTCCCATTGTCGAAGGCACCCCAGCTCCCGAAGAGGGCATTTTCTTCCCACGTCAGAGTGCCAAGGCTTGTTTCGACTACATCATCAATGACCTGAATACCGCTGCTGAGATGCTGAAAGGTAAGATCTGGTCTGGATCTGACTACGGCCGTGTAACCAGCGGTACCGCACTGGCCCTGAAAGGTCGTGTGCTGACATGGTGGTGTAGCCCGCTCTTCAACCGCAAAGGTGACGCTATTCGTTATCAGCAGGCTTTCGAGACCATGAAGAAAGACCTGACTGAGATTGATGCTTGTGGCTACGGTCTTTACAAGTCAGGGGCCGACGTCAATGGTAGCGACTTTGCCAACCAATTCTTGGTGGCCGGTAATAACCCTGAGGCTGTATTCTTCACGCTATACAACAAGGTTGCCAGCGACGACGGTCTGGACAATCAGAAAAACAACTCATGGGAACGTGCTATCCGTCCGTCGAATACCGGTGGCGGTGGCAAGAACCCCAGTAAGATGATTGTGAAGATGTTCCCGATGAAGGATGGAAAGATTCCAGCAGGTACAGGCACCTATAATCTACTGACGGCTTCGCAGTACACCTACGACGAAGACGCTCCCTTCATGAACCGTGATCCGCGTTTCTATCGTACGTTTGCCTTCCCTGGCTTCCGTTGGGCTTACAGTGGCGACCCCACGCAACGCGATGGTCATAATCCTTCCTATGATCAAGGAAAGAACTATATTCTGTGGAGCTATGTATGGTATACTGATATGGACTCTCAGGGCAATCCTGAAAGTGGCGACAAGTATGCTTCTGATAATCTGGGAAGTAGTGGTGGTATCTATGTCCGCAAGAAGAGCGATGACTTCGACATTAACCTCTCTCCGCTATATGCCTATTCACCTACGGCTACCAAGGGCGCAGGTCCATTCTTCTCGGGTGCAACACTCATCGAACTACGTTATGCTGAGGTGCTACTGAACCTTGCCGAGGTGGCTTGTGGTGCCGGCGACATGAACTATGCTGTTGAGCGCTTGAAGGATATTCGTAAGCGTGTTGGTTATACCGGTGACTGCGGTCTACAGGGTGACCTGACGGGCAATCAGGCTGCATGTATGAGTGCCATTCTGTATGAGCGCCAGATAGAGTTTGCCTACGAGGGAAAGCGCTTCGACGATATGCGTCGCTGGATGCTTTTCGATGGTGGTGAACTGAAAGATAATGAGGGCAACTCCATTGCTAATATTCCAGACACATGGAAGCTGTCGGGACTATGGGGGACTAATACCTGCAACTGGCTTGGCTTTGCTAAATTCAATGGTCAACGCCGTGAGCGCATAGAATTCCGCACTAAAGTTATCAGTGGTAAACAGTGGAATGATGATCCCATCTTAAAGGACGCCCTTGATGCTGCTGCACAGACTTATACCGATGAGTATAATGCCGCTCACCCCGAGGCAACCGGCCGCGACAAGATGACAGTGAAGAAGGCTCGCCAACTGATGGTTTGTTACGAGAAAGCTATGGAAACTCGTGACGTAACGGTTGATTTGCGCAGCACTGACCTCGACACCGAGTTGCAGAACATGAAAACATGGTATAGCAATAACCTTGTCACAACAGAGAAGAAGGGCGATGCCCGCCAGCAGGAGCAGGATCTCTATATTGACTTCCGCCCGAAGTACTACTTCCTTGGCTTCTCCAGCGGTGCGTCAATGGCCAATAAGGCCCTGCCTCAGACCATTGGCTGGCAAGACTACAACAAGGCTGGTGCCATGGGTACTTTTGACCCGTTGGCTGAGTAATTACTACAGTTATTTGACAAAAAATGGAGGTCCAATGTGGCCTCCATTTTTTTGTTCAGATTTAGCCGTCGTGAATACTATGTTTTTACACGGTCAAAACTATGTTTTCACGTGGTAAAAACTATGCTTTCACTAAGTCAAAACTATGTTTTCACATCACCGCTATGACTTTTCGTTATTAATAGATTAAAAAACGTTTATTCTGGCGACATTATAACCTGCAGTGCGTCTTTAAAACAAGAAGAATAAATGCAAACGAATATGAAGAAATCTATTTTAGTAGGTATCCTGTTGTCGACTGTCATGTCGGCCAGTGCACAATACCCCGATTTGACCGATGAGGCGAAGAAAGTTATAGCAGAGCAGAAAGCACAGTGGAAGGCTCATGCAGACTCTGCATGGGAAGTAGCATTTCCCATAGTGGTAGAAGAGGCAAAGGCCGGACGTCCCTACGTACCCTGGGCTGGCATGCCTTACGACCTGAAACAGGCAAAGATTCCTGCATTCCCCGGTGCCGAGGGTGGCGGCATGTATACCTTTGGCGGTCGCGGTGGTAAGGTGCTGACCGTTACCAACCTGAACGACGACGGCCCCGGCTCGTTCCGTTGGGCCTGCGAACAGGGCGGTGCGCGTATCATTGTCTTTAATGTCAGTGGCATCATTCGCCTGAAGTCACCCATCTATGTCCGCGCTCCATACGTCACCATTGCCGGACAGACGGCTCCAGGTGAGGGTGTCTGCATTGCCGGTGAGTCGTTCCAGGTAGACACCCATGACGTCATTGTGCGCCACATGCGTTTCCGCCGTGGTGAGACACTGGTGACCAACCGTGAGGACTCCTTTGGCGGCAACCCCGTGGGAAATATTATGATTGACCACTGTTCCTGCGAATGGGGACTGGACGAAAACATCTCGTTCTATCGTCACATGTTCGACATGCACGACGGTAAGCCCATGGAGAAAAAGCCCACAGTGAACGTTACCATCCAGAACACTATTTCAGCCAAGGCACTCGACACATGGAACCACGCTTTCGGCTCGACCATCGGTGGCGAGAACACTACCTTCATGCGTAACCTATGGGCCGACAATACTGGTCGTAACCCGAGTATTGGTTGGGCAGGTGTGTTCAACTTCGTCAACAATGTAACCTACAACTGGGTACATCGTGTAGCTGACGGCGGTGAGTATAAGTCGATGTTCAACTTCATCAACAACTACTACAAGCCCGGTCCCCTGACACCGAAAGATACGCCCGTAGGACATCGCATCACCAAGAGCGAGAGCCGTTCAAAGGGACTATTCCCGTTCAAGCAGTTCGGACGTATCTATGCTACGGGCAACATCATGGAAGGCTATCCCGAAATTACGAAGGACAACTGGAACGGTGGTATCCAGACAGCCGACAAAGACGGAGAAATGGATGCTACAGAGTTGGCGCTGATGCGTTCGGACGAGCCGTTTGCGTGTGCACCACTGACCATCATGGGCGCTCAGGAAGCCTACGATTGGGTACTCAACAATGCGGGTGCCACCATTCCCTGCCGCGACATCGTAGACCAGCGTATCTGCGAGGAGGTGCGTACAGGCCAGGCCTACTACGTAAAAGATTACGAGAAGGAGTTGGCCAAGATAGAGAAGAAGACGGGTGTCAAGCAAAATCCTTACGGCGACATGTGGGGACTGCACGAGAAGTCAAAGAATGAGGAGGGACTCTTCAAATACCGTCGCTTGTCAAACGATTCATATAAGAAGGGTATCATTACTGATCCGCGCCAGATGGGTGGCTATCCCGAGTATAAGTCTTGGCAACCCTATAAAGACAGCGATATGGATGGTATGCCCGATGAGTGGGAGACAGCTAACGGCTTGAATCCCAACGATGCGAGCGACGCTAATGGCGACATCAACGGCGACGGCTATACCAATATCGAGAAATACATCAATGGTATTGATCCTCACTCCAAGACCGACTGGCGCAATCTGAACAACAATTACGACACGTTGGCAGCTAAGGGTAAACTGATGTAAGCTTATGAAAAAGGTATTGTTTGCAGCGGTTTTATCGCTGCTTTGCCTCAACATTGACGCACAGGTCGCCCTCAACACCGAAGGGCAAGACCCGGAATACGTAGAAACCATCAAGGGACGTGCGCAGAAAATCGTTGACGGACTGCAGCTCAATGATGCCCAAAAGGCCGAGAACGTGCGCAACATCATTGCCAATCGTTACTTTCTGTTGAACGACATCCATTCGAAATTCGACAATAAGCAGCAGGCCGAGCGTGACGCAGAACTCTATAAACACCATTTTGAGCTTGCATCGGCACTGTCGCTCTATCTGACCGACGAACAGATAGATGCCGTCAAGGATGGTATGACGTTCGGCCGTCTGAAGCGCGACTACCAGGCGACACAGGATATGATACCTACGCTCACAGACTTTGAAAAGCAGCAAATACTGATTTGGCTAAAAGAAGCACGTGAGTATGCCATGGATGCTGCTGATTCCAAGGGCAAGCACTTCTGGTTCGACAAGTATCGCGGACGTACCAACAACTGGTTGTCGGCCCGTGGCTATGACCTGAAGAAAGAACGCGACAACTGGATGAAACGCATAGAAGATGCCAAGAAGAAATAAGAACAAAAATCTCCTATTAAGCCCATGGGTCACATTAGCCTTATTAGTCCTATGTGGCTCATGGATACCATCGGAAGCGCAAACGCTTCCGATGGATTACTCGTATTGTGGCTATCAACGCTCAGAACAGCCCATTCCAACGGTAAAAGCTGTCACATTTGTACAGCCCACCGGAGGTGACGACGCTGCCTTGCTACAAGCTGCTATTGACTTTGTCAGCAAGCAAAAGCCTGATAAGCAGACGGGAATGCGCGGTGCTGTATTGCTTTCGGAAGGTACGTTTACTCTGAACGAACCTCTACGTATCAGAACCAGTGGCGTAGTACTTCGCGGCAGTGGTCGTGACAAGACCGTTTTGGTCAAGAAAGGGTACGACCGAGGTGCTTTGCTATATATAGAAGGTACGCCTGAAAAAGTCATCGGTGATACCCTCGATGTAGCAGATATCAAAGCTGGGGATATCAAGATATCTCTTACCTCTCACCTCTCACCTCTTACCTCACATGACAGAGTCATGATTATCCGTCCTTCCACCCAAGCATGGATAGACTATTTGGACTGCGCATCGTTTGGTGGTGGCAAACGAATGGGCTACTGGGCTTGGCATCCTGGCGACATTGATCTGCGTTGGCATCGTACCATTCAGGCTGTTAACAGACAACAGATAACGCTCGACGCCCCTATCACATGTAGCACGGAAGAACGTTTTGGCGGTGCCAAGGCGGTGATTTACCAGCCTAAAGGCCTGCTTTCGGAATGTGGCATAGAGAGCTTGTCGATGAAGTCAGACTACGACCACTCACGCCCTCTGGATGAAGACCATTGCTGGGATGGTGTCTATGTCGCCGATGCTGAAAATTGTTGGGTGCGAATGGTCAACTTCCATCACTTTGCCGGTTCAGCAGTCGTCATACAGAAGTCCGCCTCTCAGATAACTGTTGAGGATTGCAAGTCGCTCGAACCCGTTTCTGAAATTGGCGGATTCCGCCGTCGTACCTTCCTGACCATGGGAGAAAAGGTACTATTCCAGCGCTGTTACTCTGAACACGGCATCAATGATTTCGCCGTGGGCCATACGGCTCCTGGGCCTAATGCTTTCGTACAATGTGAGAGCTTTGAATCATTCGGTCCCAGCGGTGCTATTTCCTCGTGGGCACCAGGCATTCTGTTTGACGTTGTGAACATTGACGGGAATGATATCGTTTTCAAGAATTGGGAACTCGAGAAATTCGGAGCTGGCTGGAGTACCGCCAATAGTACGATGTGGCAATCAACAGCCTCAGGACTGCTCTGCTATTCGCCGGACTCGCTAAATACAAACATCAGCTACGGTTGTTGGGGACAGATACAGGGAAATGGTCACTTCGACCAAATGAACGAACACGTCAAACCCTATTCGCTCTTTGCCTCACAACTGGAGAAGCGCTTAAGCCGTGACGTTAGCAATCAATGTCGTGTGCTGGAACACAACACCAATGCCAGCAGTTCACCTACCATCGAAGAAGCCATGACGATGGCTGAAGAAGCCCTCAAACCTCGTCAGACGCTTAGCCAGTGGATAGATGCTGCCACCCTCCCAGAAACCCATAAGACCTATGAGACCTATAAGCCCCATGAGACCTATAAGCCCCATGATGCCCACACACCCGCCTACGCCCTCACCAACGGTTGGTTGACCAAAGATGGTGAAGTACTTGTTGGAGGTAAGCACCAGACACCTTGGTGGAATGGTCGTACAACCGATGCTGCCATGGCCAAAGCTAAGAGCGCACTGACACGCTTTGTACCCAGTTACGAAGGTACAGGCGGTACTGACCGCATCGATAGCGTCATCGCTGATATGCAGCAAACACACACACTGCTCTTCAGCCAGAACTATGGCCTCTGGACAGATCGTCGTCGAGACGACCACGAACGTATCCGTCGTAAGAATGGCGATGCCTGGGCACCGTTTTATGAACAGCCCTTCGCTCGCACAGGCCGTGTTGAGGGTGGTTATGCCGCTCTCGCTTGGGACGGAATGACCAAGTACGACCTCACGAAACTTAATAAATGGTATTTCTGGCGATTGCAGCAATTTGCCAAAAAGACCGAATCCATCGGTATACTGCTTAAAAATCAGCATTACTTCCAGCACAACATATTAGAGGCTGGCGCACACTGGGTAGATTGTCCGTGGCGTACAGCGAATAATGTGAATGGTACTCCATTCTTAGAGCCTGTCAACTTCACAGGTGACAAACGTATTTTTACGGCAACACTGTTCTATGATGTCACAAATCCAACCCTACGCGAACTGCATCGCCAGTATATCCGCCAGTCGTTAGATGCTTTTAAAGGGCAGCCAAACGTGATTCACTCCATTGGAGAGGAGTTTACGGGTCCACTGCATTTCGTACAGTTCTGGCTCGATGTCATTGCCGAATGGGAACATGAGAATGGAAAGGTATTGGTTGATTTGGCAGTCAACAAGGACGTTCAGGACGCCATCTTGAAAGATTCCAAACGATCAAAAGTCGTTGATATCATCGACATTGAGCAGTGGTTCTACCACAATAAGGGCGAATATGCACCGCCAGGAGGTGTCAACATGGCTCAGAGGCAATATCTTCGAAAGATACGAACAGGCGGAGTACGCTTTGAAGATGTGTATCGTGCCGTCGGTGAATACCGCACTGCCTACCCCGACAAAGCTGTCGTCTATTCTGCGCAAAAGCATCCCGAGATGGGTTGGGCAGCCCTGATGGCTGGTGGGTCATGTGCCAATATCCCCGTCAAAGACGAAGCATTCTTGAAGAGCATCGCCTCGATGAAACCGAGGAAAACTGACGATGCGCTCCTTTTGGAGGGTGCTAATGATATCGTAGTGTACAAACTGACTGACAAAAACTTTCCTCTGACACTCAATGATACCTATCAATTGTATCAAATACATGAAAAAACAGGGGAAATCACTAAGCTGCGGCGCCTTAAAGCACCAATTACCATAGAAGGTAAAGGCATCTTCTGGTTAAGAAAAAAATAAGATTTCAATGGGAAAAATAAGGCAAATACCAATTTTTCCCATTTTTTTATCGGTTTTTACACTTGATTTAAATCAATTATCCCTACCTTTGCCGCATCGAAATAACAAGCTACTACTCATCATACACTAACACGGTTATGACAAACTACAACCTTCGGGAACGAACCCGCGAACTGATTACAGCATTCTGCGCTGGCAATGACCATGCGTTCGCTGAGCTCTATGACCTTTATATTCAGATGTTGTTCAACTATGGCAGCAAGCTTACCCAAGACCAGGAACTGCTGAAAGACTGCATCCATGATGTATTTATAAAGGTATATAATAAGCGTAACGACAAGAATGCCATCAACAATCTGGGTTCCTACCTGATTATCTCGCTGAAAAACCGCTTGCTCGACGAGTTCCGCCGTAAGTCGTTTACTAGCGAGGATGCTGCTGAGAACTACGAGTATCGCTTTGCCACAAACGATGTAGAACATGACTATCTCAATCTGGAGCATACTGAATTACAGACAGCAAAGGTTGCTCACCTCATGCGAAACCTGACCCGTCGACAGCGTCAGGCCATCACCTTATATTATTTAGAACAGCGCAAATACGACGAAATATGCGACATCATGCAAATGAACTATCATTCAGTACGCAATCTGATGCATCGCGGCATGTTGAAACTTCGTGAGGCTGCCATGTAATTTGTGTAACATATTGATGACAGAATAGCATTTGCTTCGTCTTAATGTAAAGGCGAAGCAAATTGAAAAGAACCATTTACACCCAAGTTGACGATTTCCTGCGTGACGATGACTTCATTCGCTACGCATTGGATGCTTGTACCGATAAGGAGTCTTATTGGACATCTTATCTTTCTGCAGCACCACAAATTCGCTCAGCCTATCTGAAAGCCTACGACATTCTTACTCATCTTGATGACTGTGAATCGCTTTCACCTGAAGAAGTGGACATCTTAAGGAAACGCATCATGCAGACCATCAAGATGACCGCTAACTAATATTCACCAAAATCTAATGTTAGCTGACCATCACCCAGCATATTAAACGTCTTACGATGGTATGGTGTAATACCATATTGACGTATAGCATCGCGATGTTTCTTAGTGGGATAGCCCTTGTTGGAAGCCCAATCGTATTGTGGAAACTCCACAGCCAACTGATCCATATAATCGTCCCTGTAAGTTTTTGCCAGGATAGACGCTGCAGCTATAGAGAGGTATTTTCCATCTCCCTTGACAATTGTAGTATGAGGAATCACAATGGGAGAGCCTTCGACTATGGGACGATAAGGTTTAAAGCGATTACCATCAACAATAATGGCCTCAGGACGCACCTTTAGCTGATCTAATGCGCGATGCATAGCCAGTATTGACGCATTCAGAATGTTGATTTTATCGATTTCATCGGGCGTAACAATCCCTACTGCCCATGCTAAAGCATCTCGTTGAATGATTTCACGTAGTTGTTTACGTCGTCTGTCTGTCAACTGCTTTGAATCGTTTAGTTCCTCATTTACATAGTCTTCCGGAAAGATAACAGCAGCAGCATAGACACTACCTGCCAGACAACCACGCCCAGCCTCATCACATCCTGCCTCTACTTTGCCTGTATAATAATGACTTTCCAGCATCTTTTCACTATTCACTATTTCACTTTAACAAATGATACGTGCCTCCTGCCATGGGCCTGACGACTCCCTTCATCTCCAAAGAAAACAGCAAAGCCGTAAGTTGACCAATAGAGATATTCGTTTTCACGCTGATAAGGTTCAATTGTAAGTCATTGGTGTCTTGTAGAAGCATAACAACCCGCCGTTCTTCTTCTGTCAGATCAGGAAACAACTGACGTTCAATTACCTCAGGACGGTCTGTCATCGTCTGCCATCCCATAGCCTCAACAAATTCCTCTGCCGACGTAATGAGTGCAGCAGTATTGTTTCGTATCATTAAGTTGCATCCCTCGCTATATGGCTGCCCGACATTGCCAGGAAAGGCGAAGACATCACGACCATACTCCTGTGCTATACGACAAGTAATGAGCCCACCGCCTTTCACAGCACTCTCAACAAGGATAGTCGCATCACTCATGCCAGCCACGATACGGTTTCGTTGTCTGAAGTTGTTTGGTAAGGCTTCTGTCTGACTCATATATTCTGTCAGCAAGCCTCCATTTTTTACCATTTCAACGGCAGTGTCACGATGACGAGGCGGATATATCTGGTCCAAGCCATGGGCCAAGACACCCACCGTTTCATAGCCTTGTTCCAAAGCGTTGCGGTGAGCACAGATATCTATGCCATAAGCTAGTCCACTGACGATTAGCACCTGTGGACACAACCGTCTTAAATCGCTAATGAAGCGCCGCACCAAATCCTGTCCATAAGGTGTACAATGGCGCGTACCCACCATATCAACGACATATTGCTGGTTCAAATCAGACGTTCCCTTATAGAATACCACTACTGGCGCATCGGCACATTCGCGAAGACGCTGGGGATAGTCTTCATCGTCCAAGCATAGAGCACGGACGCCTCCTTTTTGCATAAATTCCATCTCAGCAGCAGCACGGTGCAGGGCATCGTCCCAGTTTTTCATTGACTCTCTCAGCCGTGGCGTAGCTTCAGGCATTACGTCACCGATGTCGTTACGATGTTCATACACAGCCTGTCCACCACCCAGAGTTCGATAGAGTAACAAAGCGGTTTGCTGATTGAAGCCCGTCATGCGTGTCAGTGCGACGGTATAGTATATCTCTTCCTGTTGCATAGTTTACAAATAATCTGCAAAAGCGCGGTCATAGTCGTCACTACCTGCCAATCGTCCATTGACAAGACATACCAGTGTTATATCGCCTCGGAAGCATAGTGCCTCATCGGCCGCCCGATAGATATCCTGATGGAAGATGTATTTGATGCCTTGCTTCTCCAGCCATAGTCGCGAAATAAACTCATCGTCACAGCGTAATGGGGTTTTGTATTGTAGGTTCATACGAGCTACCACCGCGTCGACTCCTTTCTGGTGCATCTCAGCAAAGCTTAGTCCACACTGTTTCAAAAACAGGTGCCTTGTGTGTTCTGTATAATGCAGATAGTTGGCATTGTTAACAATACCCTCGATATCGCACTCATAGTCTCGCACTTCCATGCGTGTTTCAAAAACGTACTTGCTCATCTGTTATTTCGTTTTAGATATTCATAGCCAATGCGACAACGCAGACAGTCTTTCTTGTCGCAGTATTCTTTTTTCAACTGTATCAGTGCCTGTGAGTCACCTGCCGATTTAACCTGCAAGCCACAAGCCTGCCACATGCGGATGATATGGTTGTTTTCTGCCTTCAACTGTTCTAGGATGTCAAAGGCACGGTCGCATAACTCCTCTTTTATGATATGACGTCCGTAGGCAAAGAGCATCGGCACACAAGTGTTGATAAGTAACAGATTGATGGAGAACGGCGACAAATGCTTGGCATTAGAGACACTTTCTGAACCAAACGTGTAGTGCGTCTCCCAATAGGGTGTTACTTGTGTGCACATCATTTGAGACATCGATATGACATCTTTGCTATCTATCAATGCCGACAAATTTGTACGTCGTTCATAGTAGAGCATGGCTAATTGTGAGATACGGATATGGGGGAAGTTCTGCGGGCGTAGTCGCAGAAAGCGCCAACGATGAAAATCCATCGGTTTCAACGAGAACTTATGAGCCAAATATTGGTATTCGTTGCGCAATTTGGTAAAGTAACCTTCATTGAGAGCCTCCTGTTGATAACGCTCGGGAATAGCCTGAATATCCAACAGTCCTGCCTGTCCCATAAAGATGGCCTCTATCTGGAAAAGATCATCACGGTGCTTACCAACGGCCTGCAACGGAATATGTCTGGCCCATTCCTCGAAGGCGTCACCATTGATGCCAAAGCCATAGTTGCGCGCCAATGTGATAAAGTAGGCATCTTCCCACGATCCGCCAGCTTGTTTGGCTCGCAGCTCAATCGCTACGGTTTTCTGTTCCAACCGCTCCGTCTGCAAGGCTGCCATCCAAGCATGTATTGTCAGCGGCGTCAAATCAGGAATAATACGGTAACACGGTGGATAAGCATCCGTTTTCAACAACTCTGCATAGTTGTCATAGACAGTCTGTGGTACTGTCAGTTGCATTTGCGGCACGAACAGTCCGCTTTCCGTCTGCACATCACGGTCAACCTGCCCTACCACATGCAGCACCACATTATTGTAGTTAGCATCCGTCTGGTGTCCATGTAGGTACCAGTCACTGGCCTTATCGTGAATCTCTACATTACCCACCCACAACGTACCGCCAATCTTAACCTTCGCATTAAAGAAGTCAGGTCCGCTATTACGATTATGTAGGCCAGGATCAATGACCTCCACTTGCTGACCATCGGTAGTCTGCAAACCTTCAAGCGGCCATAGCTTGTGTTTCCAACAATAATGCAATAGCTGTTCCATAGTTTTAAAGCTTCAGTTCAAACGATGACATAGGAAGGCCCATCAAACTACGAACATTGGCATGAAGAGGATTGTCCTTCCATGCATAACGGATATAGCAAGGGGTAATAGCGGCATTAAAGTTAAGAAGCGTAATGACATTGCCCTTGCCGATGGCATCTACATTTTGGAAAACCTTGTTATCGCCAGCCACCTCAAAAGTGTATAGCTCGCCATCCTGAATAGGCAGGTCAAGTGTCAATTGTATATGGCTCCCCGTTATCTTGACATCTACTACTTCAGGCGACAGTTTCACCTTATTATTATATACAAGGCGGTCAAAACAGAGCCCAATACGTTCTGCTACTTCCTTTTTACGCAAAGGATGAATATCTACCGTCTCGCCCAAATCGTTGATTACGGCCAGTTCCGTTCTGGCATCACCCTTTGCTACTATGCGTTGAGCCTCACGCAACTGTGCCCAGCTACTGTTCGTGGGATCCGCCTGATCTGTAATAGGACGTGGAAATGCCGTCTGCTGGCGACCATCATAATTGGCTAACTGAACAACCACGAATGGCATTTGCTGGTCTTTCCAACAATCGCGCCAGCCTCCTATGAGCTTACGGAGATAATCACCATAAGGAGCAGGATTACCCGTGTTCGACTCTCCCTGATACCACACTACACCACTTAAAGCATAAGGTGCCAAAGGATAGAGCACGGCATTATAAAGAGTAGTAGGCAGGTTCTGCAACGATACATCGCCACTGGGACACGACGGCATCGTAGCACCAGCATGGTGTAGCCATTGGTTGCTCAACGCAATAACATCCTTTGGCATGGGGTTCTGACTGTAGCGGTCAGCACCAAAACACAGCATATAGGGTTTCTCAGGAATGAAATGTGCCATACCATATTTATTAATAAAGCGAATGGTGATGACATTGTCACCCTCACGAAGCAATCCTTCAGGAATGTCATAGCGACGAGGAGGATACTGATAGTAAGTACGACCTACCTGCTGACCATTGACATAGGTGATGTCGGCATCAAACAGCGTACCCAACAACAGGCGTGCAGGCTGTCCGGCATGTGCCTTGTCTATCTGGATATGCTGACGCAGCCATGTGGTACCCGTTCCACGCCATCCCCAGTTATTCTGGTCAATGGTTGTCCATGATGAGTCATCACTGTCAAGGGCTGTGAAACGTCCGACAATGCCTGGATCCTGCTGGTCCAGCAGCTCATTCCAACGGCGGTCAGCCAGATTATTAGCCTTCATCTGCGCAGCGACATAATCCTTATTATCATAGAGGCTAGTCTTTTGCAACAGCTGCGGATAGTCTTTTGCCAGACTGTCGGCCGAGAGCCATGCCTCAATGGGTGTACCACCCCAACTATTGACGATGATACCCTGCGGAACACCTGTCTTCTCCTGCATGCGCTTACCTAAGAACGAACCCACAGCTGAAAAGAGCCATGCATTCTGTTTGGTCAGAGGCTTCCAGTTGATGGTCGTAGGACGGATGTCATCTGCTGGCCCATGGGTGTTTGTCGTATTCTGAACACGGAATAGACGTACCTTATTATTATTAAAAGCGTCGATTTCATCGATATATTGAGGATAGACGCGCTCAATGGTTACGTCAATATTCGACTGCCCCGAGCATAGCCACACATCACCTACCAACACGTCGGTCAGCACAATGGCCTGACCGTCATTTGACTGTTCACCGCGAACCTCAAGCGTATAGGGACCTCCAGCCTTCATCTTCGGCAAGTCCACACGCCAACGCCCCTGTTCGTCGGCTATCGTTTCATAACATTTTTTCTGCCAAGTCACAGCGACTTTCTCCTTCGCAGCTGCTTTACCCCACACTGGAATAGGCTTACCACGTTGTACGACCATACCAGACTGAAATAGTTGCGGCAACACAACCGTTGCCTCGGCAGTATAGTACCCTGCCATTATTACAAAGAAGAGTAGAATTTTTCGCATGATTTACATGTTTTTATTATGATGGCAAAGTTATGAAAAAAAATACCAAAAACATTATAATTTCCTCTTTTTTCTTCATACGTAACAAATCCGGAAAGTTTTTGTAACATATATAATGTATTCCTTTCATTATATTATTGTATCTTTGCAGCAAAATAACACCAAAAACCAACAATACAATGACACCAAATGAATCACAAGGAGCCAAGGGCTTTTACAAACTGTCCTGGCTACAACGCTTCGGTTTTGGTTCAGGTGACCTGGCCCAGAACCTGATTTATCAGACTATCAGCATGTATTTGCTGTTCTTCTACACCAATATCTATGGCCTCGACCCCGCCGATGCTGCTACCATGTTTCTTGTTGTACGACTGGTAGACGTGCTATGGGATCCTCTCGTTGGCACTTACGTCGACAAACATAATCCCAGACTTGGCAAATACCGCGCATATCTTGTACTGGGCGGCATTCCCTTGACAGGTTTAGCCATCCTCTGCTTCTGGAATGGCTTTGCACCGTCGCTGCTCTATGCCTACATTACATATGTCGGCATGTCGATGCTCTATACACTCATCAATGTCCCTTACGGCGCACTGAACTCATCACTGACTCGTGATACAGACGAGATTACCACGCTGACCAGTGTGCGTATGTTCCTGGCCAATGTCGGTGGACTGTGTGTCGCTTCAGGTATTCCCCTCGTAGTTGCAGCTTTCGCACCAAAGGACATCGATGGCGAGGCCATCATTAATACACCAGAGGCCAGCGGTGCATGGTTTACTACCATGGCCATCTACGCTATTGTCGGCATGGTGCTGCTCTTCTTCTGCTTCACACAGACCAAAGAGCGTGTGGTCATGGATGCCAAAGATATGGAAAACGTCAAGGTCAGCGACCTATGGACAGAGTTTCTGCACAACCGTCCCCTGCGTGTGCTGGCCTTCTTCTTCATTACAGCCTTTGCCATGATGTCGGTAGGTAATGCTGCTGGTTCATACTATATGACCTGCAATATGCAAGCTACCAGTGACCAATTGGCAATCTTCATGGGACTGGGTTCTGTGCCAGCCTTTATCTTCATGCCAATGGTTCCTGCCATTAAGCGTGCTGTCGGCAAGCGTGGTATGTTCAATATCTTCTTGACAGTAGCTATTGTAGGTATGGCTATTCTTTACATCGTTAGTGTTGTTCCCTCATTAAAGGAACAGATGTGGATTGTCTATGTTGCACAGTTCATCAAGTCTACCGGTGTCATCGTAGCTACTGGCTATATGTGGGCATTAGTTCCTGAAGTTATCTCCTATGGTGAATATACCACTGGCAAGCGCATCTCAGGTATTGTCAACGCACTGACGGGTATTTTCTTCAAGGCCGGTATGGCTTTAGGCGGTGTGGTTCCTGGCCTTGTGCTGGCATACGTAGGCTTCAATGCCAAGGAGACCGTTCAGACGCCGTTTGCCGAGCAGGGTATCCTGTGGCTGGTATGTGTTATCCCCGCCCTACTGTTGGGTCTGGCCATGTTCATCATCTCACGCTACGAGTTGAGTGACGAGGTCATTGATAAGATAAACATGGAAATCGAAAAGCGTAATAAATAAATGAAGATACGATTTTTTCTGTCAACAGCCTTCCTGTTAAGCTATGTGACCTTTATACAGGCCCAAGGGCTGAAAGATGCTATTGGCAAATACTGTCTGATTGGTGCAGCCATTAACCAGTGGCAGAGCGACGGACAGGTTCCTGAGGCTGATGCCATCGTCAACAAGCACTTTAACTGTGCTGTCGCTGAGAACTGTATGAAACCAGAGTCATTGGCACCCGCTGAGGGCATCTTTGACTTCCGTGTGGCCGACAAGTTCGTCAACTACTGCAATCAACACAACCTGAAGGTGCTGGGCCACTGTCTGGTATGGCACTCACAGGCTCCTGACTGGTGGTTCACCAATGGCTATACCGCCTCACCAGCATCTAAAGAGGTGCTGAAAGAGCGCCTTATCAAGCACATCAAGACGGTAGTAGGCCACTATAAGGGTCAGATTCATGGTTGGGACGTTGTCAACGAAGCCATCAACGACGACGGTTCGTTCCGCAATTCTCCTTACTACAGACTGCTGGGCGAGGAATTCATTGAGATAGCATTCCGTACTGCTCACGAGGCAGACCCTGATGCTGAACTCTACTATAATGACTACTCGATGGCTGGCGCTGCCAAGCGCGAGGCTGTCTGCCGACTGGTCCGTAACCTGAAGGCCAAGGGTCTGCGCATCGACGGTGTAGGTATGCAGAGCCATAACGGTCTGGATTATCCTAACCTCAACGAATACGAGAAAAGCATCGATGCCTTTGCTGCTTGTGGCGTGAAGGTCATGATTACTGAGCTGGATCTGAACGTACTGCCTAACCCACAAGGTTTCGGTGGTGCTGACATTGCCCAGAACTTCGAGTTGCAGAAGAAGTATAACCCTTATGTTGAAGGACTGACTGCTGGCAAAGCCAGAGAGGTAGAAATGCGCTGGATGGAGCTGTTCAAGATCTATTACAAGCATCGTCACCAAATCTCACGCATCAATCTGTGGGGTGTCAACGATGGTGGCTCGTGGTTGAATGGTTGGCCTATCAAGGGACGTACCAACTATCCCCTACTCTTTGACCGTCAGTATAAAGAGAAGCCTGTTATCAACGAAATTATCAAACTCTATAAATAAGTACTATTATGGCAAAATTACCACGTTATCTATTCCCCAGCGACTATATGGCTGACCCTTCAGCCAACGTGTTTAACGGCAAGTTGTATATCTACCCCAGCCACGACTGGGAAGCTGGAGCCGCCTTCGACGATGATGGCGGTCACTTTCAGATGAAAGACTACCATGTGCTTTCTTTTGACGATGTAGAAAATGATGCCGCTACCGACCATGGTGTTATCCTTGACGTCAAGAATGTAGCATGGGCTGAGAAGCAGATGTGGGATAACGACGTCGTTGAAAAAGACGGCAAATACTTCCTTATTTTCTCTGCCAAGGACTATAACGGCGTGTTCCATCTGGGTGTTGCTGTTGCAGACAAGCCCGAGGGTCCGTTCATCCCTGAGGAGCAGCCCATCCGCAGTTCCTGTTCGATAGACCCCTGCGCCTTCAAAGATGATGACGGACAGATTTACGTTTACTTCGGTGGCCTGTGGGGTGGACAGCTTCAGTGGTATCGTCCCATTGACCACATCAAGAGCGAAAAGCCTGCTGAATACCACAATGTTATCGGCTCAGCGCCATCAGTAGATCTGGGACCAGCCCCTGACCGTAAGACCCAGCTCTTCGCCTATCCTGATGCACCTGCATTGCCCAGCTTTGTGGTACGCATGAGCGATGATGTCATGCAGTTTGCCGAGGCTCCTCGTGCCGTTGTTATCCTTGACAAAGACGGCCAGCCGCTGAAAGCCGGCGACCCACACCGTTTCTTCGAAGCATCGTGGATGCACAAATACCAGGGCAAGTACTACTTCTCTTACTCTACAGGCGACAGCCATCTGCTGTGCTACGCCATTGGTGACAACCCCTATGGTCCGTTTACCTATCAGGGCGTGATCCTCGACCCCGTTGTAGGCTGGACCACTCACCACAGTATCGTGGAGTATAAGGGACAGTGGTATCTGTTCTACCACGACTGTGTACCTTCTAACGACATCACCCATCTGCGTTCGCTGAAGGTGCAGCGCCTGTTCTACAACGAAGACGGCACGATTCAGAAGGTTATCAATGAGTAAGGAACAACTATTATCTGACTATTATACTCAGCACCGCGAGGGCCTTGTCAGGTACCTCACGGTGTTAACGGCTGATGCCGAACAGGCGCAGGACATGGTACAAGACGTGTTCCTGCGCCTGCTCAGCGGCAGTCAACTCATCACTCCCCAGACACTACCTGCACTGGTACACACCATGGCTCGTCATGCTGCTAGCGACTACTATCGTCGCAGACATGTCATCGAGACCTATGAACACACTGTCAGAGGTGGATCTGTTGTCGATGATTGTGCTTCCATTGTCTCCGTCCGATTGTTGACAGAGTGCATAGAACATTCATTGGCACGTCTGTCAGAAGACAGCCGCCGCATATACCGTTTGCATATCTACGACGGTATGAAAGTTAGTGAGATTGCTAAAAATCTGCTGTTACCTTATAAACAAGTGGAAAACCGCCTCGGCCAAGCCCGTAAGTATATGCGCCAACAGTTGCGTGCCTGTGTCTAACCCCCTTTTTTCTGCTAAAGACCTTAACACCAATATAACAAAAGCGAGCCTACACTTTTACCTATGCAAGCTCGCCTTTTCGTTTTGTTGATACTCCTTAGTTCATTGCAAAGAACTGGCCATCGCCAGCCGCCATGCGAGCATCATATACACCAGCCTCGTTGAGAGAGAAGATGTGGCTCTTGCCCTTGATCGTAGTCTGAATAGTGCCGTCAGCATTATAGCGGAACAGTTCCTGCTGTACACCGTCCTGCTCAACCCACCAAGAGTCATCCTCAGCGTGGTGAATCAAGTGAGTAACCTCACCTGTAGGAGCTTTCACATCATAGCCGTCCTTCAGCGTGGTTACGGCATAGTAACGGCCATCGCTGCCCAGCACTTGCTGTGTCTTGCCAATGTTAGACGCTACGGGGTTGGAACCCGACCAGAACTCAACAGTATTGAGTACGATGGTGTCGACGAGCAGACATACTGAGCTCACAATCGGGCCAATGACAAAGGCGATGATGGCATTGACATACTTGTTGTTGGTCATGTTGGTCTGCCAGTCAACATACTTGTTAAAGAGGCCGAACTGACCTACAAAACAAGAACTGAACAGGAAGCATCCTGCAGTGAGGCAAACAGCCACTTTTAAACTGATTTTTTTCATTTTGTTTTGTTGTTTTTAAAAGAGTTTATAGATAAAAAATTGATTCTGGTCCCATACAAAACAGCAAGTCGAGTATCGAGAGATTCGACAGAAATCCGTGCTTACTGCTGAACACCTGCCAATAGGGGCGAGGCTCGAAGTCGCTGTCTGGTTGCGGATGTTTGGCGTGAATAATCTCACGATAGTCATCGGCATATTGCTTGATATAGTCCGCCGTATATTCCACCTCAGGGTGAATATCAATGAGTTCACATATCTTCTGTCGGATGGCCTCATTGAAGTCCACGAGATAGTCGTATCGCTTTTCGAAGAAAGGGCGGATATCGTCAGCATAGTAGTCGAAAAACGGGCTCTCGCTATACGCCGACATCAGCGCATTCCAGTGGACACGCCTCCAGTTATTATGGTCGCTGATGCGCACATCCTTCACCAAACACTTCTCGCCATTCACTTCTACAGGAACTGTAAGAGCCTGCAGGCCGTTGGCCGTAGCCACAATGCAACGGTTTCGATAGGTTTGCTTCTGGTAAGAATCGTACTGCTCTATCAGACAATGGTCATAGCGGTAGAGTTTCTGATACCACTGGACTGGGCCGAAATAGGTGGTTTGCAACAAGGCTGTCATCATGGCAGTGGGAGTTGATGCCGATTATACAACGTGGTGACCACTCTGCCAATGATGTCACGCTCAGGAATGAAACCCAGATGGCGCGAGTCAGCAGGATTCATTTTGTTGATGGCCTCCAGCCAATAATAGTCAGCATTGGCACAAGTCTTCAGTCCTGGCACCTCCAAAGGGCCATCCAGCGTGCTCACTGTATCGCCAGGAACTGCCGCACAACGGGCTATGCATAGGCCGTTGACGGAATCGCCTTTGATGCAGAATGCCACGACGTCGCCTTTCTTTACGGGTTGTCGAAGCAGACGGCTGTAGGGTAACAGTCCGTTTCCTGCAATACGCAATCCGTAGCTACAACGGTTAACCAGCAACTGGTCGCCATGATGGTAGAGGGGAGCCAGTCCGTCGCCACTGACACTATGAACGGAAAAGACCAGAGTACGGAAAGCCAGCATCAGCGCGAATGCTGATGCAAATGCTATCACACACTTCAGCCAGTTTCCCATCTTTCTCACCTTCTCACTGTCACTTGATGTTATCCACAAAGCGGAACAGGCGGTTCCATCGAACACCTGAGAAGCCACGACGGTCGGGGTCGCTGCTCCACCAAATGAAGATAGGCTTACCTACGATGTGGTCTTCAGGTACAAATCCCCAATAGCGCGAATCCAGCGAGTTATGTCGGTTGTCACCCTGCATCCAGTAATAGTCCATCTTGAACGTATACTTCGTGGTCTCCTGACCATTGATGAATATCTTGCCGTCCTTCACTTCCAAGGTGTTACCCTCATAGGTACGGATAGGACGCTCGTAGATAGGCAGGTTCTTCAGCGTCAGGTCGATGCTCTCGCCTTTGGCAGGAATCCAGATAGGACCGTAGTTGTCGCGTGTCCAGTGCATATTGCCGTTCAGCGGATAGATGTCCAGGTCGTTGGCATCCTTGTTCAGTTCGATGCTCTCTACGATATCTGTACGCTTCTTCAACTCGCGATAGGCACGGTTGGTCAGCGGCATATAGCCATTGGTATTCAGGCTGGTCAGGTCTTCCATCGTGATGCCCAGCTCCTGCATGAGCTCGTCGGTCAGGCGCTGGCGCAGCTTGACATAGTACGTATACTGCACATTGTCTGGCTCCTTGTTGGCCTTGCCGTTGATATACACGATGCGGTCCTTGATCTGCAGCGTCTGACCAGGCAGTCCCACGCAGCGCTTGACGTAGTTCTCACGACGATCGGCAGGACGTGTATCAATGACGCCATACTCCTGTTGGTTATTGACAATCTCTTGACGGCCAGCCTGATAGATGGTATTGAAGTACAGCGGCAACTGCTCCTGCGTCAACGAGTCAGGATTAGGACGCTGCGGATACATCTGATAACCCATCTGGTAGCACATCTGATAGAAGTCGTAAGCCTGATAGCGAGCATCCGAACAGATGGTGTCGCCAGCAGGATAGTTGAACACCACGATATCGTTAAGCTTTATCTTGCCCAGACCTTTTACGCGACGATAGTCCCAGTGGGGCCATTCGATGTACGATTTGCACTCGAACAGCGGCAATGTATGCTGTGTCAAGGGCATTGTCAGCGGTGTCTCAGGAATACGCGGACCATAACTCATCTTCGACACGAAGAGGTAGTCACCCGTCAACAGAGACTTCTCCAGCGAACTCGATGGAATGACGTAGTTCTGAAAGAAAAAGAGGTTGATGAAGTAGACGGCTACGAGTGCAAACACCAGCGCGTCGACCCACGACATTACCCATTTGACGGGACCCTCGGCATCCTTCCACCACTGCCACTTGATTTTCTTGGTGATGTAAACGTCGTAGATAAACGGAACGACCAGCAGGCCCAGCCACGACTTTACCCAGTAGAGGAATACCAGATAACACAGCAGTACGACGATGAACTTCGCCCACTGCACCTTCATATTCAGCTTTTTCTTTTCTCTCTTTTCCATGATTTAGAATTTAAACATATCGCTGATGGTCAGCAGTCCCTGATGCTCATGGGTATACTCGGCGGCAAGCACAGCACCAAGGGCAAAGCCCTGACGCGAATGGGCGTCGTGAGTGATGGTGATGATGTCGGCTTCAGAGTCGTAGCGCACCGTATGGATGCCTGGCACCTCGCCACGACGGATATGGTCGATGCGCAACAGCTTAGGGTCGGTGGTGTCCTCGGCCCACGCTTCCTTGCGGTCGATATTCTCTACGATGCCCTCAGCCAGCGTAATAGCCGTGCCACTAGGGTGGTCCAGCTTGTGCACGTGATGGGTTTCCTCCATCTCTACGTCGTACTGTGGGAACTGGTTCATAATCTTTGCCAGATACTTGTTGACGGCACTAAAGATAGCCACGCCAATCGAGAAGTTCGACGCCCAAAATAGCGTCTTGCCTTCCTGCGAACACATGCGCTTCACCTCGTCGCCATGTTCTTTCATCCATCCTGTAGAACCGCTCACCACCTTGACACCAGCAGCCCATGCCTTCAGGTAATTACCGTAGGCGGCCTGCGGAGCCGTAAACTCTATCGCCACATCAGCACTCTTAAAGGCCTCTGAGTCGAAGTCCTGCTGATTGTCGATGTCGATAATACTCACAATTTCGTGACCACGGCTGAGGGCTATCTGCTCTATCATCTTGCCCATCTTACCGTAGCCGATCAAAGCTATTTTCATATAAATAATGTATTAATACGCTACAAAGGTACAAATAAAAAAGAATTAAAAATTAAGAATTAAGAAAAATTGTGTACTTTTGCAGCATGTTAATCAACGAAAAGACATGGGACTTCGTTAGGAAGCACGCTGACGGCGACGTACGGAAACTGGCCTTGCAAGGAACGAAAGACGAGGACGTCGACCTGCCTATGGCACTGCAACAGATTGTAGGCAGACAGACGGCACGCCACAAACTGCCCTCCTGGGCGGCAGTAGAAGGTGTGGTCTACCCTCCCCATCTGAATATGGAGCAGTGCTCGTCAGAGCAGACGGCACGCTATAAAGCCCAAATAGTAAATAGCAAATCGTCAAATAGTCAATCATTCGTAGACCTGACTGGCGGCCTGGGCGTCGACTTCTACTGGATGTCGCAAGGCTTTGACCATCGTACCTACGTCGAACAGAACGTCGACCTCTGCGCACTGGTCGAAGAGAACTTCCGCACGTTAGATCACTCTTGTAACGTCTGTTGCAGCCACGCGGCCACCTATCTCGACGAGATGCCACATGCCGACGTCATCTTCCTCGACCCAGCCCGCCGCAACGAACATGGCGGACGCACCTACGGCATTGAGGACTGTACGCCCAACGTGTTGGAACTGCTACCTCTGCTGATGCAGAAGGCCACGAAGGTGATACTCAAGCTCTCGCCAATGCTCGACTGGCACAAAGCCGTCAGCGATCTGAAGAGCGTCAATGAAGTTCACATCGTCAGCGTTGACAACGAGTGCAAGGAGCTTTTGCTGGTGCTTGAAGAAGTGCATTCTCCGACCTGTGGTCGGAGTGTGGCGTTGCAATCAGACTTGCGTGTGGTGTGTGTCAACTTCAGTAAAGATGGTGAACAGTTGTTTGAAACGTCGTATGGGGGGCAGTTCTCACCTTCTCACCCTCTCACCTTCTCACCTTCTCACTTCCTCTACGAGCCCAATGCCAGCATCATGAAAGCCGGCTGCTTCGATGCGCTGGCAGCAAAATTCCCCGTTTGGCCTGTTTCTGCCAACTCCCATCTTTTCCTGTCTTCCGATGAAATCGTGGATTTCCCTGGTCGCCGCTTTCAAATTTTGGCCATTTCATCGGCAAATGGCAAAGCGCTGAAGGTGGCTGCAGGTTCGTTGGAACGGGCCAATATTGCAGTCCGCAACTTCCCCATGACGGCCGAGCAGCTGCGAAAAAAGCTGAAGCTGAAGGACGGTGGCGACACCTACATCTTCGCCACGACGACAGCCGATAAGCAACATCAGCTGTTTATTTGCCGTAAAATAGGTTAAATATTTTGGGCGTCTCACACTTTTTCCTTATCTTTGCAAGATAATATTATTTTTGAAAAGATGTCTTCAATAGAGATTCGCAAAGTTACCACCCGAAAAGAGCTTGATGCCTTCATCCAGCTGCACTACGATTTGTACAAGGGTAACGCGTATGATGCGCCCAATTTGTATACCGATGAGTTGCACACCCTTAGGAAAGACCGCAACGCAGCCTTTGAGTTCTGCGAGGCAGAATATTTTCTCGCCTACAAGGACGGGAAGGTCGTCGGACGCATCGCCGGCATTATCAACCATCGCGCCAACGACCGTTGGGAACGTAAGACCGTTCGCTTCGGATGGATTGATTTCATCGACGATATAGAAGTGTCGAAAGCCCTGCTCGACAGCGTGTCGGCATGGGGTCGCGAGAAGGGTATGGCTGAGATTGTAGGCCCGTTGGGCTTTACCGATATGGACCCAGAAGGTATGCTCATCGAAGGTTTCAACGAGCTGGGAACGATGGCCACCATCTATAACTACCCCTACTACCCCCAGCACATCGAACAGCTGGGAGGTTTCGAGAAAGACAACGACTACGTGGAATACAAGCTCATCGTGCCCAAGGAGGGTATGCCTGAGAAGTTCCGCAAGGTGGCCGAGATGGTGATGAAACGCTATAACCTGCACCCTGTTCACCCCAAGCGTAGTCAGGTCTTTGGTAAGGAGCAGTATGGCCGCAAGGTGTTGGACGTCGTCAACAAGTCGTTCGGCCATCTCTATGGCTACTCGCAGATGACGGAGCGCCAGATTGACGAGTACCTGAAGATGTACTTCCCCATGCTCGACATGGACATGCTCTGTCTGATAGAAGACTGGAACACGCCCAACCACGAGGTCATCGGCGTGGGCATCTCCATCACCAACATGACGCGTGCCCTGCAGAAGTGCAAGAACGGACGCCTGTTCCCCTTCGGCTGGTGGCATTGCCTGAAGGCGCTGAAGTTCCACAAGGCCGAATGCCTCGACCTGATGCTGATAGGCTTCCTGCCTGAATACCAGAAGAAAGGCGCCAACGCCCTACTGTTCTACGACCTCATCCCCATCTATCAGAAGTTCGGATTCAAGTGGGGCGAGACCAATGTGGAGATGGAGACCAACGAGCAGGTGCAGAGCCAGTGGCAGTATCTGGAACACATACAGCATAAACGCAGAAGATGTTATAAAAAGAAGTTATGAGCGACGAATATACCATGCAAGAAAACAACCAGCAGACGGTTGACTACAGCGACGACAACATTAAAACCCTAACCGGTACGGAGCATATCCGCCTGCGTCCAGGTATGTACATCGGACGCCTGGGCGACGGCTCGTACCCTGAGGACGGCATCTACGTGCTGCTGAAGGAAGTCATCGACAACTCGATAGACGAGTTTAAGATGAAGGCCGGCGACCGCATCGAGATCAACATCATGGACAATCTGCGCGTCTCAGTACGCGACTACGGACGCGGCATTCCGCAAGGCAAGATGATCGAGGCCGTCAGTGTGCTGAACACGGGTGGTAAGTACGACTCAAAAGCTTTCAAGAAGTCCATCGGACTGAATGGTGTGGGTGTGAAAGCCGTCAACGCGCTGTCGACGCATTTCGAGGTTCATAGCTTCCGCGACGGCAAGGTGCGCAAGGCCGCCTTCGAGTGTGGCAAGCTGGTGAGCGACGTCACCGAACCTACGCAAGACGAGAACGGCACCTATATCTACTTCGAGCCCGATGATGATGCAAAGCTGTTCAAAGACTACCGTTTTCACGATGAAATCGTGGAAAACATGCTGCGCAACTACACCTATCTGAATACAGGACTGGCCATCATGTACAATGGTCGCCGCATCCTGTCACGCCACGGTTTGGAAGACTTGCTGAAAGACCGCATGACCAACGACCCGCTGTACCCCATCATCCACCTGAAGGGCGACGACATCGAGATTGCCTTCACCCATGCCAACCAGTATGGCGAGGAGTACTACTCGTTTGTCAACGGTCAGCACACCACACAGGGCGGTACCCACCAGAGTGCCTTCAAGGAGCATATCGCCAAGACCATCAAGGAGTTCTTTGGCAAGTACGAGTATGGCGACATCCGCACAGGTATCGTAGCCGCTATCGCCATCAATGTCGAAGAGCCCGTCTTCGAGAGTCAGACGAAAATCAAGCTCGGCTCCACACAGATGGCTCCTGATGGCGACACCATCAACAAGTATGTCGGCGACTTCATCAAGCAGCATGTCGACAACTACCTGCACATCCATCAGGACGTGGCAGAGGTCATCGAAAACAAGATCAAGGAGAGCGAGCGCGAGCGTAAGGCAATGGCCGGCGTCACCAAACTGGCACGCGAACGTGCCAAGAAGGCCAACCTGCACAACCGCAAGCTGCGCGACTGCCGCATCCACTACTCCGACGTGAAGAACGAACGCAAGGAGGAATCGTGCATCTTCATCACTGAGGGCGACTCGGCCAGCGGCAGCATCACCAAGAGCCGCGACGTCAACACGCAGGCCGTCTTCTCGCTACGCGGAAAACCCCTCAACTGCTTCGGACTCACCAAGAAGGTGGTCTACGAGAACGAGGAGTTCAACCTGTTACAGGCAGCCCTCGACATTGAGGAAGGCCTTGACACCCTCAGATATAATAAGGTGATTGTTGCCACCGATGCCGATGTCGACGGCATGCACATCCGACTCTTGATCATCACCTTCTTCCTGCAGTTCTTCCCAGAGCTCATCAAGAAAGGCCACGTCTACGTCTTGCAGACCCCGCTGTTCCGTGTGCGCAACAAGCGGACAAAGGTCAAGAACAAGGAGATGCGCAACGACGACAAGAAGGGCGACTTCATCACCCGCTACTGCTACAGCGAGGAGGAGCGCCTTCAGGCTATTCAAGACTTGGCGCCCGACCCGGAGATTACCCGTTTCAAGGGTCTTGGCGAGATTTCACCTGAAGAATTTGCCGGTTTCATCGGCCCTGACATGCGTCTGGAGCAGGTCACGCTGCACAAGAACGACCAGGTACAGAAACTGTTAGAATACTACATGGGTAAGAACACGATGGAGCGCCAGAACTTCATCATCGACAACCTCGTCATCGAGGAAGACAAGCCCGAAGAATACGACTATGAATAAGAAAATAGTGTGTGCAGCGATTTTGTCGCTGCACCTCATCACTGCATCGGCCCAGATGCACATCAATATGGGTGCCGACTCACCCTTGCGCAAACTGCAGATGGCCGAGATTGCCGTATCAAACCTCTATGTCGACAGCGTCGACGAGAAGAAGCTGGTCGAGGATGGCATCCGCGGCATGCTCGAGAAGCTCGACCCCCACTCCAGCTACTCGACACCCAAGGAAGTGAAACAGATGAACGAGCCGCTGCAGGGCAATTTCGAGGGCATAGGCGTACAGTTTAACATCGTGGAAGACACGCTGCTGGTCATCCAGACCATCAACGACGGCCCGTCCGAGAAAGCCGGCATCGTGGCTGGCGACCGCATCGTCAGCGTCAACGACACCGTCATTGCGGGTGTTAAGATGTCGCAAGAGGACATCGTGCGCCGTCTGCGCGGACCTAAGGGCACAAAGGTCTGCCTCCAGGTGGTACGTCCGGGCATTGCCGACACGCTGACATTTAAGTTCAAGCGCGACAAGATACCCCTCAACTCCATTGACGCCACCTACATGCTGCGGCCTACCGTGGGCTACATCCGTATCGGTAGCTTTGGCGCTACGACGGCCGACGAGTTTCACGCAAGTCTGATAACGCTATTGGAACAGGGCATGCAGACCCTCGTGCTCGACCTGCAGGAGAATGGCGGCGGATACCTACAGGCCGCTGTCGAGGTAGCCAACGAACTGCTAAACGAGGGCGACCTCATCGTCTATACCGAGGGACGCCGCACCAAGCGCATGGAGTATAAGGCCAAGGGTGGCGGACTGTTCCGTCAGGGCAAGGTCATCGTACTCGTCGACAGCTATACCGCCTCAGCAGCCGAGATTGTATCGGGAGCTATCCAAGACCACGACCGCGGCATCATCGTAGGGCGCCGCACCTTCGGCAAGGGACTGGTACAGCGACCCATCGACCTGCCCGACGGTTCGATGATACGCCTGACCATTGCCCACTACTACACGCCCTCAGGACGCTGTATCCAGAAGCCCTACGAGAAAGGCAAGAAGCAAGACTACGCCATGGACGTTATCAACCGCCTGAAGAGTGGCGAGCTGATGTCGGCCGACAGCGTACACTTTGCCGACTCACTGCGCTACGAGACGCTGCGCGAGCATCGCATCGTCTATGGCGGCGGTGGCATCATGCCCGACGAGTTTGTACCGCTCGACACGACGAAATACACAAAATTCCATCGCGAGCTGGCCGCGAAGACCATCATCATCCAGACCAATCTACGCTATGTCGACAAGCACCGCAAGGCGCTCAAGAAGCAATACCAGACCTTCGACGACTTCCAGCAGCAGTTCGAAGTACCGCAGAGCGTCATCGACGACATCATCGCACAGGGCGAGAAGCAGAACATCCGTCCTAAGGACGACGACGAACTACAGCGCACCCTGCCCCATCTTCGCCGACAGCTCAAAGCCCTCGTGGCTCGTGACCTGTGGAAGATTGACCAGTACTACGCCATTATGAACGCGCAGAACGACGTCGTCCTGCGCGCCCTGCAACTGCTGAGCTATCCGTAATGGGTATCACCGTCCGCCGTCCGTGCTGCGTGTTGTCATCAAATAATACGTCTAAATACTATACTATGCCAAAGCGAAGTCTTATAGCTATTACGCTTCTTTTCATACTCTTGACGGCTCTCACGAGTTGTACGCGACAAAAGCCACACTATGTGATAGGTGTGTCGCAGTGTTCAGAAGACATCTGGCGCGAGAAGCAGAATGCCGAATTGCGCATGGGTGCTTATCTGCAGGGCGATGTGGAGCTGCGATTTGCCGTAGCTTACGATAGTGACCAACGACAGGTCCAGCAGATTGACAGTCTTGTGGCAACGGGCATTGACCTGCTCATTGTTGCCCCCAACCAGGTGGCCACCATCTCGCCAGCCATCGACCGTGCCTACGACAAGGGCATCCCTGTCATTGTCTTTGAGCGCAAGACCAGTTCGAAGAAATACACCGCCTTCATCAGTGCCGACAACTACGAGATGGGACGCGTGATGGGCGAATATATCGCAGGACAGCTGCACGGCAAAGGGCGCGTGATGGAAATCATGGGATTAAAAGGCTCGTCGCCAGCCATCGAGCGTCACAACGGCTTTGCCGATGCCCTCAAGGACTATCCTGACATCACCATCGTAGCCAGCCTGCAAGGCGACTGGACAGAAGAAAGCGGCTACGAGGCTGTAAAGGATTATCAAGGCGATCTCAGTCATACTGACTTCGTCTTCGGACAAAACGACCGCATGGCTATGGGTGCGCGCAAAGCAATAATAGAGCAAATTGAAAAGCAAACAGCAGATAACCCTGGCTTACGCCAGCCCCTTATCAAGGGGCTTCAAATCTGCGGCATCGACGGCCTGCCTGGCGAGAATGGCGGCATACAGTTGGTACGTGATTCCATCCTTGACGCCTCATATATCTATCCGACCCATGGCGACCAACTGATTCAGTTGGCTGCAGACATCCTCGACGGAAAGCCCTACGAGAAAGAAACCCTGATGATGTCGGCCCTCGTTACTCGCGACAATGCCCGCGTGCTATTGATGGAGAACGAGGAAATCATGCGCCAGTCAGCCTATCTTGACCAGTTGCACAGCCGTGCCGACAACTACCTCAAACAGCTTGATACCCAGCATGTCATCAACTGGATGGCTGTTGGGGTCATCGTCCTTCTGCTGGTCACGATGATACTCTTCTACCTCTATCACCTCAAGATAATCGCCATGCAGCGCGAGCACGTTGTCAACACTTTATGGAACATGAAGCCGGAAGATATTCCTCAGACCATGCCAGAGACTGCTGAGAGCAATGAGGATATCCCAGAGGATGAACCCGTTGCCGTGTCCCTTTTCATTGCCCGTTTCAAGGAGGCCGTAGAGGCGCGTCTGGACGAAAGCGAGCTCAGCGTAGAAGACCTGGCTGCCGACATGAATCTCAGCCGCGTGCAACTCTACCGCAAGGTAAAGTCGTTTACAGGTTCCACGCCCGTTGAACTCTTACGCACAGCCCGCCTGAAGCGAGGCTACCAGTTGTTGATGACTACCGACAAGAGCGTCAGTGAGGTAGCCTATCTGGTAGGCTTCTCTGCCCCCTCGTATTTCACCAAATGCTTCAAGGAAGAATATGGTCAGTTGCCAGGTGACATAAGAAAGTGAGAAGGTGAGAGGGTGAGAAAATGAGAAAATGAGAAAATGAGAAAAATCGTTCAATGCCTAACACTATTGTTACATTGAACGTTTTTTTCTATCTCTTGAAACATCTCTTTCATCCGGTACTTGTAAATCAGCCTATCTTTGCAGCAGAAATTCATTCAAGTACTAACCAAAAAGTAAAAGCAAATGAAACATCTGAAACGATTCATTCTGAGTTTCCTGCTGCTCACGGCATGTACATTAATGTACGCGCAAGAGATTACAGGAACGGTGACTGATGCCATGGGGCCTGTCATCGGTGCTACGGTGATGGAGAAGGGCACCACTAATGGTACGGTGACCGACTTCGACGGTAACTTCAAGCTGAAGGTAGAAGCCGGCAAGACGCTGGTGTTTACCTACATCGGCTACCAGACTGTCGAGCAGCCTGCCAAGGACGGCATGCAAGTGACGATGCAGGAAGATGCCACGACACTGAACGAAATTGTGGTGACTGGTTATACCACTCAGCGCAAGGCCGACCTGACGGGTGCCATCTCGACGGTCAACGTCAACGAGTTGGCCAAGCAGAACGAGAACAACCCCATGAAGGCCCTGCAAGGCCGCGTGCCTGGCATGAACATCTCTGCCAATGGTGATCCGTCGGGTGCTGCTACCGTTCGCATTCGTGGTATCGGAACCTTGAACAATAATGACCCGCTGTATATCATCGACGGCGTACCCACGAAGGCCGGCATGCACGAGTTGAACGGCAACGACATCGAGTCTATCCAGGTGCTGAAGGATGCCGCCTCAGCCTCTATCTATGGTAGCCGTGCTGCCAATGGTGTGATTATCATCACCACCAAGAAGGGTAAAGAGGGAACTGTCAAGGTGAACTTCGACGCCTCTGTGGCTGCCTCTTTCTACAACAACCGCATTAAGACGCTGAATGCCCGCGAGTGGGGACAAGCCCTGTGGCAGGCTAACGTCAATGATGGCAAGGATCCCAACAACAACAATGTGGGCTATCACTACGACTGGACCTATGACGGCAACGGCAATCCGCAGCTCAACGGCATGACCATGGACATGTTCCTGGACAACAGCGGTACGCTACGTTCTGGTGATACCGACTGGTTCAACGAGGTCACCCGTACAGGTGTCGTACAGCAGTACAACCTCTCGATCAGCAACGGCTCGGAAAAGGGCAACTCGTTCTTCTCTATTGGCTACTACGACAACAAAGGTACCATCAAGGACACCTATTTCAATCGTCTCTCAGCTCGTGCTAACACCGAATACAATCTGCTGGACGGAAAGGTAACCCTCGGCGAGAACTTCACGCTGAACCGTACCAAGGGTGTCGATGCTCCAGGCAACATTCTCAGAAATGCCCTGCAGTTCAATCCCAACTTCCCCATCTATGCTGAGAATGGCGAGTATGCCCAGCCCGTGGGAGCCTTCGCAGAGCGCGAGAACCCGCTGAGCCTGCTCTCCAGAGTTAAGAACAATGAATACACCCTCTGGCGTATCTTCGGTGATGCCCACATCAGCATCAAGCCGTTCAAGGGCTTCATGGTACGCTCTACCCTCGGCGTGGACTACAGCCAGAAGCAGCAGCGCAACTTCACCTACCCTGTTGTCAATGGTAAGATTGCCAATGCTGAGACCGCTGCTGAGATGCGTCAGGAGCATGCCATGCGCTGGATGTGGAACGCCATTGCCACCTACAATCTGGAGATTGGCAAGCATCGTGCCGACGCGCTGATTGGTGTGGAGCTGAACCGCACTGACGACAACTGGAGCAATGCCCGCCGCTATGGCATGGCCGTGCTGACCACCGACTACATGTGGCCGTCGGCAGGCTCGGGCCGTCAGATTGCCGAAGGCTCGGGCGGCGGTTTCTCACTGGTCTCATTCTTCGGAAAAGCCAACTACACCTATAACGACACTTACATGGCCTCCTTCACGCTGCGTCGTGACGGTTCGAGCCGCTTCGGCCATAACAACCAGTACGGTACCTTCCCCTCCGTCTCTGCCGGTTGGCGCATTACCCAGGAGAAGTTCATGCAGCGCACCAAGAGCTGGCTCGACGACCTGAAGTTGCGCTACTCATGGGGACAGACCGGTAACCAGGAGATATCGAATACCGCCCGCTACACGATGTATGCTCCTGTAGTCACTACCGGACTGTGGGGCACGGGTGCTGCAGGCACCGTCTACGACATCGGTGGCACCAATGGCGGCTACACACTGCCCAGCGGCTATGTGCGCAAGCAGATTGGCAACGACGACATCAAGTGGGAGACCACCACACAGCATAACATCGGTATCGACTTCGCCCTGCTCGGCAACGAGATCTATGGTAGCGTCGACTGGTTCCATAAGAAGACTACCGACATCCTGGTCGAGATGAAAGGTCTTGGCACGCAGGGTGAGGGTGCCACACAGTGGATCAATGCCGGTGAGGTAGAAAACGTCGGTTGGGAACTCTCGTTAGGCTATCGCCACAAGCTGCCCTGCGGACTGTCGTGGGACATCAACGGCAACATCAGCCGCTATGTCAACGAAGTGACGAAGCTACCTGATACCGTGGCTGCCTCTGGCACCTATGGTGGTAACGGTGTGAAGAGCATTGTCGGACATCCTATGTACTCTGAGGTCGGCTATGTTGCCGACGGACTATTCCGCTCGCAAGACGAGATCTACGACCATGCCTCGCAGGAGGGTGCCGGTCTGGGACGTATCCGCTATCAGGACGTCGATAAGAACGGCATCATCACACAGGCCGACCAGACGTGGATCTACAATCCCACACCCGACTTCACTTGGGGTCTGAACATCTACCTGCAATACAAGGACTGGGATCTCTCCATGTTCTGGCAGGGTGTACAGGGTGTTGACGTCAACTGCTACGACTACAAGACGCAGAGCGACTTCTGGTCGAACTCCTATTCTGAGGTCAACCTGCCCTATATGAACAAAGGTACACGCGTGCTCGACGCTTGGAGTCCTGCCAACCCCAACAGCGACATCCCTGCACTGAGCACCAAGGATACAGCCAACGAGGGACGTCTCTCCTCTTATTATATTGAGAATGGCTCGTTTGTCAAGCTGCGCACCATCCAGCTGGGCTACAACCTTCCCAAGACCATTAGCAGTAAGCTGCGCATGGAGCGCATCCGCCTCTATGCCTCTGCCCAGAATCTGCTGACCATCAAGTCGAGCAAGTTCACAGGCGTCGACCCTGAGAATCCTGGCTTCGGCTACCCCATCCCTCTCAACCTTACTTTCGGACTCAATGTTTCATTCTAAAAAAAGCATCGATTATGAAAACGACATATAGAATTATCTGTGTAATCTGCGTAATCTGCGGTTTATGGTCTTGCTCTGACTTCCTGGAAGACCAGGTGCCACAAGGTACGCTGACCGAGGAGGAAGTAAAGAATCCTGCGTATGTAGATAACGTGCTGATTTCTGCCTATGCCGGCCTCGTCACCATCGAAGACATGAACGCTTCATTCTCACTCTGGAACTACGACACCCGCTCCGACGACGCTTACGTGGGTGGTTCCGACTATTCTGACGGTGCTCCCTTCCACAATCTGGAGCTCGCCACTGGCGTGCTGACCACCGACTGGCCGTTCGCCTCTATCTGGGAGCGTTTCTACCGCTATCTCTCACGCATTAATTTCTGCCTGAGTGTGCTGGCCACTGCCGACCAGGACAATACGACCATTCAGGAGCGTACGGCCGAGATGCTGTTCTTGCGTGCCTATGGCCACTTCCAACTGAAGCGCCTGTTCAAGAAGATTCCTTTCGTCAACAAGCCCGGCTTGCAGGAAGATGACATCAAGAACATCTCCAACACCGAATATTCGAACGACGAGGGATGGCAGCAGATCATCGCCGACCTCGACTATGCCTACAACCACCTTCCTGTTACTCAGGCCGAAAAGGGACGTCCCACGAAAGCTGCCGCTGCTGCCTTCCTGGCCAAGACCTATCTGTACAAGGCTTATCATCAGGACGATGCCACCAGCAATCAGGTGACGAGCATCAACAATGACGACCTGCAGAAAGTGGTCGACTATACCAACCTCACCATCTATCGCCAGGCAGGCTTTGATATGGAGGCCGACCTCCACAACAATTTCCGCCCCGAGGAGCTGTACGAGAACGGTATAGAGAGCATCTGGGCTATCCAGTACTCTTGCAACGATGGTACTGACTATGGTAACCTGAACTTCTCGAACCGTCTGATTCCGCCTGAGCTCGAAGGCATCCTGGGTGGTTGCGACTTCTATAAACCTTCTCACAATCTGGTGAATGCCTATAAGACCGATCTGGACGGACATCCGCTGTTCGAGAGCGCTAACACCACCAACTACGAGGTAGGTTCTACCCAGACCGTCGACCCACGACTCTTTATCACCGTTGGCATGCCTGGCACACAGTTCATGTTCAATGCCGACGCCAAGTTCAAGATCGAGGCCAACCGTGCTTGGAGCCGTTCAAATGGTGGCTACGGATATTTCATCTCCCTGAAGCAGTGTGTCGATCCCGCACTGACCAACAAGTACCTCTTCAACGCTGACAACCAGTGGGCATCATCGATGAACCGTATCGTGTTCCGCTATGCCGACGTGCTGCTGATGCGTGCCGAGGCTTTGGCACAGTTAGGCCAGACCAAAGAGGCTATACAGCTGGTCAATCAGGTGCGCAACCGTGCCAAGAGCATGCAGTCGAGCAGTATCGTTGCCAACTACACCTCTAAGCTGAACGTGCGCTACAACGTAAAACCCTATGATGGCACGTACGACAAAGACGCAGCCATAAAGATCATCAAGATGGAGCGTCGCCTGGAGCTGGCTATGGAGAGCGAGCGCTTCTTCGACCTGGTACGCTGGGGCGATGCCGCTACCGTCATCAACAACTTCTACAGCAGCGAGGGCAGCATTATGTCATTCATTGCCGGCGCCCACTTCACGGCCAACAAGAACGAGTATCTGCCCATTCCTCACGAGCAGATGGCTGCCTCTAACGGTAAATACACCCAAAACTGTGGTAACTGGTAATTAAAGGGAAAAGTTAAAAGGGAAAAGTGAAAAACTAAGAAAATATGAAAACCAATATATTAAACATCATCGGCGTGCTGCTTATAGCCTGTGGGTTTGTGGCCTGCAACGAAGACAATTCGGGCAGCATGGACGTCAACGGCGATTGCAGGGTACAGAAGTTTGTGCTCAATGATGAGTACGAGGGTGCCATTGACATGACCAATAGACTGATTAAGGTAAAGGTGCCTGCCACCTTCAGCACCAAGAACGACATGGTAGTTACCAGCATGACGATTCCCTCAGGTGCAAGGAGCAACATCAACGTGGGCGACCACCTGAACATGGAGTCGGACAAGAACATTCACATTATGAGTGGAAGCCTGGTAATGGACTACCGCCTGGCCGTCCGCAACGACGAGGCCAAGCTGACCAACTTCGTACTGGAAGGCATCAAGGGTGCCATCAACGAAGAGGCGAAGACGGTAACGGTATCCGTGCTGGCTACCAGCGGCATCGACCTGTCGAGCGCCACCTTCGAGGTTTCTTGCAGCGAAGATGCCACGTGTTTCCCCAGCAGCGGATCGACGGGCGACTTCAGCGACCCTGCCAACCCGTTCCAGATTACCCTGACCGACAATACTGCCGTCAGCACCTATACCATTCTTATCGACCTTATCCAGCGACCTACGGCAGTCTTCGTCGGCTCGGCAGAGACGGTTGAAGGACTGAACGAAGAGGAGAAAGCTGCAGCCAAATGGCTCACCAGCACCATCCAGGGCGCTGCCTACCTGTCGTGGCACGACATTGCCAACAGCGAGGGTATCCTCGACGAGTGTAAGTTCATCTTCTTCCATCGTCAGGCCCCTGCCTATAACACCCTGAAGAACTTCAAGGATGGTGAGCCGGGTGCCATCGAGGCCCTGCCCGTACTCAACGCCTATTGGAAGCGTGGTGGTGCCTTTGTCCTGCAGCGCATGGGTGTCGACCTTGCCGCAGCATTAGGTGCTATGCCTGAGGACGGTTGTCCAAACAACTGCTGGGGCGGAAACGGTGAGGGTGGTCCAAAGATGGACGACAACCCCTGGACGCTGCCTGTCTTCGACAAGAGCCACGCACTATGGCAGGGACTGGTGAGCAATCCCAACAATCCTGAGGCCATCTACACGCTCGACAAGGACTACACCATCTGTAACTCGGCCTCACAGTATCACTGGGATGGTGTCTCGGGTGCCGCACTCTTCAGCAAGTTTGACGAAGTGACTGGTGGCAAGGCACGCCGACTGGTGGGCAACGACAACGAAGTGTCGTCGTGGGAGCTCCAGAACGCCAACGGTCAGTTTGGCAAGGGTGGCATCATCTGCCTCGGCTCTGGTCTTCTCGACTGGTATTCGCCCACGGACTACGTCTCTGTCTATCACGAGAATATGGGCACCATCCTGCTCAACGCCTACCATTACCTTACTGGGAATTGAGGTTTGAGATTTGAGAATTGAGAATTGATATTTTTTTAAAAAAAGACGATTATGAAGACAATGATATATTCTGCCACACTTCTCATGCTGTCAGCCTTTGCGCTGACGGCATGCAGCGACGACAAAGTTGTAGGCGACCCCGCCAAGGACTGGGATGGCAGCAGCGAGCGTTACATCTCCGTTGACGAAGAAGGTTTCTCCACCTACTATAAGCCGACTATCGGACGCGTGGGCGACCCCATGCCGTTCTACGACAAAAAAGCAGGCAACTTCAAGGTGCTCTATCTGCAGGAGTACGACAACAACAGCACGTTCCGCTTCCACCCCTATTGGGGCGTCAGCACCACCGATGGTGCCCACTATCAGTCGCTAGGCGAGATACTGCCCATTGGCGAGAACGACCACCAGCAGGATGCTGCACTGGGTACGGGCTGCTGCTATTATAACGAAGACGACGGTCTGTACTATATCTACTACACCGGCCATAATGGCAATTGCGAGAACCGCGAGGTCATCATGCGCGCCACCTCACCCGACTTCAAGACGTGGACGAAGGACAACCTGTGGACGCTCAGCGGTCCAACCTACGGCTATTCGGGCAATGACTTCCGCGACCCACAGATCTTCGTAGCCGACGACGGACTCTACCGCATGGTCATCTCTACCTATCCCAGCTACGGCGGCGACCCCAAGTTTGCCGAGTTCAAGTCCAGCGACATGAAGACATGGGAGCACGTAGGCCAGTTCAATATGGTATGGGACCGCATGTGCGAGTGTCCTGACGTCTTCAAGATGGGCGACTGGTGGTATCTCATCTACAGCGACTCCGACAAGCAGAACTGGAGCCGTCGTGTGAAGTACATGAAGGCCACGTCGTGGGAAGCGCTGAAAGCGTGCTTCAACAACCCTGGCGGCAACTGGCCCGACAACAAGGATGGCGACCTCGACGGCCGTGGTTTCTATGCCGGCAAGACGGCCAGCAACGGTACTGACCGCTACATCTGGGGCTGGTGTCCTTACCGCTCAGGCAGCGATATCGACGAGAAGAACATTAGTGTGGGTGGTGGCGCAGGCAAAGAGCCAAACTGGTCTGGAGCCATGGTGTGCCACAAGATTATCCAGCATGCCGACGGTACGCTGACACTGGGTGCCGTGCCTGCCATGAGTGGCAAATACAGCCAGACACAGAGCACCAATGTGATGGCCAGCAACGGATATAGCAATGGAACACTTACAGGCGACGATGCCTACGTGCTCTACAGCCGCCTGGGCTATCACAACCACCTCTCCTTCACCGTCACCACCTCTAACAACTGGGATAAGTTCGGCATTTCACTCGTGCGCAATGCCGATGCGAAGAAGTACTACACCATGGTGGTCAATCCTGAGAACGAGAACTGGCGCAAGGTGAACTTCGAGCAGGAAGGCAGCGAAGGCAAAGGCTTCATCGAGGGTATCGATGGCTACGGATTCTCCCGTCCGGCCGACAACGTTTACAAAATCGATATCTATACCGACAACTCAGTCATGGTGATGTATATCAACGACAACGTCTGCTACACCAATCGCATCTACGGCATTCAGAAGAACTGCTGGAGCATCAACAACTATGGCGGCTCGATTACCGTCAGCGACGTGAGGGTCAGCCAGTATTGATTCCTGCAATAGCTGATAATAATCGTTCAATGTATCTGAAAAATGTTACATTGAACGATTTTTCTTTCTCCATGTAACATACTTTATAGCCGATGTTGTGCAGAAGGCATACCTTTGCAGCAACAAAACAACAGTATTAACTTTAAAACAACAACGATTATGAAGAAAGCATTTTTACTCCTCTGCCTCCTGGCAACCACCACCATTGTTTCAGCCACCGATCTGTGGGAAGGTAACCACGAAGTGAAATGGGACAACACCTTATCTATTGAAGCCACTAAGTTCGCTGACGCACAGGTAGGCCAGAAGATAGTTATCGAGTTTAAAGACGCTACGGGCGAGGTCATCGAGCTGCATTCGAACGGAGCCATGCTGCCAGGTACACGCTACGAACACCATCTCTCTGCCGACCAGCACGAGATGGAGGTATTCATCACCAAGGGAATGTTGGCACGCCTGAAGGAATCAGGTCTGGAAATCTGCGGCACGGGCTTTACAGCTACCAAGGCATGGTATGGCGACGGCAAGGAGGGTGTCGACGACAACACCGTCTGGACTGGCTCTTTCTGGATGGACTCTTGGAGCACCCTGGAGGTGGCAAAGACCATGTTCGACGGCATCAACTGGAGCGACTACAAGGCCATCCGCTTCTATTCAAAGGCCAACCGCACTAACTACGTCATCAATGTGCTCACCAAATGGGGCGACGACGGCAGGCTGGGCGACCAGGGTACGATGACCATGACCAACGAGTATGCCGAGCTCAATATCGAGAACATCGACATGGCCGCAAAGCTGGCAGAAGTAGACCGCCTCATGGTGCAGTGCAACAAGGAAGACGGCGAGCCCTTCAACTTCACCGCCATCGTACTTGTCAAGAAGAGCAGCACGGGCATCAGTGCTATTAACGCTGAAAAGACGACTGTTCGCAGCTGTTTCGACCTGCAGGGCCGCCGTGTCAGCCAGCCCGCCAAGGGCCTCTATATCATCAATGGCAAAAAGATCATAATAAGATAAATAGTTAGTTATAAGGTTAGTTAGTTTTCACATTTATAGTTTTTAGTTACAGGTAAAAAGAGTTGTGTGCAGGAAGAAATCCGCCCGAGGCCGTGATGGCCTTGGGCGGATTTGCTCTGGTTCAGAACGGGCCGTGGCCCATACAACTGGTGGTGGTCATCAGCAAAGCCACGATCAGTAGTTTCTTCATATCTCGTTGATAATAATGTTTGCTGCTGCAAAGGTAATATTTTTCTTCTATTTATTGTCACTTTGAGTCAATAAATCGTGGTTTTCCATCGCACCACTATGCCTGCCAGCACAAAGCCGAAGAAGTCATGTATCGTCATTGTCTCGGAGAGTCCCAAAGGCGGTGCAACGGATATCGAAAACTGCAAGATGCTGTGCAAGACACATAACAGAGCGAAGGGATGATGAAAGGAGAAAAAGCTATGATTAAGATTGCAACGCCACACTCTCGCAGAAAGTCCCCGTGTTATAGAAATCAGAATTGTTGAAGGAAAGAAATAAAAAGTTCTGAAATATTTGGAGGTATCGAAAATAATTCCTATATTTGCACCACAGAAACAATAAACATAAGGAAATATGCCAGAAGTATTCAGATTCTATGGATTCTCGTTCTTCTTTTACAGTAAAGAACATGAGCCGCTTCACGTACATGTTGAGGGTAATGGTGGCATGGCCAAATTTATCTGGAATGGTGCTGAGTTCGAATTGTTCGAAAAGCAAGGTATCAAAGCGAATGACTATAAGAAGATAAAGAAGGTGATTGACGAGAATGCTGACATTATCATCAATCGGTGGAAAGAACATTTTGAAAAATAAGGAAGATTGCGTATGAAGATTAAGGAAATTTGGTTTGATGCCGATTATATTTATGGCAGAGACGAAGAAGGAAAAGAGTATAAGCAGTCGTTGCTGTGGTATCCTAGGTTAAGGCAGGCTAATGATGAAGCGCGAAGCAAGTATACGTTTGGCTTCGATGGTATTCATTGGCGTGAACTGGATGAGGATATCAGTTTTGAGAGTTTTGAATATGAGGATGCCGAGCCGAGTGGTTTGCAACGCTTCTTCCTCACCCATAAAGAAATCAATGTGGCTGAGTTTGCTCGTCGAATAGGCATGAATCCCACGTTGCTCCGAAACTATATCAATGGATTTAAAAAGCCCTCAAAGGAGCGTGAACAGGAAATTCTTGACCACATTCACAAATTAGGAGAAGAAATGGCAGCAGCATAGCCGAAAGAAGTGCAGGAGAATAAATGCACAGCGGGTATCTTTGCCGGTTGAAACTAACTTGGCTACAAACCAACATCAATATATGAAACGATTACTATTATTACTATTTGTGGTCTTATTCCTAAAATCCGCAGATAATTTTTCAATGGTCTAGTCTTGCCGTCCTTTGAGACATGTCTGTCTGTTTTTAGCCATCAAAGCGTGTAATCCGACCGGACATAAGCCAGTTTCCCCTTACCCCGTAAGGTCAAGAGGCTTAGACCAAAGCATCAGCGAAGGATGTTGTTTTATCCGTGTTCCCAAATAAGATTGTATGGCTTATTGGAGTAGATGTTGAGTTTGTACTGCCTTGCCGTTCTGACCCCCTTGGCAGGCACGGCGATGAATCTGAACAGGAAACTCTTGACCCTGTCCGTGGCCTTGATTCCAAAGAGGACGGCCATGAGCGGCAATGCCACGATGTATCGGTAGAAGTTTGCAGCCATGGCGGTGATAAGCAGGAATACGGTCAAATTTGTCCAAAACGAAAAATATTCCACCAAAAGCGGTGATTTTCTCAGATTTTTGTTGTACCTTTGCTATGCCATTGGTCCTGAGCCGCTCGGCTTTGCCGCTTCGCGCGTCGAAGAACTTTTTGTTGCCCAGGTACTTATAAAGAAAGTTAAACTAAAATGCTGCGGAATTAAGGTTCGTAACAATATGAAAAGAATCATGAAATGGGTGCTCGCCGCCACCCTCATCAGCGGCGCAAGCGTATTCACATCGTGTGTTGACAATTCAACAGACAACCCGGTAGTGCCAGAGCCTGGAGAGCCCGCCGTGCCAGACCACTTCATCAATGAGGCATTGATGGACAAGACCGTCAAGCCCGGCGACGACTTCTACACGTATGCCCTGGGCACCTGGTTCAAATCACATAAAGAGGGCGACCCGGGTTACAAGGAGTATTACGATGAAATAAACACCAAAGAGGTTGAAAAGAGCCTGTTTGCCTCCGACAACCCCCTGGCCCGGCACCTCGTGCGGAATATTGAGGCTCCTGCGCCATCATTGAATGAAGACGTGAAGGCCGTACTCGACTATCTGGACATCCAGA
>Ga0256405_10001155_pt1 | contig 76092 bp, 117 predicted proteins | sample RumenRJG_02DNA_FD_189096 | JGI IMG/M metagenome (GOLD analysis project Ga0256405, IMG submission 189096) | Bovine rumen microbial communities from Lethbridge, Alberta, Canada - RJG_02 | ecosystem: Host-associated > Mammals > Digestive system > Stomach > Rumen | place: Canada: Alberta... | reverse complement strand
CTGTGTTCATCAACCAGTTGAGTAAACAAGAGATTCGGCAGGTTTATTTCAATTTGGGTTTTGATGAGCACGTGTTGAACGATGTGGATCCTGAGAAGGCACTGATGGACGCCATCGAATATGGCCGAGTCAGGGATATGCAGATACGCGTACAGCTGCATGACATTGCCACAAAAGGATTCATACCATACAATCACTATAGTCTCGAAGATTGTTCAAGACTTATTCTTGGTATTCAGCTTGATAAAGGCGAAAAGGATGACCCAGAATCCCACAGATTGACATTTAGACGTGGCACTCCTATCACACAGGAGCAGGCTATCTATCTGATGTGGGACTGTGTTAGCACCTGGGCGCTCTCAGAAGCTGTACCAGAGCAGCCAACTGAAGTCGCGCACTCAAAGGGCATGGTAGTGCTTGCGCATATCACCTATAACGGCTTTGATGTGGATCCTGAAGTCTACAAGGCATTCGAGGATAAATTGCAGGCCGCTAAAGATGAATATCGCAACCAGCTGCTGACATTCGGATTCCCGGATCCATATAAAAAGAACCAGGACGAGAACGGTGACTACAAGAGGTTTGTTGAAGAACAGACCACGCAGTTTCTGGAGCTGACTGGAGTGGAGCTGGAAAAGCCATTGAATCTGTGCAAAGGTAATATGCGTATGGCGCTACTGTACATGTATAACTTTGCAGGAGTGGCTGATGAGACTGAGGACTTCGAACAAAGCGTGGGTTATTGGCTGACTCAAGAAAAGCCAAAGAACATACGCAAAGCAGAGAAGCCCGTATTCGATGCAATGATGGAAGAGTATCGGCTGGATGCCTTCTTCGATGCTGGTAAGGATATTGTCATGAATGCGCTGTTTGGGCATGTCATGGAGGATCTGATCAAACAGCAGGGGACGAAGAAGGAAAAAGGCTATGATCTCGGACATGCAATCGAGTATGCAGGCGACATTATAGACGATAATCCGCATTGGACAAGCAGCGAGAAGCAGGTGGGACCAAAAACGTTCTTGCAACAACATTACAAGAATCTGCTGGATAACAATCCTGGACTAGAGCTGCCAACGACCGATGGTGGTGACTACAAGCTTACTTTGAATGACAAGTGGCGGTTAGATGATATGGGCATTAAGGATCCGTTCCTGGATGTCTATACTAAGTACCGACACATGGAGAAATTCAAAAGCACCTTCTTCAATCATGAAGATGTGAAGGCTGATGGTAAAGTTCATCCCAGATATACCTCATTATTAAGAACCGGGAGAACGAGTGCCAATAAACCGGTAATACAGATAATTCCTTCGAGGGATCCGGTGTGGACAATTAAGAATATGTTTGCGCCTCCCAAGGGAGCAATTCTGTGTGCCACGGACTTCAGTTACGTGGAATTGTGCGGTTTTGCACAATCTTGCATTGATAGATTTGGTCATTCTGTGATGGCTGATGTTATTAATGCAGGTATAGATCCTCATCGTTGGTTCGCTGGTGTAATGAATAAGCTGATAACACCTGATCTGTCCAATAAGGACGATCCAGAGTGGGTCGCCAAAACAAATGCGTTTTTGGAAGAGCATGTTACAAAGAAACAGCGCCAAGACGCCAAGGCTAAATTTGTTGGCCCTCATACGGGTGACTGTATGAGCAAAGAACAGTGAATTGCAAGGAAACCTAAAGTGAAAGCCATGGCTACTTGCAGCCGAGCTTGTAGATGGACAGACCGCCCGCTACAGGAAGGTTCACAGACTAGTCGTAAGACGTACACACAAGCGTGTGGAAGCACTCCTACTCAGGAATGAGTAGATTACATAGTCGATTCACATATGAAAGTATGTGCAGGTATATCCTGGATACTGCGTAGCGAACAGTATTAAATGTAAAGGCAAATTTCGGTAAAATGGTATTGCATAGTTTTGTTCTTTGACGCTACAGTAATGGTAGATGTCCACCATTATTAGGAGTGTTTATGGAAGAGTATAGCAAAATAGCAAAGTGCCTGTATTGTGGCAAGGAATTTGAGCGCACAAACAAGCGACACAAGTATTGTTCTGGTCGATGCAAAGAAGCGTATCGCTTAAGTAAACTTGAGTTACATAAAGGTGTATGTAAGGGTTGCGGGAAAGAGATTACATACAAGCTTAAAGCCGGTAAGCCGACCAAACAGTATTGTTGTGCGGCATGTCAATTAGCGCATACAGTTCCCACTAAAATATTAACTTGTGTAGACTGCGGCAAGCAATTTGAATTTCACGGACGCACGACAAAGCTTAGATGCGATGACTGCTGGCATAAGCATCGCTCGAAGTCTGTTATGGCCGAACGTGCATTGAGAGATCCAACCGTTAGAATAGGTGTGGGTTCCGGTGGTGGTCAAAACACGGAAACAACTATTTCTGATGAAGCGCGAGTCCAGACAAATGCACGGCGTAGAGCATATTACGCAGCTAATGCAGAGAAGATGCGAGAAGCAGCTCGATCTCGATATCGCGCAAAGGTGATGACGGGACATGATGTCTGTGAGATTTGTGGCTTTGCAGACGATCAGGATGCGCTGGTAGTGCACCATAAGGATATGGATCGCACAAACAATGATATCTCTAATCTCGCTATAATTTGCGCGAACTGCCATATGGTGCTGCATAAGATGAGCAAACAGATGCAAAAAACTGAACAGGTCACTGCTACTGCTATATTTGAATTATGCAAAGAAAGAGCCGAATTAAAAGAGCGGAATGAAGCGGGAAAGGCTGACAAGCTAACCCGAACCGAAGGCTGCGAGGAATCGCAGTCAGGGGCAACGCATAGTGACACGTCCAGCTCGGATATGAGTCACCACGAGGCCGCTCCGGAAGTCGATGGCTGGGATGTACAACCAGATTTAGGCTTTTGAAAAGATATGCTGAGCAGCGTGTATAGACAGAAAGACGCTGAAGGATAGGATAAAAAGCTTGTCCGATAACACAACTGTTACCAGGTGGAATGCAAGCTTTGCGATTCTACCAACACTGCCGTAGTCAAGGCATTGAATTGACTATGCAGCAAGCCGAGGAAATGGTTAAAGCCTGGGAGGAGACCTTCACGGAAATGCAGCAGCATAAGATACCGCTGCGCTCAAAACGTGCAGATCTTCCTTTCAATGCTTACGGCATGACTCGGCAGATGGGAGATGAGGACTCAGAAGAAGACGAGGATCCAAAGGACAAGAAAAAGCATGCGTATATGGCTATATTGAAGTGTGGTCAGATGCGTGATCGCTGTTCGTTCAACTCAAGTCTGAATTATATGTTTCAGGCAGAGGTTGCCCTTGGAGCCAAGCTCGCCGGCTGGAATCTAGTATACAATGGATATGCTGACCGTTTGGTCGCATTTATTCATGACGAATTCGTTTACTGGTTGTGGCCCAATGAGTTACAAACTCATATTCCTATCATTGAGAAGCTCATGTTGCAGGGCATGTGCTCTCTTATCACTGACGTAAAGGTTAGTGTAGAATCATCCTGCATGCTACATTGGGATAAGAAGGCGAAAACTTTCGACTCCCTTGAATGGACCCCAGACGGCCTCCCCATTCTGGAAGAGCCGCCCTTCGTCCAATCACTACACGACGCGCGAACAGCGCAGAAAGGCTAACGCTATGTACACAGCGTTCCAACAACCTACAAGACGGTCGCAGTCTGGTCCGTTCTTGTCATTCGTAAAGCCCAGCTACAGGAAGGGCTATGAAATTCCTGGACTGCCGTATCAGACTAACGGCTATCGCAGCATGACGTGCTGGAGTACGAGGGAGCAGATCCTGCGTATTATTCCTGGCTATGATCGTGCCACAGGACAGGTGTATCGCCAGAACATCAACGTGAACGAGTTCTCCCCGGATGACGGCTATGACCATTATCTGTCAGACACGTTCATGACGGCATCAGTCGTCAGTAACTTCGGCGCTCGCAACCAGACGTTTATCACGTCCTACGATCCGAAGTCTGAAGATGCGATGCGGTATCATGGCGACACTGTGATCAACATGTTTGTCAAGAACGTGGCTAACTCTGTCCTCAATGCAGACAAGGGTAAGCGCACCAAGTTCCAGGTAACTGACGAGATGCGCCAGTGGTGTGCTAAGGATGGTCCCATCAAGTATCCGAAGATGGCTCTCCTCATGCAGGCTCTGGTGTTCAAGCGCAACGGAGCCGACACCAAGGATGACAATGGTAATCCGCTTGTTGACGAGAATGGCAATACTCTGCCGCTGCTTACTGTGGTAGGTGTGGATGGCCGTCAGTCGCTTATGGAGCTTATGAAGGGGCTTGTCGAGCCGATGGATCCCGGTAAGCCGCTGGATGCATCGACTAATAACCGCCTTGGTGGCATGGGTGAAGCGGATGGTCGTATCCTGTTCCTGAATCCCAGCCAGGATCCTACTACGGGTGTCAGGATGCTGAAGCCGTCTGTCCAGGGCCCGACTAAAGGATGGACACCCACTCCGTGGCCGCTGTCCGAGGAGGAGATTAAGAGCTGGTGGATCCCCTGGGACGATCTGCTGCAGTACCTGACAGCTCAGGAGCAGTGCCAGTTCCTTGCACAGGAATTCGGTGCAGACTCTGTGAACTATTTCATCGGCACGGATCCTATCTTCAACGGGCTCGAACTGCCTGGTGAGATCAAGAACGCAGGCCTCGGCCGCTACGCTCGCTTTGTCTCCGGATCCTCTGCAACCTCCTTCTCTGCACCCAGTCGTCCGGCTGCCAGCCCCTCTCCGGCTACCCGCTCCTTCGGCATGCCTAAGCAGGCTGCGGCCGGGTTTGCTCCCCAGGGATTTGCCCCCAAGGCGCCCGCTGCGCCTGCCAACCCTGCAGAGGCCGCGCTCTCCGCGGGCTTCACAGCTGCACCTAAGCCGAAAGCCACATTTGCAGGTCTGCGCGCAAACGCGACTATCGACAAGGATAAACTGGCAGCTGCACTCAACGGTATCCATAAGGCACAACAGCCGACAACTGGACAGGCATCGCTCGCCCAGGATCTCCTGAATGACAATGACCTTGAAGACTATATGGATCCCAACCTCCCAGAGGATAGCGAGGCGTTCTGATGGGCGTATCAGCAATCCACTCTATGATGGAGGCGCTGCGCAAGGATGATGGGGGCATTGTAACCTCTGTCAAGGAGCTTAAAGAGAACCAGTACGGGTTTCCTCTGGCTCACTATGCGCAGCAATATCTGTTCGGTGCAACAGGGCTGCGCATCAAAGTATTCAATTCCATTAGCGGCATGCCTCAGGCATGCAAGTCTCCACTACTGTTTGATCTTATGGGTCACGTCTGTGCCTCACCAGAAAACGGAGGACTTGGAGGTCTGGGGTTCCTGTATGAGCTCGAAGACAAGATCAGTCCCACGCTGCTCGAAGGTGTTATGGCCAACTATGGCGAAGACGTCTATGAGCGGTTCAGTGTGATCAAGGATCTGACTCTTGACGGCGCATTCAAGCATATCTGCAAGAAGATCATCCCCATGTATCGTAAGCATATGGGGAGTTGTGAAACTCCGATCATACTCGGGCTTGACTCTATTGGCGGTGCAGCTGCCAGTGATACACTGTCGAAGCTTGAGAGCGATGGCGTAGCTGGCAAAGGCTTCTATGAGAAGGCGCACTTCATGAAATACTTCTGCGAAAATGCGGGTGCACTCATTGGTGACATACCAATGGTAGTCGTATGCATTAACCAGGAGAAGGAAGCTGCAGCCGCTGCATATGGCCCTCCGCAGAAGACAGTCACTGGCGGCAAGTCACAGGTGTTCAAAGACGGATGCATGATAAGCTCCAGCTATAAAGCACTTGCATCAGGTGATGGAAAAATCCTGACGCTCAGAACAACCAAGCTGTCATTTGCAGATGCCCGTAAGATCGAAGTGGCGTTCCGCTGGAACAAGTATGGTACCGAGAAGGCAGGCTACGGTCATCACTTTGACTGGGCACTTGCAACAGCCAAATGTCTGGCAGACCCTGAAAAAGGCGTCGGTGAGATCCGTGACATCTGTGATGTTAAGGTTGCAGATAGCGGCCTCGTGACATGTCCGACCTTCAATCTCAAGAGTGTGCCCGCTGAGGAATTCGAGGCAGCCTTGTTCGATCCTGCTAACAGCAAGACGCTGGATGCACTCTACGTGTACCAGAAGATTGACAAGATCAAGGATCTCAGCAGCTATAAGGCATATCTCAAGAGCAAGAAGGATGGCACTTTCCACGCAGAACCTGAAACACCAGTCGAAGTGACCGTAACCAAGAAGCGCATTCGTAAGGCTGTACCAGTAAGTCTGCCAGAAGAGGCTCCTGCTACGGATCTGATTGATAAGCTGGCAGGTGAAAGCTGATGGACGACATCAAAGCGTTCATGGGTGATATTGCCCAAGCGTATAAGCAGGAAAAGCGACAGCAGAAGTCCAATGACATCATATGTTTCATAGCGGATCACTGGAAGCTGTTTACCAGAACACGTGCAGATATGATGGCTGTGGTAGGCGAGTTGGGGAACCGCCTACCTTATACCGTTGATGCACTGTGTGATGGGCTTGGATTGCCGAACAACGTCTTCTTCAAGCGTATGCCTGTAAAAGATGTTGCAGCAGCCATCCTGAACTTTCCCAAGAGTCCGCTGCTTGAGCTGTTCCTTAAATGCAAGGAGGTCTCCCGTAATAAGGAGGCCTGCCTTGTGCTTGTTGCAGGACTGCGTTCCATCGTTATCACCAATATGCAAACATCCTATGACAATTGCCAGTATGACATTTGGTTCCGTAATGGTGAGGATGAACTGCATATCTTCAAGATTGACGATGCACCGCTGAGATTGCCAAACATCTTTAATCCAAAGGAGAAGAGTTATGAGTGACGAAGATCTCGAACTCGACGAACAGACCTCGTTGCAGGTCTATGACAAAGGGGAGCTGACGCTGGAGGATCAGGATGATCTGATTGTAAAGCTGTCACTTCCCACGTATGAAGATGTAACCGACGAGAAGATCGCCAAGCAGATGCGGGAAGTGTTCCATGGCTTCACCCTTAATAAGGATGAGGACGTCGTGCAGCATTTCCAGGACGCCGATCAGCTTGCAGATTACATCAACAGCTGTATGGCTGATATTGGCGAGAGCCAGAAAGTCGGCCTTGTGTCTAGGCTATCCACCAACTCCGCCGCGCTTGGCTACTATTGGAAAATGGGGCATAATGCGGATATCGCGATCACTGGATCGTCGTATGGAAATGGTGCGTGCAAACGTATTGCAGAACGCATCAACCGCTCTGTACCGTATGTGTACCAGCTGAGGGCTGTTGGCACTCGCCTGACTCTGCAGGACTGTTATCTGCTGGGTATGCGCGAGGGTTGCAATACGACGACACTGCGCAAGCTGGCCCAAATCCGTGACCAGGATCTTTGCAAGCAGATCATCCGTACCTTTATTGAAGCTACGCAGGATACTGCTGATGTCATCAATATGGAACGTGCCACCAGGGCATTCAAGCTTGCCATTCGTGATGCACTGAAGCCGGACAACATGATCGAAGAGGCCACAACAAACCCTTCAGAGGTTGCCACAAGCCTTGAAGAGATCGCGGGTCCTGCTTATGCCGCCGGCGTGGGTGCCATCAAGAAGATCCTGAAAGAGACCAAGTACTTCTCCAGCGAGGAAAATACGGTTCAGGTATGCGATGCGATGGCTGATTTCGCTATCACTGACTCCGTGCCTGATGCTCAGGAACTCCTTGACAGATTCAAGGTCGATGTTGAGCAGGCAATCGATCAGTCCAAAAAGATGATCGAATACCTGGGAGACATGCTGGTGGAACTGCAGAGCCTTCAGGCAGTGGAGGTGCTCGGTGCAGGCTCCAAGCGCAAACGTAGTAAGTAAGCGTTTCGCTCTCATATCGGACAAACTGAACGAACTGGTCGGCAAAGTCTGCGATAAACAGGCTTTGTCGGCCTATTGTACGCTTCTTAAGAATGCCTGCTACAAACAAAAGCTGAAAGACCATCAGTGGAATCAGCTGGTTGTGTCTACTGAACACCTTATGGGACAGCAGCTGACAAGAAAACTGTTGGTAAGTAATTCCTATCGTGTATTGGCCAACTTCCACTTCATTATGGAGGGAATGCCCATACCGATATGGGATGGTACATCCATAGACGCATCAGTAGTGTTTACAGGTATAGATAAGAGGCGTGAGGTCGTGAAAGATAAACTATACCTGACGGTGGAAATGAAGTTAAGAAATGGCATTTCTGCTGGCATAATATATAGGAGTTCTTTCACGCCCAGGCAACTTCAGTTCTTCCTGCAACGGCATTCAGGCTGCAAAAGTCTGAACCCGGCCATTGAGGAAGTATCTGGTATGAGGGCTTCGCTCGTCATCGAGATGCAAGGAGACCAGCTGAAAGTGCTGGACTGGAAGTGCACGGATGACGAAAAGAAATATAACCGCGAATTAACCGAAGCCCGGCGTAACGTTCGCAAGTGTACGCCGTTCAGGCCATGCAATACCTGCCCTAAAACGATTGAGCAGTGCGCACTGGCAATCTGGCTTCCGGAGACAAAAGAATGAACGAAGAAAAACCAACTGTACTCCATTTTACAAGAGTACGTTCCAAGGGCGACTCGACCTACTATGATCCGCAGACGGATATCCGAGCGATATTCCCGACTGCGGCAAAAGTCACGCTGGATATCCTGATGGAGACCACCAAGGACGAGTCTCTCAAGAAAGAGTACGAATATCTGGCGAAATGCTATCACATTCTTCAGATTCGTGCCGCAGAAGATCCAACAAGTCTTCTCCAGCAGGCGATGGATTTCGCCAATGCAATCAATAAGGTCAGACCCTCGGTGAGAGCGGTCTGGCAAACCATCATGATCTCTTTGCTGAACTGCCTGTATCTCCTTTTTACTCGTCGTGATGTTAAGACCGACGGAAAGGCAATCAAGGGGATGCTAAATACTGCTCAGGAAGCAGCGCTTCTGCAGCAATTGCCAAAAGACAAGCAGGAGATCATCTACGCTGCCTTCAACGATGTTGTGGAGCAGTATGATGAAGAACCTGTTACAGACCCCAATGGCAAAGTGGTCTGCGAGGAAACCGAGCAGATCATGGAGAATATCAAGGATCTGGCATCGATTTTCATTGCACATGAAGGAGACGGCTCATGGCATAGTCTGGCTGCAGCATGTGATGCTTTCTTCAAGTCACCAGATGCTGAGAAGCTGACGGACGAGCAACAAATCGCAGTGGCGCTGGCATATCCGGATTACCAGACGCCCTATCTTACCGTGGAGAAGACAGACGAGTGATTAACTTCCATGACAAGATGGTAAAGCTGCGCCGTCTGGAAGATGTTGCCGTATTCAAATGGACAGGAGGTCATAAGCGCATAGCAGGTGATTATCTGCTGCTATCCAATCTGCGACTGAATGTGCTATCCTGTTCACGAGGTCACGTCTTCTATTCGTCAGCGGCTCCTATTGTATATCAGGTGCATGGCAGGCCTGTCGTAGCTTTTCGCGATCGCGATCTTATGACCATTATCTCAGGCAGCAACCGTGTTGGCATTAACGTGCCATCCAACATGCTGAAGAATGGAGAAACGGCAACACAGACCAGGTTCTGTGAGTGGCGCGAGGTCGATGAAGATCATTGTCCGAAATGGCTTGAGCAGCGAATCATGTCTATGGCCACTGGTACGATCTACAGCGCATATCAGGTGCATCTTCCAGACCTGTATAGGATCTCCAAAAAGCCTGAGACGCTGAAGCCCATCTTTTCAGCAACACTGATCCGTGCTATTGGCGGAGAAAAGGGTGACAGCACTGAACAGCTTCTCAAGAAGTTTCACGACAACTTGGAACTGTTCGGGCAGTACAAGGAAGACGGCTATATCTGTCCGGCAGAATACATTTGTGCGGGTGGCTGCTGTGTAGTGGCCGCTAAAGGGATTCCTGCAACAAATGGCAGCTTGGTGTTCACGCTGCCGCTGAAATCATTTGCTGCAGAGGCATCCAGAAACCATTGGCAAATCAAAACAGCATTGGAGGTAGGCGATGACGTGGGGTGAGTATCTGCAGTCGCTGTTGAAGCGGCCACCCATGCTATTTTCAACAGCAACAACTGGTGTCAATCCGGATGACTGCCTGCTGGCGGTCTCCTATGAGATTATCAAAACACCACACGAATCCGGGACTGTCTTTTACTCTGCTCCGGCAAGCTGCGCATTGAATGGTATTGATTACCATAGAATAACGATGCATACACTGTCGACGTATGGACTACAGGCTGAGGAGTTCTCGGAGGAAGTGAACAGATTGTTCAAAGAGAATACGGCATTCAGCTATAATCCGGCATTCCAGGCCAGTGCTCTGACCGATATGGCGGATTGTGTACCGGGATATGTGCATGATCTGCCACTGATTATGAAGCTGGCAATGTCGAGGTTAGCACTGCCAGCGGAAGACCTAGATAAGATCTGCACGCTGCCTGAGCTGGAAGCACTTGCTGGTAAGATGGTGGGTCAGCCTCCGCCGTTCAAGCGACTGATGAAATCTTGTAATATCGTAGTGGATCCTTATACAGACCTTTTGCCTGTGGAATCTAATAAGCAGATCCTTACTCAGATGTGGGATCAGTTGTGCGATATTCAGATGATGACATTCTAGCGTCTGCGGCGCTTAGCTGTCTCGTGATAGCCGAGCGCAAAAGTGCAGAGCGCTGACAACCGGCGATCGTAAGCTTATTGTTGCTGAACTGCAGGGATAGCTTGCGGTCGTCGGCTTTTATTAGTATCTGTTCCATGCTCTTGTCAACAACCAGCAGCATGTGACCATGAAAGCCGCAAGGATCCAGAATAGCCAGTTTATTGGTCTTATAGCATAGCTTCCACCTATTGGGGTCTATAGCTATGATAATATGGTCTTTGGATTCTTTGTCGGATTTCTCGGCCTCGTGTAGAAAGACAAGACTGGTCTCTGTGATGCTTGTGCCTCCACGTGGTTTCAGCACAGGTATCATCTCAATCGTTGCTTTCTTGATAGTCGTAGTGGAGGGGTTTTCTACGATTATACTCTCAAATTCAGGGACATAGATACCCTCCTCTATGTCGTGGTCTTTAACCGTATAACATTTAAGGTATTCCAATGTTAAACCTCTACGATCTCAATCATGTTGACACAACGTGGCGGGATGGGCGTATTCCAAAGAAGACGCCGGGTGAATTCAGGGATATCAAAATCCCGAATGATGCCCTTAAAGAAGTGCAGAAGGACGTGCTGGATTATCTGTATGCCTTGATCAGGGCAGGCACTATTAAAGTATCCGCATGTGCGCATGGGTTCATCCCGTATCGTGGCTGCATGACATCGATCGTCAAACACTCAAGGACACCCCGTTGCTGGGTGAGCTGTGATGTCAAGTCGTTCTTTGACAATTGTCCGCCGTCGATGGCAGCTGCGAAGATGCTGGACGGTTATGTGGCTAAGCCGTATGTCGACGGTATCATGCGCGTTTGCGTATGCAATGGCCAGATACCGCAAGGCGGCCCTGCTAGCCCGATGCTGACGAATATCGCCATGTTCGACGCTGACAACATGATTGCCAGCTATGCCAAGGAGCACGGGTTCGTCTATACCAGATATGCTGATGATATGCTGTTTTCGTTGGAGCATGTAAGCAAAGAGATGGAAGAGATGCTGAAAAAGACACACGAGTCTCACAGCAAGAATCCATTCGTCTGGTTCCTTATGGGTGTTGAAACCATTATCAAGAACACATTAGGCTTGGAGCTTAACCACATGAAAGATCGTTGTGTATTCAGAGGTGCTCCGCATTCCAGTCCGCGACAGCTCGGTATCGTCATCCGTCAGGATGGTAAGGGCTATAATGCCAGCCGTCGTTACAGACAGAATACACGGGCGGCTGTCTGCAATTTGTACTACAAGGTCTTTATCAACCAAGGTGGTGAGATTCAGTATGACGACTGGAAGCAGTGGGCAAAGGTTGTCGGTTGTGTCCGCTATATGAATGCTTGCAGGGCTCAGTCGGATGAAGGATTCGATGGGAATGACCCCGTGATTCAGGATTCGTAAGAGTCCCTTTAAGGAGTAATCCTTATCGAACAAGAAAGTTAATTTAGGGAAGGCTAAACACAGCAGTGCATGCTAATCCTAAGCCGAGCTTTGCAGCGAGAGAAACCCGCCGCAAAGAAGGTTCATCGACTATCCTTAACAGGAGTACCCGATCAAGCTATTGGAAAGGGGAAGTGCTCTTACCTAGGAATAGGTAAATGATATAGTCAGTGCCCATGCGAAAGCATGGGAGTGGTCCAGCTTGACAACTGGAAACCTGGCAGGTAGTAGCGATACCTGTTGAACAGAACCATGGTTATACAACCAATCTAAGTCATTCTTCAAATCTTGTTTTGACGATGATGCTATAGTAAATAAGGACAATATAGTCCGAAATTCTACCAAAGGTATAAAAGAAATGCATAGAGCCCATCTAATACGCATGTATCCTACAAAGGAGCAAGAGGTGATGCTGAAAAAGACAGCAGGCACCGCACGATACGTGTATAACTGGGCACTGGATAAGTGGAAGTCCATGTATTCTGATTGGATGGAAGATCACTCTAAGCAGAAACCATCCTTTAGTATATTATCCAATATATGGACAGCAGCAAAGCCAGAGTGGGCGCATGAAATAGCATGTAGTCCACAACAGAACGCCATAAAGAATCTTGGCGAAGCATTTCAAAATCTTTGGAGAGGCACTGGAAAGTATCCTACATTCCACAAGAAAGGTAGAAAGGATAGCTTTACAGTTGCTAATGACAAAGCTAGAATATATGGAGACAGAATATCCCTTCCAAATATAGGCAGAGTGAGACTTGCTGAACGCCCTAGATTTGAAGGCAAGATAACAAGTTACACTGTCAGTCATTATGCTGGTCAGTGGCATGTCTCCATACAATATGAGCTTCCAGATCCGCTGCCGCAGACAAATAATCTGAACTCTGCAGTTGGCATAGATGTCGGATTGAAACATGTGGCGGTTGCATCTGATGGCACCATTTGCGATGCTCCTGAAAGCCTCAAAAAGCTTGATGCCAAGCTCAAGAAGGCTCAACAAGCTATCAATAGGAAGAAAAGAGGCTCCAACAACAGAGCCAAAGCTCTTCTCAAGAAACAGCGTATTCAAAACAAGATTAATAACATCCGTAAGGATGTGACACATAAGTTCACCACAGCGATCACCAAAAGCCACGGGATTGTTGTAACAGAGGATCTGCACATACAGGAAATGAAGGATAAAGCGCAATTCAAGTCATTACGACGATCCTTTAATGCCTCAATGATGGGAATGATCCTACAGCAGCTCAAATACAAGGCACTTGAATACCATAAGGTTGATAGGTTCTTCCCATCAACCAAAAGGTGCTCTTCCTGTGGTGCTGTGAAACCACATATCGATTTAAGTGAACGTGTGTATAAATGCGAGCATTGTGGAGCGGTCATCGACCGCGATCTCAATGCCGCAATCAATTTGAAGAATGCAGGGCCGGTCAGGCCCGAAGTGCCTGTGGATTCAGCGAGTACTCGCTGAAGTTGAAGCAGGAAGATTGGCTCCAGGCAGCGCCTGGTATATAATCATGACAGAAGTATTTCAAACCGCTGGAGATTCATTTCGATGCAGCAAGACAGCTACAAGGCACTGCTAAGTAAGGCACTCGAAGCCGAGAGGGCCTATCATGAGCTCGACGCACCCATCATGTCCGATGCAGACTATGATGCAATTGTGCGGAGGCTCAAAGAGATGGAAGAAGCGGATCCATCGATCAAGCTGCCGAGCAGCCCGACTTCTCGTGTAGGAGGTCATCCGGTAAGCAGCTTTGACAAGGTTCCATTTCCGCAACGGATGCTGTCACTGGCAAATGCGTTTACGGCTGACGAGGTTCATCGTTTCGTGGACCGGACGCTGGCGTTAGCTGGTGAAGGTTATGTCGTACAGCCTAAACTGGACGGCTTAACATTGGTCCTGTTCTATGAGAACCATATGCTGGTTCGGGCAGCGACTCGTGGCAATGGGGATGTTGGCGAAGATGTTACGCAGAATGCGTTGATGATCAAGTCCATCCCGGTGAAAATCAAAGAGGAAAAACTGATCGTTCGTGGCGAGGTGGTTATCCATAAGCATGAGTTCGAGACGCTGAATCTCGAACGCCAGGTTACAGGAGCACCACTGTTCGCCAATCCGCGTAACGCCGCAGCAGGCGGCGTTAGAAACAAAGATCCCAGAGTCACGCGCTGCAGACGGCTCACATTCTATGCGTATGATATTCCAGGGCTGAACACAGGTACAGAGTGCAATATGCTCAACATACTGCAGGAGAATGGGTTCCTGACGCCACAGATGAACTTTGTGTCCAATCGTATGGCCGATCCGGGTGAGTTCGCATATTATGTGATCATGTCCCTGAAGTCTGATGAAGCAAACATCCCGTATGCAATTGATGGGGCTGTTATCAAGACAGACGACAGAGCCAAACGGCTGGAGCTGGGTGAGGGTGTACATGATCCTAAATGGTCCATTGCCTTCAAATTTACACCGGTAGAAGCTGTTACAGAGCTGAAGGATGTCGTTTGGCAAGTCGGACGTAAAGGCACACTGACACCTGTGGCTGTCTTGGATCCGGTTGGTCTGTGCGGATCGACTGTGACCCATGCCAGTCTGCATAACATCGACTACATCAAAGAGATGGATCTTAAGCTCGGCGATATGGTGGCTGTCTATAAGGCAGCAGAGATTATCCCTCAACTCGACCATGTCGTTGAGTCAATGGGTGGTGCCGAGGTTCCAATACCGGGGCTTTGTCCAGAGTGTGGAGCTGCGCTTGTTCGTGATGGGGCCGCATTGCTGTGTCCTAATGACGACTGTGTTGCGAAGCTGCAGGCAGAGATCTGCTATTTCGTAAGCAGGCAGTGTATGGACATACGGGGCATGGCTGACGCCATGATCCATGCGCTTATCGTGAAGGGTAAGCTGCATTCCCCGGCGGATCTGTACAAGCTAACAAAGGAAGATCTCCAGCTTCCTGGTATTAGCAAAGATCTGAAAGCAGACTCTGTGCTCGCTGAGATCGAAAAGTCGAAGCAGAAGCCTTTCGACCGTGTTCTGTGCGCAATAGGTATCGATGGCATAGGTACAACCAATGCAAGGATCGTAGCAAAGCATTTCGGGTCTATGCTTCCGTTGCTAAAAGCTTCTATTCCTGAGATTGCAGAGATTGAAGGCTTTGCCGAGATCACAGCTCGTTCCATCTTTATCAGTATTCACAGTCCACATAAAGCAACCCTAATCAATGATCTGTCATTGCTGGGTCTTTGTATGGAGCAGGTGAAGACTGAGCTTGTCAGCGAAAAACTCACAGGTCTGTCATTTTGCATTACTGGGACACTTTCGCAGAGCAGGGATCAGATTAAGAAGCTGATAGAAGATCACGGTGGCAAGTTTGTGTCATCGGTTTCATCTTCAACTTCTTATTTGCTGGCTGGCGAGGGTGGCGGGTCCAAGCGTTCCAAAGCCGAAAGGCTAGGGATCAAAATCATAAACGAACAACAATTTAAGGAACTACTAAATGATCGGTGACATTGACAGCACGTTTCCTACAGGTCTTATGCACCTTGTAGATAGACAGTCCGATCTGTTCCATCAGCATGGAGGCGTCGTTACGGCCGTTCACTTTGATTCTCTGGAAGAGATGACAGTGGATGAATTTATCACGCGAGTGGTACCAACGCTGAAGGGAGACAAAGAACATATCACGGTCATTAAAGACTCAACCAAAGAGCAGGTGTTGCGCATTCTGGGTGATAACGTTGCACGCTATCACATCAAAGACATTCAAGATGTCTTCTTTGATGCGTTTGCCGAGAGACTGCTGCAAGGTCAGAAGATCGCCATTACACCGAATCTGAAGTATCCACTCATTCGGTGGTGTGTACTGGATGCCGGAGCCAAAGATATCACTGTGGAGATCCCACCTACCCAGTTCGAGATGGATCTCCAGGGTGTTGATCAGAGGTTGCATATTTATCATCCTCGCATGTGGCTCAGGGTTCAGCTTACAGCTGCCAATGTACCTGATCAGGTAATGATGGTGGCAGTACCTGAACATATGAACGACCTTGAGAAGACCAAGGTATGTCATCTGCCTTTCCCGAATATCTTTGACAGCGGTAATATCTGTTGGGGCGATACAAGTTATGACGTACCACCAGGAGTCAAAGTAACGGAAGCTGTGGCAATCGAGCTGACTTATCAACGCTTCTTCAACTCGCAGTTCAATTATGATCTGCTGGACGACAGAGATAAGCTTTCAGCCGAGCGTGCATACAAAGATTTGCCGAAAGTTGACGAATATGAGGCGTTGCTTAGCCGGTATTCGCATAACGGAAGCAGCATCCTTCATATGATTAGGCTTGCCAGAGTCTTCTCTGATCTGGAATCCATGAAAGCTTTCAAGTTCACAGAGATCATGCCGGCGGATAGATTCCTTGGGATGGATATGAATGATTAAATCGATCAAACAACGCAAACGTCCGCAGAAGGTGCTTCCACAGGTTACGAAGCTTCCTATGCTGACAGAACACAATTTTGAGAAATGTTTCGAGAGCGCACTGGACGTGACCAGGAACTTCACATTGTCGCGTGATGTTCAGGCATGCATTGCAAGTGCACTGAAACGGGAGAACCGCTGTGAGTAAAGATTATGTAGTCGGTAACGACGGTGTGCGTGTACGACTGATTAGTGAGTGTCTCGATGGCTGGGTTAAGCCAAAGAACCTTGAAGATCTGCAAACCTATGCTAGTAAAGAACTGGATACAGACAAGTTCCATGGTCCTCGCTGGATAGGCGCCAAGATGCAGGCAGACCTTCTCAAGCAGGTGTTGGGGACAATCCACGAATTCCCCAAGATGGAGACCGCCTACAGTCTCTATTACAGCACAGAAGAAAAGAAGTGGGCTGTCAAAGTACCGGAACAGAATGGCAGCGGTGCCTCTGTGTCTTTCTACGATGATGGAAAAGATATGCCGGAAGGGTATGCCCTTCTTGGCAGCATCCATACGCATCCTGAGATGGGTGCGTTCTGGAGCGGCACAGACCTGAACGATCAGCAGTTTAAACATGGCCTGCACATCGTGTTTGGCCTGCGCAACGGTCTGGTATCTCAGATCAAGTGCACCGTCTTCTTCCCGAGCCAGCAGGAAGATCAGGACATCGAAGATGTTCTGGAGGATGTCGACTTCACACAGGTGTATGAGCCTGTGCAGGAGTGGGTTGAAACAATTAAGCGCCAATCCTATCGCAAGCCAACCGCGACAGTCAAAGTCTACGGCAACAATGGCGCCGTTGTCTCACAACGTACCCTGCCTGCGGGTCATTACAAGCCAGCAGACAACTATGCAGGTTACACCTACGATCCTGATTACGGTTATTCCAGCTGGTACAACACCTATAGAGGAAGCAACTGGTATGGTGCTGACTGGTACGGCAGCAGATGGTACGGCGGCTGGTCAAGTGGTGCATGGGAGTCAGATTATGCAGATGATATCACAGGTACTACAGCCTCAGAGATTACCGTGGACTCAACCAAAGAGCTCAAGAATGCCATACTCGATGCTCTCAACGACAGTGATACAGCTGCCATGTTGGTTGATGTCTTCACAGATCCGGCCGTTCGAGGACCTCTGGAGATGACCACAGGTATTATGATTGTCGATAGTCTCGACAAGACGGATGTTCTTATCTCGATCGAAGATATGATGACCGGTGAAACGGTACTGAAGGATCTGGAGGACGAAGAAGCCAGACAGATCTTCGAAGGGCTGATGGACTTGCGACCGGACTTCAATATCGTAGATAAGCGAAATGCACTTGGCAATGATATCAATGTCGAGTCTCTGTGCTATCTGCTTCAGAAAGCGGCGTCCGCGTATTCCGATACGCCGTGTGTGTCCGATGATACCGTGAACACATGGCTGACCACGCTGAAGCAGGCATATGAGACCATCCTGGCAGCACAGGCAGAGCATGCTAATCCGAAAGACGAGGAGGATGAGGAGTGCTGAGGCTTTACGTTGTAGGCTGCGGAGGGATAGGCGGCTACGTGACACAGCTCTTGTCAGAGTGCTGTGCAAGTATGTGCCTAGACTTCCTTGAGCAGAACAGTATCGACATTTCGCCATTCATGACTAATGCAGGCAAATGCGCACTGCCATCTATTGTTGACAGCATCACCCTGATCGATGGGGATACGTTTGATCCCCACAATGCGATCCGACAGGGTGCAGGGGCTGGCAATAAGATGATGCAGCGTATGCTCGACCTGCAGGAGAAGATGATCCGCAAGACTTTCCTGCGGAACATTAAACTGGACGGCTACAATTGTTATCTTACGCCGCAGAATATCGGGAACATTATACCGGTTAAGAATCCGGAAGAAAACGCAGAGAATACAAAAACGTTCGATGATCTCTGTCTTTCCGATCGGCTGATTGGCAATCGTATGTATGTAATGGACATTCCTGTTATCTTCATCTGCGTTGATAACGCAAAAACCCGTTATGAGATCTCGATGTACGCCGAGGCCTTCAATAACATTTTGGTTATCAATGGCGGAAACGAAAAGACAACTGGTGAGGTCAGCATTTACGAAAGGATGGAGGGTAGAGCTTTGGATCCGAATCTCCCGGAGCTGTTTGACAACATCCGTCCTGATCGTGACAAGCGACCCGATGAGATCGCTTGTACAATTGTTGCACCGAAGCACGACCAGGTCGCGCTCACCAATTGTGCTGTCGCTATTAAGATGATGGAAATGTTCGTACATTGGGTAACGCATGGAACTCTGAGCGATTTCCCCACTCGCAAGGGGCAGACGTGTCGTTACAACGAAGTGGTACTGGACGAGAACACGTTCAAGTCAGTACCGTTAACCCACATGCTCACAACACCCCAAGGAGGTAATTAATGAGCGAAAAGACAGTGACTTTCCTCGTAAAGTCTGTCAGAACCAACAAGCTTGCCATCAACGGTAACACCACTGTTGACAAGCTGAAGCGGGCCCTTGAAACTGGTGGCTATGATGTGGAAGATGCGCGTATTCGCATTATCCGCAATGGTCACAGCTACATTGGCCATCTTCGTAACGCGCTGTTGCGTGACAATGACATCGTCATCTTCGACACGAATGATGTCCAGATGCGCGTTTCGCGTGACATCAAACAGCGTGCTACAGTAAGTAATGGGTGCAGCCCTGAGTGCTGCTCCGACCGCGCCGAAGAAATGAAGCGCAACATCCTCGCTGCTCTCAAGGATTTCGAGAGAGCAATCATCAACGCCTGATCAGGCAAACCCATGTTTCAAAAACAACAAACACAAAGGATCCACACTATGTCCAACATCAGCATCACCCTCATCGACTCCGTTTCCAACACCAAAACCGTCCGCGTTGCCGCCGGTACCAAGTTCTCCGAAATCATCAACAGCGACGAGGTCGACGCTCTCGGCGTCACCGAAGACGACGTTGTCTCCATCGCCGGTGCCAGTGTCGAGGCCGGCGACCGCCTCTTCGAGGCCCTCATGGATGCCGACGCCAAGGATGGCGATGAAATCGAATTCGATTGCGAGTTCGACGATCTGGATGAAGAAGAAGTCGCGGAAGAGCTCGGCGTTGACCAGAGCGAAGCTCCGCAGGCAGCCAATGCCAACGGCGCGACTGGCCGTGTGATCGTTGAGATCCAGGGTGGCATCATCAATGTCCCGCTCAACATCACTCCCGGTACCACCTCCGTCTGGGATGCCCTCAACACCCAGGCTGTCAAGCAGCGCTCCGGCTACAACGATCAGCAGATGCGTGAAGCCACGGTCAAATACCTCGGACAGTATCTCGAATCCGAGGAATCCCGCCGCAGCACCAAGCTGCAGGCTGACACCGTGATCAAGCTGAACACCCGTCAGGCCAGCACCAAGGGTCACACCTGCTAATCAACTGAGGAGCTGACATCCTATGACTGAACCCCGCACATGGCACATCTCGATTCCCGTAAGACCTAAAGCTGTACAATCCGCTCGACATACAGGGAGGTTTGTATACGTGGACCCTAAAGTCCGCAAGTGGAAGGCCGAAATACGACCCTATATCGAGAAAGCATGTGCGGGGCAGCCACCGTCTAAACTGCCAATTCAGGTAGTGGCAATGCGATACTACTATCGTTTGCCGAAATATGCCAAGAAGAAAGTCGTCGAATATGTGCAAAATGGTGGCGTGATACCATATCTCGCCCCTGCAGATATTACCGACAATCTGAATAAGGGCGTTATAGACGTGTGCAAAGGTCTCGTCTTCGAGGACGATGCTCAGATATGGCTTATCAATGGAGAGGTTACGAAACAGTATGCTCTTGAGGACCATATAGAGTTAGAGTTCAAAGAGACTCCGGATGTCATGCTCATAGACGGCAAAACAGCAGGTGAGTGAGAGCACTCGTTTCCACACCACGGAAGCGCTGCTGATCGAACGCGCTAAACTGCACGAGCTGGTAGACTACTTCTGGGTCATACTCCCATATACGAGAGATGACATATATCAGATGATAGCTACCAGCCTTTCTGTGCCTGAAATTCATATTTCTGATATGACAACGGAACAGATTAAGCAGGTAGCGGAATTCTTTCATAATAAACTGGCTGAATGGGCACCATGCGCTCAATGTAAACACGGACGTAGGACGTCTTTTGGCGTGTATCAGTGTCCGTACCCGTACTGGTGTAGACCCGAAAACAGCCACAGAAAGTGTGACTACTTTGTTCCGCGCAATATTTCCAATAAAGGATCCGGACAATCCTGATCCGGAGAAGCGGATTGACTGTGGTCCGCCAACATGGATGGAACAGTTGTCAGGCCGCCAGCAGATAGCCTTTAATATCAAAGGAAAGGCTGTGCTGGATTTCGAACTTATCTTTAGGCTGTTCCAATCACAACTGAAAGAATACGTTGCAACACTGGAAGCAGAGTTTCCAGGTGTTCTATTCACAGTAAAGTGCAACAGGCTCTATGTCCACGTAGATGTGGACGACCTGTGCGACACTCGCCCTCTGACTGGTCAATTTACACCAGCATCTTACCTGCACGACCAGACCTATGTTAAGATCCGAAACATCTCAAGTATGATTGATGCGATCTATGACCGGGTGCTGGAACTGCATGTGAACAAGATGCTAAAAGGAGCGACGTTAGATGAAACAACTGCTGAGGGCTATCTGGGAGGATGAGGCGAAAGCTTGTCCAAAGCCATCTGCCTGCCGCTTCCAAACGCATATGATCGACTCTCGCGTGGAGATCTGTGCGTGCCCGAAAAGCGTTTATTATGACTATGCCCCGGCTGAGAAGCTGGAACTTGATAAGCATTATACGGTAGCCGACCTACCGCTTAAGTCAATTGAAGACCCGGAAAAGGTTTTAGCAGAGAATATGTTCTATCCAGATGCAATTCCACTGGAGAGCAATTCGCTGCTGGAGGCCTGTTTCCTGAACGACGGTCCTTGCAAGGCGAATCAAGAATTGGCCGTCTTTGAGAGACGCGGAACAGCAGCTTACTACAAGGGAGGATTATCGTGGGGCGATTCCACCTATTTTCAATGGGTGAGGAAAGTCTTGTTCTATCTTCCCAATGAGGTCAGATGGCGAGTACAGGGTGCAGTAACTCTGAAAGAGTTGAATGCACAGCTTGTTCGCTTAAAGGCTACACCGGACTTGGCGTTACTCCTGGGCAGCGCTACGTCCTGGTTATTGGTTACGATGTCCAGGATCAAACAGGATGAGCTTATCAATGAGCAGCTCTATATTAACAACGAGCAGTACCGACTGGATGGTTGGAATAACGAGCAAAAAGCTTATTCAAGGCTCATAAAGGTGGTCGATAAGACAATGAGAGGACTCGCAAACCCCACTAAAGCAGCAAAGGCAGCGCAAGCGCCGACGGAACCTGTTGCAGCAGTTTCTGCCCCGCAGCCTGAGCCGCAGGTTGAAGATGTTCAGCCTGAACAGGCTGAGGCGATTGCTGAGCAGGCTGTGGATACCGCGGTTCAGGTTGCTGAGACGGTAGTTGAAGCAATCAGCGAGGTCGAAGAAGGCAAGGACCAGAATCCGCCCGAAGCAGAGAGACCGAAGCATACACGTGTTCGTAAAGCACCTGCAGCGGCTACTCCCGCCAATGTCAAGGCGCTCGAAGATGTGCTTGCGTATCTTGGCTGCCCTGTTGCAGACAACATGTCGCAGGAAGACATTGATGAAGAGATCCGTAAATGCCGTGATCTTGGAATCGTCATTTCCCGCAGGATGGCAAACCTGTATGCAGCAGGCATCAAAAACTATGCAAAGAAACTTGCAGCTGTCAGGGACGCGCTCAGCTGACAGCACCATGCCGCCAGCCAACCCTGGCGGCTTTTTTAATCGCAATGAGAGACTATATTCAACAACACATAAAGCAGCCAGTAGCAGCTTATATCAAGGCTATCTATGAGGCAGCTGTGCATGATTACGAGTCTTGTGCTTATCCATACAGCAGCATACACGGCAGTGTTACCGATCGCACTATGGTTAAAGACAGTTTTGTCTTTGGCGAGGTGGTCATGAAGGGTGACTGCAAGATGCTTGGCTGCATGGTCGCACCGGAGACCACAGTTATCATGGAACCAGGTGCGGTGGCCGTGAATTGTATGTTTGGAAAGCCTATACAAGGTGCGCTCCCTCGCATTATCCACATAGGCAAGAATTCCGTGGTCTCATGGTCACAGGTGGACATGCAGACTACCCTGGGGCATGACAGCTGCATCTATGGCTCGCAGCTTGAGAATGACTTCGCATACCAGCATACAACGCCAGAGGTGGTGATCGGGAATAACTCGCTGCTGACAAATGTCCAAATCAGTATCTGCAGGCCACGCTGCAGATTTCGATGTCTGACAGCTGACGAGACGAATACCAGCACTCCTCTATTCAGATTCGGTAACAGAACTGTCATCATTCGCTCCAGGATACTGCTCAGTGATATTACGATCGATGCCGGAGACGATGTGCTGATAGGTGGCTACAGCAATCTGTTGCAGACCTGCCTCGGAGAGCTTGTCGATGTCACAAAGGTACCAGACGGACATCCTGCAGCACGGGGCTTCTTGAATTCGGATAGTGTTTTGACAGCACTAATTCCACAGCTGGAGCTCATAGACGAGACGAATATCGGCAGCCGGGTTACGATTATGGCTTCCATGCAGTGCCATAACACCGAGTATGCAGCCACACAGAATAAGGTGGAGATTGGTGACGACGTTGTTGTCGGTATCGATCAGTTCATCGAAGCCAAGGAGTATATTGATGAAAGTACTTATGGTCTTCGTGTGCTAACCGGAAACATTTCGCTCGACAGCGGCAGTACTCTGATACTGAATGGTCGTGCTAAGAGTAATTCTGCATGGCAAGGAAATCTGCATCTTGGAGAAGGTGCTACTGCTGTGCTGTCCCAAGCTCGACTAGGGGCACATGAGGCGCATGCTTTGGAACTGAGCGTGACGCCATATACAACCGTGAGACTGTTGTGAGGTAATACAATGGCACTTACAGAACAATCAAAGGCTCTAAAGACAAAGATAGAGCCACGCTCGCCTGGTGTCATGACTGAGTCCGGATTGCTGAAGCTGGCTGATGGCACGCTGATGGCCAGGCACGCTACCGATTCTGGCGCCAGAGAAGGCGAAGACCTTGATGCGAGACTCGAACAGGCCGATTCCCAGATGGCAGAGCTTGAAGCCATGCGGGCAGCCCAACAGGTGTCAACTAAGGCAAAGAAGACGCGCAAGAAAGCGGCGGCTGTTGCCGAACCGGCTGGATTTGTCGATGCCACTATTACAGTGGAAGGCTTCGGCGGAATCCCGTCGCAGTATGCACAGGTATGCCCAGGCGTTGGATGTGCGCTGTTGGGTCTGACACCTCGATCTTTCATCCCGCAGCAGGCCAGTCTAGGCCCTGATGGTAAACCTACACAGGTGCTGCGTATCAGTTCGGTACCGGATCGCCGGTACATGTACACAGGATTCCAGGCCACTGATAAAGCTGGCATCACGAATCTTATCCTTATTCAAATTCCAGATGGAGTATGACACATGGACAAAAACTCTTCCGAACACATTCCCTGCACCTATTGCAGTGCAGATGCCTTACCGGACACCTATCCTCCGGTTTGTGCAGAACACGCCCAGATCAAGCAGGCATCGGACGACTCCGAGCCAGCAACGCTTAAGGAACTGGCCACGAAATGACCGCAGCACAAGAGGAACAGGCGCGCCGACAGATGATTGCAAATCTGTTTGGTGCACTGTTATGTAAAACACATAAATGGATTCTGTTTGTCCATCGGGATGACGGTCTGCATTGGGCGGCGTCCGAAGGCCTACAGTTCTCTGGTGGCACTCAGGAGACTCTGTCTTATCTGCTGGAGCGCATCATAATGTATGATGTCAGGATCTGGGCGCTCCATGCAGTGACGGAGCCTGCGCTGTCGGATGAGGAGATCCCGCTGAGTCTGGATCTGCTGGTGCCTATGAGGGCCGGAGCCATGTCTGAGGCTGTTACGCCCTCTATGCTTCTGCAGACATATTTGAAATATGCTGCACGCACTGCGGAAATTATGGATTATCAGCTCAGGCTGCGGGGTTTCCAGACAATGGTCCCTCAGGAGCTTATACGTACTGTCCAGTTCCCGAAAAGCAAAGTAGCACAAAACGGACTGTTGCTATGCCATACTTTGGATATCAACAGAAAGATCGAGGCAGCCTATCAGAGGGATATGGCAGTCTGGTTTTCCAGGAGTCTTCTGGAACTTTATCCGTTTTCTTTCTATCAGCGGATTGTCGGCAATGTCAACGGCTATACGCACTATTGTGTCGGGGCGCCTGATGGTCTCGCGGACGCAGAGCTTCTGATGCAAAAAGAGCTGTCAATTCTTGCGGATTATGTACAAGCTACTAATCCGTTGCCGGAGTCCACATTGTTCCGAGTCTTGTCACCTGATACGGACAACTATATGGATATGTATAGCAGAGATGCATCCGTGCCAATTTATAATGGTTCTATGCTGAAGCTGGATAAGCGCTATATGATTCTCAGCTGTGTTCCGTCGCTGGCTTCCTATACAGATATTCAGGTTGATAATCCCACAAAGCAGCTGTTGCTGGACAAACATAAACAGGACGCACTGGCGCCATTGCTGGAGCAGTGCGAGAAAGGGTTGGAATAATGCTGACTATTCTTGGCGCATTTGCTGGTATCTTCGTGGGGCTTGTCGTTTGGAGCTTTGTGGCAGGTATCATTGCCATCTTCACACGGTGAGCCTATGGAAGTAATACAGCAAGAAGCGAAACTGATAACAGGGCGCAGGCCGCTGGAGTTGATCGAGTATGCTGCTCGTGTTTGCTATGCGAGTACGGATAAGATCATGGAAGGATCGGCCAAACCCTTTGTCAAAGCGTTGACAAACAGAGGGCATTACACACCGCTGGAACATGCGTATATACATATTTATATAAACGAGATCCCAGACAACGCTATGAGATGTTATGTTCATGGTCTTTATCATGCCGCGTCGTCCGGAGATTATCCTTGGTCGAACAGGAGCCTGACACGTGGGGGCTTCTATCGAGGCAAGGATGATCGAGGCGAGTATGTGGCAGGTAATCTGAGAGATGTTTATATGTACATGTCAGCGTATGATCCATCGCTAGATCTCTATGAGACGGATGCCGTGCAGCTAGCACCAGACCATGCAGTCATCGAAATGATCACTGACAGAGGTGTTGCTACTGAGTTCTTCCGTCATCGCACCATGTCGTATGATGACAGCGGATATGAGAACGGCTATACAAGTTACTCAGTTGAATATGTGCCGGAGCCCTCTGTCAATCAGCAATCTACAAGGTATGTCAATTTCTCAAGACATCCCTTCGCGGTCATCCTCCCGGAGCCGTTTGCGTTTGCATACGACCCGGCATCTGCTGAACACCAGACATGGTACAACACTTGTGCAGCATCCATAGCAGCGTATCGGCTCCTTATCGAGCACAAAATTGCTCCGGAAGCTGCCAGGAATGTGCTGCCGCTCAGTACAGCGACAACGGTTGTAATGTCAGGTTCTCTTCTGAATTGGATGTATCTGTTGAATCTTCGGCTGCCAAAGGGTGCACATCCTCAAGCCAGACTGCTGGCATGCAAGATCTGGGAGCTTCTGAAAGCATCTTATCCGGTGCAGCGCTACATTAGAGATTGCAGACTCGACAGCACATTTGAGCTTTGTGATTTCGACAAGCAGCTTGAAGAAATGCAGCGGCTCATTCAACACAACAAAGGAGATTGATTATGCCGATGGATGCTGATTACGGTTTCACTCGTGAGTCCAGTGGTTCCAGCCACAATACAGCAATGCTGAAGGACCGGGTGCTCAGGCTCGAAAATGCCGTCAAAAACTTGGAGGCCACCTGTGCTATGCTCCAGAACACCATCGAACAGATGGAAGAGGAGATAGGCGCCCTGGAAGCCAAACTCAAGTAACCTAAAACATAAACCCGGTATAGGATTCAGGGCGTCGGTAACGGCGCCCTTTTCTTGTTATGCAAAAGATATGGTTACCAGGTAGCTGCTGCAGTCTGATGCGCGCAATGTGTCAGTCCAAACAAGACATGATCCGGACTTTCCAACTAAGACCATCAGATGCAGCGGCGATATGGGATGGGCACTCGATTCTTGTTACTAGCAGGCGCTCGGAATTGCTTCAGTCCATATGTCTGAATGAGCTGAAATATGCATTGCCTGCCCGTATTGCAAGGATCGCAAAAGACCCGGAACAGATGGTAAGATTTGCCCTCTGGGTAAATTCGGCTGCCCTGATGTTAGACAACTTTAGGATGGCACAAGAGACTGCGAGACAAAGCAAATTCGTAAACTGTGATGATCCTTTCTTTGCACCCTTCTGGCATCTGGATGCAACCATGACTGAGGTCGAAAACCTATTGCAGCAGCTACACCGGTTTTGTCCACAGTTTGACGAGGCCTTTTTCCGGGGTACCCGATTCTTGCAGGAGCACCAGACAGACGCGCCTGTTGTGGATCGGGTGCCTTTGTGTGTGGAGGTGTTATCTTTAAGCCCCACAGACGAGAAGGTCTATAAGAAACTGTTTAGGAGTACCAATGAACGTAATTAAACGTGATGGAAGCGTTGTCGATTTCGATCGTAATAAGATAACGATAGCCATCAAAAAGGCACTGGAAGCCTGCGATATGTCCAGCGACACAATCGCTCTGAGTGTGACGGAGGATGTGGTGCAGGCTATAGGCGATGTGCCTGAAATAGACCAGGAAAGCGTACTGGACCTGGTGCAGGAGGCTTTGATGAAGAGAGGCCTACTGAAAGTCGCTACCGCCTTCATCCGTTATAGGGAAAGGCATGCGATGGCACGCAGCAGCAACATCGAGCTGTATAATGGTATCTTGGATAAGCTGTCAGCAAAGCATGTCCAGAATCAAAACGCCAATGTCGATGAGAACAGCTTTGGAGGACGTATAGGAGAAGCGACTATTCTTGTATTAAAGGATGTGGCGCTGAACTTTAAGATGTCTGACAAAACACGCAATGATCATCTGCAAAATATTGTATATCAACATGATATGGAGCATTGGGCGACCGGTGAGCATAATTGCCTGCAGCTCCCTCTTCCGAAACTTTTGGCGGATGGCGTCGTGCTGAGACAGGGTGATTTGCGTTCCCCGAATTACATCAGCTCTGCGCTTCAGCAGCTGGTCGTTTATCTGCAGTCTCAGTCGACGCAGATGTTCGGCGGCTGCGCAGCTGTCATCGACTTTGCTATGGTCCCGTATGTCAGGAAATCCTTTAAAGCACATTATTTGAAGCGTGTGTTCGAGGATTACATGTTTGATCGTGAACTGACAGAAGAACAGCCAAGTGAAGAGCTGAAGGCGCTGCTTTGGAAATATCCGACAAAGGCTTCCTGGTACGCGCTGGATGACGATGCACTAGAAAGCATAGAGAACGCATTTGTGGCATGGTACATGGGGCTGACAGGACTCACTGACGATGACTTCAAGTTCGCCAGCACAAAGCTTGATGCAACCCGCAAAGTATGTGCAATTCAGGATACCAGGAAAGAAGCTCATCAGGCAATGGAAGGACTGTTCCATAACCTGGTGTCAATCCTTGCTCGATCGGGTTCGCAACTTCCATTCTCGTCAACGGATGCAGGACTTTGCACAGAGCCGGAAGGTAGGTTGATCACTGAGCAGATGCTTCTGTGTTGCCTGGATGGTATAGGAAAGCTGCATACAACAGCTATCTTCCCTATCACGATCTTCGTGTGCAAGAAGGGCGTTAACCTGTATCCGAAGGACCCTAATTACGATCTGTTCCAGCTTGCCCTGAAGTGCACGGCAAAGCGGCTGTATCCGATGTTCCTCAATGGTGACTGGTCGAATCAGCAGGCGTGGTTAGCATCCGATAGAGAAGCTAAACGTCGCGTTATAGGAGAACTGACCGAGGAGCAGCGGGCTGCCCTTATTGCAAGATTGACCGAGAAGCCTGAGGTGGCTAATAAGCTTATGCTTAAAGTCGTTGATGGCAGTCTTGAGGTAGATAATGTCGAAAGAGACTATGAATCAATGACTTGCATGGGCTGCGTTTCAGGAGAGTCAATCATCGATTACAAGATTGGTGAGCATCGTTTTGTTGAAACGTTCCAGCGCGCCTGGAATAGACTAGCAGGTATCTATGACATCAAGGTACAGCCTAATGGCAGAGATCTGTACATCAACACACCAGATGTCAGTATCTACGACTGTGTCGCACAGAGGTATGTCAAGCAGCATCGCATTATCAAAAATTTGTCGGCTCAGTGGATGACCGTTGACTTTTCCGGTGGCAGAACGCTGGATGTGACATCAGACCATCCGTTTGAGGTCGTTGATAGGGGTGTGGTGTTTGCGAGAGACCTTCTGGTTGGTGATACTATCCACAGAGATGTGAATAATAACAGTCAGGCGGAAGAGCCTAAGTTCGACAGAGAGATGTGGCTTGAAGGTCTTGTGCTTTGTGATGCCAGTCTAGCGGGTTCTTTGAATCTTGCTTTAGGGCTTGATGAAAAAGACTTGCTCGACGAGGCAGAAAAAGGTTTCAACGATCTTGGTTATAACTGTACCAGACGTGAACAACATCGAGGCATCAAGGGTGATTATGCTGAGCTTTATGTAAAGCGGTCAAGCCAACTTTGCCGCGATTATATGAATGCGTTTGAAGGCAATACCAAGATTGAGCGCAAGATACCGAACTTTATCTTTAATGCAGCGCGACACCACAAGCTGTCGTTTATGGCAGGTATGATAGATGCCGATGGTTATATCAATGACTCTGGTAACACTATCCGAGTGCAGATAGGATCGACAAACAGAGAGCTGGCTATGGGGCAGATGTTGCTCGCTAAGGATATTGGTTTGAATGCTGTTATGTATCGTAACAGATATAATGCAGCAGACCCGTCCAAGATTCGTTGGCGTGTAGAGTTTCCTGCATCCTACGAGCTGTTTTCGTATCTGGTATCAGGAAAGAAACGTGCCCACCTTCATGAAGATCACAAATTCGTAAGTTGGGGTGCTATAGATTCTGATATTTGCAACGTAACGCAGATAACACCATACGACAAGGTCGATTATAGCTATGACGTTACAACGGAGTCTGAGCACTTTACAGTGAACGGCATTTATTCTCACAACTGTCGTACTGTAAACGGCTTTGATCTGAATGCAGAAGACAGCTACAGAAAGGCTATCGCTGATGTAATTCAGAAAGGCGATACCGATGTAGACGTCCTCTCTGGTGCACAGAAGTACGGTCGTGGTAACATCGCTCCTGTAACGATCATCTTGCCGGAGCTGGCGATGCTTGCAAATCGTGACGTTGAGGCCTTCATGCAGCTGCTGGAAATCAAGATCCAAGATGCAGCAGAGTCTCTGATCGAGCGTTTCGAGATCATCAAGGCTCAGCCACCTTCTGCGGCCCCCTTTATGTACACCAACCGCACGATGGTGGGCTATATACCGGAAGAAGGCATCGAAAGCGCTCTCAAACATGGAACGTTTGCAATCGGGCAACTTGGGCTTGCAGAAGCATTGCAGCTCCTCATCGGAGCAGACCAAACCACGCCAGAGGGTATGGAGTTGGCCAAGCGCATTGAGCAACTGTACAAGGATAAGATCAACGAGTTGCGCTCCAAGTACAAGATGAATTTTGGGGTCTACGCTTCTCCAAGCGAGATGCTCTGCTACACGGCTCTTAAGAAGTTCAGAGAGCATTATGGCGTGATACCTAACGTCAGCGACAAGGAGTTCTTCACAAACAGCTTCCATGTGCCTGTCTGGCGCAAGATGAACGCCTTTGAGAAGGTCGACCTTGAAGCTCAGCTGACCGGCTACACCACGGCCGGTTGTGTAACCTGGGTTGAATTAGATGGTAATGTCAAGAATAACCTTGAGGGTTTGGAAGAACTGATCCGCTATGCTATGGAACATGATATTCCATATATCGGCGCCAACCTTCCGAACGATCAATGCCAAGGCTGCGGCTATCTGGGAGATATCCCGGATAGATGCCCTAAATGCGGCAGCACGGATGTCAGAAGGCTACGCCGCATAACGGGCTACTGCAGTACGGATTACAGGCACTTCAATCTTGGCAAGCAGGACGAAGTCCACCATCGAATTAAGCACATAGGGTAACACAACATGAACTACGTAACGATATATAAGGCTGATATGATTAACGGATTCGGGGTCCGAGTATCCCTATTCGTCTCCGGTTGTTCTCACAAATGCCCTGGATGCTTTAACAGCAGGGCATGGAACGAGGACTTTGGCAAACCCTATACGAAAGAAGTGGAGGATGCCATAATGGAGTATCTGAAAGCGCCATATGTAAGAGGGTTGACATTCCTGGGCGGTGAACCTATGGATCCGTCTCATCAAGAGTACATATGGTCCCTTGTGCATCGTATACGTAGCGAACAACCAACAAAAGATATTTGGTTGTACAGTGGTTATACGCTGGAACAGCTGAGAGCTATGCAAACGCCTTATGTGAAAAATATACTGGCTAATGTCGATGTCCTTGTGGACGGTAGGTTCGTGCAGGCGCTGCGTGATCCTGATCTGCCTTTCCGTGGCAGTTCCAACCAGAGGATTACCGATATGAAGCAAACAGGAGACGGTGAACCCGTTCTTCTGATGCAGTAGTTCTCAATTGTTCTGAAAATATTCGTGCCCCGTCAGGCTTCTGCTTGGCGGGGCTTTTTCGTTTAGTTGGAGAAAACATGAGTATTCAACACGTTTATGTTGTAATGTTTAATCGAGTGTTTACAGCTAATAGCTGGGAAGAATGTGAGTACCGTGGTAAACCGCTCGTGAAGGTAACGCAATTATATCCTATCTACACAAAGTATTGGGACAGTGCTGACAGCTATTATCACGAATGGATTAAACGTGACTCTGCTTATCTCCGCAGGGACAGTTTCTGGCTTCATCCAAATAAGGTGTTCAAAACACTTGGTGCAGCTAAACAATATTATCACGATAATTACCCATAACTAAGGAGAACTAAAGATGAAACCTTTATGGGAAGTGCTTAAAGAGGTCCCGGAACACGGTGACTTCAAGCATGGGGATACTGTCTGGGCGCTCGCCTGGGATGATGGTCCTCATTACTGGTTGGAGCGCCTCGTTGCTGACTGCTGGCAGACGACTCGTACAACCACTCCGGAACAGTGTACCGCATCTCACTGGGTGCTAAGAACCTCCCTGGATTCCCCGTATTGCAATTGGCGCGAGGAGTGCATGATGGGACACACCAAGGAAGAAGCTTTGGAAAAGGCTTTGCAATATCTTAAGGAGGATATTCTTGATAATACAGATGAGGAGGACGAGGGATGAGCAAATTCAAACCCGGTGACATCGTATATTATATGGATGGTAGCACCCTATGCCAGGCTGTAGTTTGTGTAGAGGATGGTCGATGGCCATTAGTTGAAGATGGTTGGTGTCTTGTTTATAATATATCACCAGAGTATGGTACTCGCGTGTGGAAGCATCATGATGAGAGCCAGCATTATTGTGATATGGTTAGGCTTGAAGATCTGCATTCTACACCAAAGGATCTGATAAGCACCATAAAGAGTGACATCACTGCAGATTATATGGCGAAGATCCAAGTTTTGGACAGTTATAACAAAGGTTCAAGAGAGACCCGACAGTCTTTGGCTGGAAAGATCAAAGCTATACTTCTCGGTCGCTCCGTTAAGGATGATTGAGGAACAAATGACAGACGAGACTAAAGAATTGTATTCCGCTTTAATGGAAGCCGCTGGACGTGTTTGCTTTTGCTGCACAGAGGACAGAACTTGTGGAGTTGTTCAGCCCAAACCAGAATGGTTTATGGACAATCCGGAATTCTGTTCTGTGAAATATTGCAAATACAAGCACTGGTGGTATCTATTACGGAAAGTGAGGGACGGAAATGGACAAAACCCGGCCCATTCGATGCTGGCTGGTAAAACTTAACACAAAGGAGAAAACAAATGAACATCAAACAAGGTACACAATATTGGTTGGCAACAATCTCGGAAAGCGATTTCATGCTGGATTTTGAGCGCGTGGAGGTTGTGCGCTACAAGCCTGGTGATCGTTTTGCTGTCGTGACGCAGCTGTGCCCAGACGGAACTATCTGGAGCAAGCAGCTTCTGACTGTAAGTTGCAGCAATCTTTTCACCGATCTCAAAACTGGTCTCAGGTATATGCGCGGTACTGTGGCTACGCTTCTGCACAACATTGATGACTTCCTTGATAACAGGATAATCGGAGAGCATGGTGTTATGGGCGAGTTGCATGTTCCGGCGGATAAGACGCTGTAACCAGTGGTAACAATCCGAATAAGGAGAAACGCAAATGAAACAAACACAGACTATAACCTATGATGGTTATACCATCGGTGACAAAGTATGGGTTTGGGCCTACTGGTGCCGGTATTTGGCCGAGGTAGAGATCATCGGACTCGAGATCAGAAGAGAACTGAACGAGGCTGACGGGTATATCAGCTATACCGTCAACATCGAGGAGGATGGCGTGCTTCAGCAGCATACCTTCGATGGCTCGGAATTCTTTGCTACCAGGAAGGAGGCACTGGAGGCCGCTATTAAGCAGCAGGAGGTTGATGTTTCCGAGTGGCAGCAAGAGACCCAGAAGCACAAGGATACCCTCGACTGGCTCAATGAACAACTCAAAAAGTGCAACGAAGATAGAAAACAACTCGATCAGGACATGAGGGATCCAGCTGTATTCTATTTCTGCTAGGCCGGAGAAAGGAATAACGACAATATGACCAAAGAGGTGTCCGAATGAAAATACTCATACCTATAATCTGCTCGATTATCGGCACCATTGGGGGATTACTCAATATTCTCGTGATTGACTTCTTTTCATATCGCAGAGCGATAAAGAATCGCTATTGCAAGGACTGCTTGTGGTACGTTCATAAGAAAGAACAATGTCTCAAACATGCGTATATCGAAAATTTTGGATGGGTCTGGCCGCATAAAAGCTCTCACTGTACATGTAGTGAGTTCAAATACGGAAAGATCAATCTATACGCTGTGCTTTTCAACACAAAAGAAAGCGAGGCGTCCGAATGACCTTAGACCAGGCATTAGCTACAGGGCTACTATTTGTGCTGACTATGGTGATTCCACTGTTTATATTGATCCACACGGTGGGGTTGATATAGCGCGAAAACTACCAAATGGTAAAACCGAGTGCGAATGGTATGCATGGTATACGTATGCCATGAAAGAGCATCCGCTGGATGAGCTCAATTGGCATGTAATCGAAAACTAACAATCCAAAACAAGGAGACTAAAAATGGCACTTATACAAATCGGATATCAGTTCGAAGATACAGATAAGAATATGGAAATCGTATTCTGCCCATATGGCAATCGTAAACCGTGCTCCTATGATTGCGTTAAACTCCGCATAAAGAACACGCCAGAAGGTAAAAAATTAGCAGTTTTTAACTGCGGCGGTAAGCCTCTTGAAATCGAGATGTACACGCTATCAGAGTGGGACAAACTTCACTCATCTAAAGGCTCAGAAACGGTTCCGATGGCTAAGTCATAACTACGGAGGCTGACAATGTCAGTAGATGTACATAAGATACAAATCCCAACTCCTAAATATAAACCAGGCGATTATGTCTGGTATGTTCGTGATCATGAGAGTGTGTTCAAGCGAGCTTATGTCTGTGGCTGGAAGATAGTGATCTGGAGCCATGATCACAGCCTTATTTACTACACAGTAGAGTATGATGATCCAGAAGTCGATTATGACGAAGATCCATCTGGAGGCTGTGACTATGACATCGCTGAGAACAGGCTCTATGACAACGAGCTGGATGCACTGCGCAAACAGCTGGAACTTTGGGGTTCTGAACACACCAGACAGCAGAGCACACTGGAATCATTAGACAGGATTCGTGCAAATATCATGAAGCGAATTCTGGAGCTTGAATCAAAGGAGACAACAAATGCCAAACACAGTTGAAGTACCATCCGATATGGTAATGGTTCGCACTATCAGAGCAGGGAAACAATATCTTCTCAGCAATGAGGTGCTCGATCTCGTTAACGAGGCCGCAGGTATCAAATATGCTGCTTTCGTGAACAATATCTTCCACCTGCCAAACGACGGTGACAACGACAAGTTCAAAGCAGCTGTGGAATCACTCAAAGACAGCTACATCGGCAAGGTCGAGCCGTATATATCTCCCATCGGCCAGAGTGATCTTCGTGATCAGCTGTTGATCCTGAGACACACCATCAAATCATTTTTCATCGACGGGGATCCAGCAGATGACTGTACAGGACGCAGAGCGCACATCCTCTATGTGTTCCTGGGCATTCTACTGGGTAAGGTCAAGTCATACACCTTCCTGAAGTTGTTGGAAGAATACTAACAGGAGCTTTATGTTCGGACTAACCAAACTGCTCACATGGCGGCCATCCAAGCATCATATCGAATCTACGTATGAGTTAGAACAGCTGCCTGTAGTTCCTGCAGAAAATCCTGGTTCTTGAACAAGAGGAGAACAAATGAATATCGAACAGATCGAAGTAGGTAAAGACTACTATGGTTACGATTGTATAGACAATGGTCCATTTCGTCTTATAAGATATCATGTGCTTGCAAAAGCTACCTGGTCTTTACAAGCAGCTAGATATTATGTAGGAGAGTATGGAGACACAGCATCGTCTAACTGGTCAGGATATCCTGACAATTTGTACTCTACAGCAGAAGCAGCTATAAAAGCGCTTCAGGCTAATGTAGAAAAGCTCAAGGAGGATCTTGAGAAGAAAACACAGCATATGGTTAACGGCATTAATGTAGCGGCTTGTTGCACAACATGTTCCCACCTTATGCATGAAACGCAGTTCTGTACAGAGTTTAAAGATTACATGTGCTATCCAGATACTCAAATTTGCAGAGAGGGATTATATTCGTGTGATCCAGCAATGATCAACAGCGAGGTAAACAGAATACAGAGGCCAGAGAAGTGATATACGCAATCGACTTCGACGGCACCATTGTGGAGAACAAGTTCCCTGGCATAGGTGCCATTAACCCAGAAGCTGAGCAGTTCATCAGAGATCTGAAAGCAAATGGAGACAAATGGATCCTCTACACCATGAGGGAGGGGAAGCTGCTTGATGAAGCGCTTGCCTTTCTAACAAAGCTCGGTATCCCTCCGGATGCTGCTAATGACAATCTGCCTGAACTTTGTGAAGCTTTCCATAACAATCCCCGCAAAGTGTTCGCCAATGTTTACATTGACGACCACAATGCTGGTGGCTTACGCTTTGACACCGCTCATAGAGCACAAGGAGGTACCAAGTGAAACTCGAAAACATCAAGAGTGGACACCAGGGATATAAGACCAGATCGATGCTTTAAGGAGAGCAGGATGAACAGGTCAACAATCGAAAGTATCTCTACAGACAATAAAGACTTTTGTCTGGAGGAGATCGCTAAACTCAAGAAAGAGCGAGACGCAATCATACTCGCCCACAACTACACACGTCCGGAAATTCAGGATATCGCTGACTTTGTGGGAGACTCGCTGGAGCTCTCCCGTAAAGCCGCAGAAAGCAGCGCGCCTGTGATCGTCTTCTGCGGTGTGCGCTTTATGGCTGAGACTGCAAAGATCCTGAATCCGCTGGCGCAGGTGCTGCTGCCGAATCAGGATGCAGGTTGCCCGATGGCTGATATGGTCTCCAAAGAAGATCTTATAGCCTATAAGCTCCGTCATCCGGACATGCCGATTGTCGCGTATGTGAACACGACCGCAGAAACCAAGACACTGGTCGACCTCTGTGTTACCAGCGGCAACGCGGAGGCTATCATTCGGAATCGTCCGCAGTACAAGTTTGCGTTGTTCGTCCCTGATCAAAATCTGGGTGCCAACTTGAATAAGCACATTGGATCGAAGCTGGAGCTGTGGCCTGGATGCTGCCCGACACACAACAAGATCTTCCCGCAACATATCAATGATGCGAAGATCGCACATCCGAATGCGCTCGTGCTCGTCCACCCGGAATGCAGCCCTGCTGTTGTTGAACTGGCAGACTATGCGCTGTCCACGGGAGGAATGCTGAAATTCGTACGGGAATCGGCTCATCACGAGTTCATTATTGGTACAGAATCTGGCATCATCCATCGCATGCAGCGGGAGAATCCTGATAAGATCTTCTACACACTGGACCCGGAACCTGTGTGTCCGAATCTTCTAGGTTCCTTTAACGAGTAATCGTTATCGAATAAGAAAGTGAATTGCTGGAAAGCTAAACACCATAAGGTGCATGCCAATCAGCAGCCGAGCTTTGCAGCGAGAGAAACCCGCTGCAAAGAAGGTTCATCGACTATCCCATAAGGGAGTACCCGATCAAGCGTTTGGAAAGGGGAAGTACTCTCACCAAGGAATTGGTGAATGATATAGTCAGTGCTACATGCGAAAGCATGTGAGTGGTCTTGGGTAACGCCAAGAAACCTGCTGAGCCCCAGCGAGGCTTGGTGAACAGAACCGTGGATCTCTCGTTCCATGGAGATATAGTTATTTACGTTTGTGCTACTGTAATAGTAGCAACTATTGGAAGCACATTAAGCACTTGCATAGCAGCATACAAATGTTTAGAGTACGACAGCGAATAAGAGCATATCCAACAAGATCCCAAATCCCAGTACTAACATTATTTTTTGGGCATGTTCGAGCTGTGTATAATCATATGCTGGATATCTGCTGTGCGTGGTATGTTGAAGCCAAGGATAATAAAAGACCTTGGTTTGGTTTACAAGAGCTATCTGCGGAATTAACGCGATATAAGCAAGTTCCTGTGAATGCCTGGTTATACGATGCACCAACATGTTCATTACAACATGCGGTGTCTAACATGTGGCATGGTGTCCAACAAGCTGCTAAACATAAAGCATGTAAACCAAACCACAAAAAGAAATCGGCATATAGAGCAGCTTTCTGGATACAAGCCGGTAACTATAACGGTGCTATCGTCTACCGGGGTCCTAAAGCTTTCTTCAAATGCCCCAAGCTTAAAGCGCTTTGTGGAAATGAGTTGATTGCATTGGCTGAACAGCCGCGCTTTGAGGCTAAGATAACATCATACACAGTTACCAGGGAAGGTGATGACTGGTATGTTACGATTGCTTTTGAACTAGACAGCAATCCACACACCTGTCAGAGTCCATATTCAGTATGCGGTGTTGATGTCGGCATTAAAACATCAGCAGTGTGCAGTGATGGCACAGAGCTGCACCTGCCAGATGCTTCCAGGGAAGAAGCCAAGCTCAGACATTACCAAGCAAAGATGGATCGCTCTCGCCTCGTGAACGCTAATAATCCAGTTTCCAATAGTTACAAAAAGACTCAGAAAAAGTTTCGCGCTTTGCAAAAGCGCATCAATAACAAACGTAAAGATGCCATGCATAAGTTCACTCATGAGGTCACCAATAACCACGGGACTGTAGTGATTGAATCGTTGGATGTGCGGAAGATGATACGTAAGATGCCCGGAAGAGGCGCTCGTAGAGCGGCCTCCAGGGCATGTATGGGAGAAGTTCTTAGACAACTTGAGTACAAGGCTCAACACCTCAAGAAGGCACCTTGGTATTATGCTTCTTCCCAGCTTTGTTCATCTTGCGGGCATCGTCACCCGATGCCCCTAACTCAACGAACTTATGTCTGTCCGCATTGTGGGCTCGAACTCGATCGAGACCTCAATGCGGCTAGGAATTTGGCTAACTATATCTCCCAGCCCGGGCAGGGCTGAAGTATGCTACGGACAACCGAGTCCACGACTCCGGCTCCGCCGGATAGTCGACGAGGTTGGTTGAAGTAGCGAGGAACGAAAGTTTCATGCCAGATGAAGAAGATCCTGCTGGGCGATGTGCTGCTTGCATTGAAGTATCCGGATGACTCGGAGATCAAACTGGATGCCAATACGATTGTAGAGGCACGCCGTCCGATCCAGAGAATGTTGGAGCTTAGTGAATGAGCAGACCCACAATACAAAACCGTGAATATTTGATTCACTACACAACAACACTGAACTGGGAAGATGACTTCCAGTGCATGGCTTTCGATCTGTCCGGATGGGTGCTGGATCTCTATCGGATGATATGGGAATTGGAACCGGCACCCACATCAATTCAGCTTAAACGGCTTGAGAGAATTGACAAACTGTACCACCGGCACGCGGAAGACGACTCTTACGTGTCAGAGGACGCGGAATTTGATTTCCCGGACGATAGTGCTGAGCTGGATGAGCTTTATGAAAAGCTGACAGCGATACAGGCGCATGCACAGTGTATGTCGCTGCTGGAGACGCTGCAGATTGAGTTGCTGGTTTCATTGACAGCAGATATCAGGTGCAACGATATCGGCTCCTTTGAGGCAACACTGAACAAGTGGCTTGACACAACCAGAGATGCGCTGTCCCAGAGCCCGATGTAAGGAGGTGTTATGTCAGAGCAACTAAGTTTCACGATAACGCATCACATCGAGCTTGAAGACTTGCTGGCGCTCACCGACGATGATACAGCTAAGGAGCTGTTGCATGATGCCTATATGCTGTCTGGAGATCCTAACAGACGCTTGGTAGAGCTGCAGCAGATGGCCGTACGTGCGCAGGATCTTGCAGAGCAGGGTGTATGCCTGGAAGGTTGGGACGATAAGACCGAGCTCAGATGTACACGCAGATTTCTTGGAGAAGCGCTCTATAGCACCGAGGCAGATCTCAGCATGTATAATCGGGATCGAATCTCTATCATCCGGGCTATCTTGATTTGCATCGAGTGTGAAGACGATGTTGAGGAACTTGTAGATGTCCTGGAGCGTCGCATCGGGGAACTAAAGGGGGCAATCAGCCCTTTCTGAGGAGACATTATGAACAACGATAAAGCACTTATCGAGATCCTGCTGCAAAGGTTCCGCAAGGTTATGTCCATTGCCGATGAATGCAGCGATCTGTATGATGGGCTTATGCAGATTGGTGACATTGCAGATGAGTCCATTCGTCTGATCGAGCATCACCAGCAGGAGCCGGCAGTGGATATGAATGATCTACTGCTGGAAATCCATGAGGAGAGGGATGAAGTATTTCGTCAACGACCCTGAGCTTGATCAGCTCTATAAAAAGCATGCGGATGATGCCGGATTCGATATCAAATCCGCAGAGTCTGTGGTAATCGTCGACGGTGACTGGCATCTGATAAAGACTGGTCTTCATGTCGCGATTCCGAGAGGTTGTGTCGGCATTCTTAAGCCCCGTAGTGGGTTATCCCTGTTGTTTAACACGGATATTCATGCAGGTGTGCTGGACAGCAATTATCGAGGAGAAGTCGGTGTACTGATTTCCGCAAATAAGCTGCCGTTTACCATCAACAAAGGTGATCGTATCGCGCAGCTTGTGCTGCTGGTGCAGCCGAAGGTTGAACTTGAACGCGTGAACAGTCTGGAGGAACTGGATGCCACTGACAGGGGAGTCGATGGATTTGGATCCACCGGAGGTTTCGCATGACAGCCTTTTGGGTGATGTTTTTCGTTATGGGCTTTCTGCTCTGTGCAGGGGCAGTGGGCCCAGGAGGTAAGAAATGAATTTTGCAACACTTAGTGCCCACGCAACCGAGCAGTCATTGTCTGTTATTGAGGACTTTCCGGCGCTTGTATCGGTGCACGGTGAGCTGCTTGATGAGCGCCCAAAATGTCAGGGAGGCCACTCTCTGGAGAGTGGCGTGTGTCCGGAGCTTCCGTCAGATGCACGCATCATTGCAGATGTCTTCGATCCTGTGCGGAACAAGCTTCTGCTTACTGTGCTTACAAACGAAGGAGCTGTTAAGCGCACCTTCCGCGCAAGGCTGAATGTTGATAAGCGCCTTATGGAAGGCTCGAAAACCTTCACGGTGAAGGTGCTGCGCATCCCGCCTGCAACAGCAAGGGGCGGCAACGGTATTCTTCAGGATATGCAGGGAAAGGACCACAAGTTCCCTCGCAATAAGTTTACTCAGGAGATGCAGCGCACGATTGCTGATTGGGTCTACAAGTATTATCAAGACCTGAAATGGCCTCTGGCTCATATCAACTGGTCCAAGGTTCCTAAAGGCGTCCAGGATGACATGAACTTCGAGGAGCTGCAAAAGTGCAGTTGGCTCCCAGACGGTGTAAAAGTAGCCAGGGCTTCAGGAAAGGTTGTCTATCAGCTTATCCATGCGCCCGGGCATCAGCTGAAACTGTCGGAGGCCGTAGAAAGCGGCCTCATTCCTGAATATCCTGTAGTTAACATCTCAGGCAGAGTACTGCATAAGTGGAATACCCTCGTTAAGGTTCAGTATATGGGTGTCATTCAGGAAGGAGGTGCCAGCAACTATACAAAGAACACCCAGACAGCCAACAGGATTTCAGCAGCGCTTGGTGAAACAGTAACACCAGAGCAGTTGCATCAGCTCAGGTTCACGCATTCTTTGAATTCGATTTACCTGGGTAATGGCATACAGTGCTGCCCGTTTGCTGTCGTAACCAAAGTAACGAAGGAGGTCTAAATGCGATTCCTGCAATGGATCGAGGCATGTCTGACCGTGTACGTCAGACGCCTGGCAATGCTCAGCAGAGAGTCTGTCGTAAGGGCAGTAATGCTGATATTTGCCATCGTGCTGGCAGCCACCATAGGTTTGCCAGCAACTGTTGTTCTTGTTCTGATCGCTATCTTTGTGCTTCCGGCACTGAACAGCGATATCAAGAACGAGATCGACAAAGAGTACACAAAGTTCCGCAAGTGATCTTAACAATCAACCAATTGATCCGAAAGGACAAAACAAATGAGCACAAAAACGATTAGTGCAGTGATTAAACGGTTCACTGTGGCGTGGCGCACAAGTATCGAATCGCGCTACAGAGCCGCCTGCATCTACGCAGAAGCCGCCAATACCTGGGATACCGCAGCTCGTAAAGCTTTCTGGGAGTTGGATGAATTCAAGAACTGGACACCGACGCAGTGGCGTTTGCTGTACAAAATCGGCAGCGACGCAGTCGCCAAGTGCTTCCTCGACTACAGTCGTCCCACTATTCCCCTGGCGTTGGAGCGTCGTGGCGTCTCTGTGGAGGACCAGGAACGCATGTATGCAAAGGGCATTCCTGTCGCCGACATCACCGGTAAGGTGAAGGTCATCAAGCTCCGCTATGTGCAGGAGAAACACATCTACCAGGTGTGGGATGAGTATGGTCGCAAGCGCACTATTCTGCAGCAGCTCAAGTATCTGCAGGACCACCAGAAGAGCAACTTCGACATTCTGCCCGATGGTACAATCCACGTGCATCACCGCTGCTACATCACTCCGACCACGCTGTTCAAGCTGCTTCGTTCCAGCGCTACACTGCGTGACATTGCCAGAAAGGCCGGTGCATGATGGAAGAGCTGGAGAACAAAGCTGTTGATCCGTTCTCCGAAGAGGCAATCATTGCCAGTCTCCCCCTGGAAGCCCAGGGGGAGCTTAAGGCCTATGGGGCAATGGAGGATAAAACAGTTGAGGAACTGCATACGATCTTGTTGCAGATGCGTGAAAAGTATGACATCCCACCCAATCATCCGTTTACATATCTGATGAAACTGCATGGAGGTAGTGCTATACTTGAGCGCTCGACAAGTGAAAATGCATGGGCTACACGTACCTTCTTGCGGAAAGCTGATTTCAATACAAAAGCAGTCTGTGGTGAACATAAATGGCGCCGACTTAAAGTGACGCGTCAGATGGCTGCCGGGGATCTTGTAGCAGTAAATCTTTATGTAAATATGGCAGATAAACAGCTCTGGGGCTGTGCTTCCGAGTGTTTGCTGCGTGGCTCCACTATTACGTTGTATTCCAAAACGTTGAGGCGGCAGACGTCTATATCTTTCAGGCAGTTGTATAATAAACTGGAAAGCCTGAAACTTACTGGGGAGATCCCGGATGTGATCGAGATACCGCTTATGACATCAAAGGAGGTAACGGAGGTAGCCAGGGAGTGCAGAAGGGAAATCAAAATGCACAAATGGGCCACGCTTAAGGAGGCTAACACACAGGCCAAGGAAACGACGAATCCCGCGAATCTGTCGATCAAAGGTTCTTCGATGAGCCCTGAACTGCTGATACCGATGTTCGAGCTTGCCAAGGCGAAGGCATTGGAGCTGGGCATGACAGAGACCATAAAGCTTTGGGAAGAGGCGCTCCATGTCTGATGCAGGTTCCTGTGCCGTGGATCCACGGATGCAGAACTACAAGCCAGAGACCAGAACGTTCTATACGTATCTTCCGAGATGGATGCCAAAGAAACCAAGAAGGTGGTTTCTTAAACAGCCAGATCTGTATCCGTCAGCAGGCCATACCGCCAAGCTGATGCTAGGCCTACCTATCATGAGCGATTCGATCGACGATATAAAACGTAGACAGCTAGCGTATCTTCTGGTTGCTTATGCCAGAGATGGTGGCAAATATGCTTTTGAAGTCTCGGACAGGGTTTGGCAGGAAGAGTGTGCCAGAAAGCTCTGCGAGGTTCTGGAGAATGCTGTCAGAAAGGGCATGCATTCATTCAGCTATCCAAGAAGTTCTATTGGCATATCGTTGGTTGGCATGCAACCATCTACCAGAAGGCTGCAGTTTCGCTGGATGGCCATCGACGTGACCACTGATATACGCATGCTGTACGATGTGATCAAGCGTCAGTCTTATGCAGCTGGGAAGTTCTATGAACGCCGTTGGCAAGATAGACGCTATGGTTGCATAACGGAGAGCCGTTGCCCGGTGCCGTCCGATTGGTTGAAGTTTAGACGAGCTTCCGATATGGAGCTTGGGATGGCGTTCGACTACGTGGTACGCGCATGGGTATCGCAGTATGTTATACAGCAAGCATCTCCATTCAACCTCCGGCATCTTCTATATCTGTCCAGTATCTCAGAGACAGCCATGCCTTGCACATTCTTGTTAAGTAAGCCTATCAGGGACTTATGGAACAATAATGATGCCAGACTTGTGGCTATCGAGAATAAAGCCAGAGAGGAAGCGCTGAAGACGTATCCGGCGCAAACGCACGATGATGCATTGCTGTTATGTACAGGCTGGAGGCTGTCGGCTACTATAATAGCTGAAATCGATCGGCTCATAGAGGAGGCAGCAAATGAGACACACAGTACGTGACAGCAAAGGCAGATTTGCAAAAGCGCAGCAGGCATTACTTACCGAAGAATACACAGAGGAATCATTGCTACGGACATTCCTGCAGGCCGCAGCAGTGATCCTTCTGGTGTTGATTGGTGCGTGTATGCTGACGACACTGCTGATAATCGCAACGAGCTAATAAAAAGCCCCGGATTACCGGGGCTTTCTTTTTAGTATTCAAGCACCTGATCGCCTACATGTTCGCGGATCTTTTTATAGATCTGACAGAGTCTGCCATGGATACGCTGCTTACACCAGCCGGTTTCAGTCGTCAGCACATCCATAGAAACCGGCTCACATCCTATACCATAAGTAGACTTTATAAGGAAGCGGTCCATGTCAGATAAGTTATCCATGCTGCTTAGGATATGCTCGATCGCCGATCCTTTCGCAGCCATACGCTTCTGCTCGCTGTCATCCTCCTCTGACAGCATCTCTTCAAAGGTGACTTCACTGTCTGCATCCAGCTTTTCATTGGTAGATACAAGCGAGATGTCTGCAGTGCGTGCACCCTCCAGCCGTGTCAGACTGATACCGGTTGCTTCTGCGAGCTCTTCATCGGTGGGTTTGCGTCCATGGGCTGCTTCAAAAGCATTGCGTGTTTTCGCGACTTTGGCAGCCAGCTGTGCCATACCACCGGGGATGCGGACAGTTCTAGAATGCGAGGTCAGTGCACGCCGCAGGTGCTGACGTATCCACCAGCCGCCCACGGCAGCGAGATTTTCGCAACGTGTAGGATCGTATTTATCAACGGCTGTAATAAGCCCCTGTGCTCCAATCTGAACCAGATCAGCTAGGCCTATTTTATATTTAGTATACGAGTGGCAGATTGAGACGACTAATCTGAGATTGCTTACAATCAGCTTCTCGCGTGCAGCTGCTGCAGCATCCTGATCATCTCCGTGCATAATGCGGTGCAGCTCGACTTCTTGAGCTACAGTCAAGCGCGGATACTGTTCGATGTCCTTCATGAAACGGTCGATGTTGTCGAGTTTAGTCTGCTGCATACTGCCTCCTTGTGTTAGTGGATAACAGTAATATAGCATAGAAAACGAAAAATGCAAGGCTAGAATCAAAGAAATTTTAAAATTTTTTCTTTACGTCTGTTCTTGTGTATGATATAAGGATAGAACAATGGCTTCAGCACCTGGGATAAGAAACAGAAAAGACTTCGGCAACATGGCGACTTTGCCTACTGATGCTGTCTTGACGCTTATACGGCAAAGACATGCAGCCAGGAAGGCTGGTTTGCATGAAGACACGAGATGGGGAGATCCCACGAAGGGTCTTTATTCATTTGCGACACCAAAGTTTTTGCCGGAAGAGATCGGTGATAAACGCCTCATGATAAGGCAGCCGTTGCATCAGTGGTCTTGGGGTGACTTCGAAGGACAGATCCCGGAAGGGGAATATGGTGCTGGTGATGTTTCATTAATCGAGCGCTCGCCTATGGTACTACTCAAGAATACACCTGATCACATCGTGTGGACACGTGGTACAAGTCAGGACAGTCCTGTATACTCTATGCGGCGTACCAAAAATGGAAACTACCTTTGTGTGATACGCAGCAAGGATCAGCCAACTGTTGTCAAGACTTATAAGAAGGGTCATTTCCCAATGGTCCCAATAGAGGACGTAGCCAAGCTTGTTGATCAGGGAGCAAGGGTGCGTGCTAAGATTGATGGCGCGAGCGTTTTGGCATATCTTGGCAAAAATGGCATCAGGGCCTTCGGCACCCGCGTCGGTGCTAACGGTATGCGCCCAGAGTATACCAATTATCTGGGACCAGAAATTCGTAATGCCAAAGTTCCTAAAGCTCTACAAGATAGGCTTATCAGAGGAGAGCTTTATGGAGTTGATGCCCACGGCAAGCCTATTCATCCGAATGCGTTGTCCGGTCTGTTGCATAGTAATCTTGTTAATGCAATTGATACCAAACAGAAGAAAGGCACACGCCTTCTGATAGCAGCGCTTGCAGAGAATAAGAATGGTCAGGACGACTGGTATATCGGCGCGGATGATCTTGTCGCCAAGCTTAATAATCCGTCCATACATACTATGCCCCCTGTAACAGGTGAAGCGGCCAAGCGTCTTGTCGCTAAGATTGTTGCAGGTAAGTATCCATTGACACGTGAAGGTGTCGTTCTAAGCTTCCCTGATGGCAGAACCTACAAGAGTAAGAAGCGTGATGACTATGATGTGATCATTCGCGACATCTTCCCAGCAGATACACAGGGAGCACCCAGAGCAGGAGGCTTCTACTATAGCTATCCAGGAGAAGATCGTATAGCTGGCAAGGTAGGTACTGGCCTTGACCATAAGTTGCTTAAAGATATGTTGGAGAACCCGCAGAATTATATAGGCCGAGAGGCCAGAGTAACCAGCCAGGAACAGCTGAAATCGAAAGCGCTGCGTGCTCCTAGCTTTGTGGCAATGAGGGCAGACTAATAACTGCTATTTAGCTATCATTTAAAGCCGCAGCAATGCGGCTTTTATTTTAGTTACGCGACTGAATATACCTGCGTTTTGATGGCATAATAAGATGGAGGGCCTACTCTCCATCTATACAATGCCGCGGGCAAGCAGCGTATAGGTCTAGTTCTTAACCCAACAGCCCAGGTATTAATTATGGAACACAAGATTCCAAGGTACCCGTATATCCCCAACATGCGGGAGAAAATCGTTGGTGTCCACTGGGACACTATGTCAGACGAACAACGAATTCAATACTGTCAGATTCAGTTTATGCTGGCAGTAAAAGATCTTGTCCGTAAGGACACCGACGTGGCTGAGCGGCTAGCCAGATTGGGTAAGCTGATCCGCAAACCCATATATGCGTCAGAAAGCTATACTGATGCAGAAAAAGGGAAATACCACGCCATGTGCATGGCGTGGGCCACGACAAAAGTGCCGAAAACGCGCTGGTGTGCGATTCGAGCATTGCATACACGCTATTTGCGCTGTGGGTCTATGCTACGCAAGAAATATCTAGCGCGACGAAATGAGTTTTTGCGGACCATGGGTATTAAGCCCTGTGACCGCGAACTCTCTGCGACCGAGCTCTTCCACCAGATCTTCGACGATCCGGAAGAAAACAACTAACCCCAGACAGCCGCAAGGCTGTCAAACCAATAACAGGACGCTTCAATCACTGAGGCGTCCTTCCTTTTTACTATTAAGGAGAACAACAATGGAACTTAAAACACTGATGGAAGAAAACAAGGAGAAAGTCTATGAGGCACCGAATCCACCGCTCGACTGGGTGGAGGAATACTTTAAGGATATTCGAGAGCAAACAGAAGAAGACATCGAACGTTTCAAACAAGAGCTGCAAGCAGACCTCGATAGAGAGCTCGACCGTCCGAGCATCAAGTATATGCCGCTATGGGCTGGTTTTGTCGGCGGGCTGCTGGCGTTGATCATTGCATTAACATTACAACTATTCGCAAACTAGGAGAACCTATGGACTACCGTCGCTATACGGAAATTGAAAATATCTCGCCTTCCTGGATACAGGCTGTGCGTGACAATGGCTTCGATAAAGAATGTGCAGAGTGGTGTGCTGCCTTGAAGATGGACGGCACCAGCCTGCAGATCTTTGTCGATGAGCAAAACCAGATACACTATGGCTCCCGCAATAAAGAGCTTGACAGATATGACTCTTTCAATAACTATCGCTCGGTAGTTGCCCAGTACCATCTGGATGAGAAGGTCATGGCCGCTAAGGAGTTCTGGTGCAAGGAAATGAACCGGGGAACTAAGGATATGGTGCTGGTAGGCACAAATGTGTATCCTGTTGTGTTCCAGTGCTTTGGAGAACTCATTGGAGGAGTGTACAGGCATCCTGACGTGGAACCTGTCAAGGGTGCGCAGAAACTCCAAGGCCGCGTCAACTACTGTCCGGATAACCGCTGGGTTGTGTTTGACATCCGCGTCACCATCTGCACACCAACACCGACTTCGTATTATCTGACACCCGATGAGGTGCAGTTCATATGTGCAAAAGTCGGGCTGTACAGCCAATTGATCATGTTTCGTGGATCCTTTGACGAAACCATCTCCTACCCCAATGATTTCGAGGATGAGCTTGGTCATCTGATGTTTGGGCTGCCAAAGCTTGAGCACAATATTGTCGAAGGAGTTGTCATCAAGCCCGGCAGAGAACTTCGGTTCCCCAATGGTGAACGTGTGATCTGCAAGAACAAGAACCAGATCTTCCTTGAGAGAGGAACTAAGACCAACAAGGTAAAAAATCCTCCGTCTCCCATGACAGAGCTTGATCTAAAGTGGTTTGGCATCTACATGGAGTATGTCACCGAATCTCGCATGATGTCTGTCTTGTCGAAGATGGACACCAGTCACATTACCCAGAAGGACTTTGGCACGCTGCTGAAAGCCTTCCTGGATGATGCGGACAAGGACTTCAATAAGGACCACGGGGGCGAGATCAAATGCCTTGAGGCAGAGTTCAGTGTTGATGACTTCAACTTTATGAAGGTGCTGAAGCAGGCAAAGAGCGAAGCCGCCAAGATGATCAGGCCCAAGTTCCTCGAATACCTACAACAACAGAAGGAGTACTAATGAATTTTACATCTACTACCAACAGGAGAACTGATCGATGAGTACGTTTAAACGTCCTCGCAAAGGCGCTCTTCTGTTCGCTGCCCAAGGCTTCGAGCAGATAGCGGATGCTATGGCGGTTTCTGGTATTGAGTCTATCATCTTCGACGGTCATCGCATGACTATCAAAGTGGTGGACCACGAGCCCGTTATTGAGATCCCTGTAGGTACAGGCAATCGCATCATGAATCCTCAACGCTTAAGAGCAGCAGCTGCAAAGGCTGCAGAAATGGCGGAACATGAAAATTAAATTCAACGAACCCGGAAAGTGTCCTTATTGCGGCAGCTTTAATCTCGCGTTCGATTCAATCGATGACTCTGATGACACCGTTACATATGCAGCTCATTGCAGAGATTGCGGCAAAGACTACAAGGAAGGCTATATTATGTCTTTCATTGGCGTCTATGACGAAGAGGGTCTTTGGCACGATGTCGACGAGGGTATCGATGAATGATGATCGCATCATATCTGAGAAGTGGAGGTCGGCATGACCCTTGAAGACTTCAATAACATGCAGGGGCATTGCCCTGAGTGTGGATCAGACGACATCGAAGAGGAACGACATGACGATGAGAATGCCGGACTTGGTGATGTCGTTCTGATGCATCCGTTCTATTCTCCGCAGGGCAGAAACATAGATGGATTCTATGTGAGTTGTAGCTGCCGGAGCTGCGGATGTTCATTCGTACAGAGATATCATCTCAGGTACGCAGGGCAATACGTAATTGAGCCAGGAGTTACGTCATGAGCGACCGCTGTAATAAGTGCCGTCATTATAGTCCGCTGCATTTCTGTAAGAAACACAAACGGGATGCACACTCTCGCGATCATGTATGCCGAGAGTTCAAACCACTAAAAACCAAGAAGGAGCCGTGATATGCCTGAATACGGAGGAGGTTGTCTGTGTTCTGCAGATAGTTGTTTAGTGATCTGCATCATAGGGATTGCTGCAATAAGTGGCATAGGATATGGTGCATTTAAACTCATAACATTCATTATATCGTAAGGAGCCACATGCGTGACTTGATTTTACTAAGAGGAGCTCCAGGCTCCGGAAAAAGTACATGGGTGGCGCAGCATCGTTTAGAGCCGTACACTGTTTCTTCGGATCAGGTACGGCTCATGTTTTCTTCACCAGAGATCGATGCATTGACTGGCGAGGAACATATCAGCCAACGTAATGAGACTGCTGTCTGGGAGTTCATTGAGCAGATAGTGGAATTGCGCATGAAGAATGGACAGTTTATCGTCCTCGATGCGCAGAATATTCATCCGGCGCGTTGGTTGAAGATGGCTGAGCAGTATCGGTATCGTGTGTATGTTAAGCAGATGGAAGCGACTCTGGAGGAGTGTCTGGAACGCAATGCAAAGCGACCACCACTTAACAGAGTGCCTGAACATGTGATCTTAGTATCTAATTGGAGGCTCGGTAACAATGATCTGCCAAATCGTGTGAAGCCTGTGACTGAAGAGATCGCCAACGGTGATATTGCACCGATGGATGCTAACTGCTATGAGCGGGTGTTCATATGCGGGGATGTCCACGGATGCTACGAACCGCTTAAGGCGTTCTATGATTATACAGGCGGATTCCAGGAAAAGGATCTTATCATCTTTGTTGGCGACTATGTCGATCGCGGCGTCCAGAACAAAGAAACATTGGAGCTGCTCATTGAACAACGTCACAAGATGAATGTCGTGTTCCTGGAAGGAAACCATATTTGGGAAACATTATGGGCCAATGACAGAGTCGATGAGATCAAGTCCAAAGAGTTCCTGCTGAACACGATGCCGCAGATTGAGACCATCAACAAGAAGCATCTGCGTGAGTGGGCTTCCCGTTGGGGACAGTTCTTCTATTTCACTTTCCATGGTAAGCGCTATCTGGTCACACATGCAGGTATCGGCTATATGCCAGATCATCTGCTGTATGTACCGACCAAGATGTTCACTCGTGGTGGTGCCTACGAAGAAGACGTCGACAGGGCCTGGTGCGAGAAGTGCTACGGTCCCGATCTTATCCAAGTCCATGGTCACCGTAACTGGTATCAGTACGCCATTGATGAGACAGAGACAAGCATCAACCTGTGCTCGGCTGTCGAATTCGGCGAACCTCTGCGTGTCTATGGCGTGGATGCCCATGACACATATTACCTGTCTTTTGACAATCCGGTGCACAGAGAAGGTATGTCACTACGCAGACGCGTTGATATCCTGGAGGGGAAAGCTACAGCTACGCCCCAGGAAGTGGCAGAGTTACTGGTATCGAATCTCAGGGACGCTAAAGGTGTTGCAGAGAAGCAGCTCCCTAATGGCGTGTCATCCTTTAACTTCACAAGAGATGTCTTCTACAGCATGGCCTGGGATGATCTGAATAAGATTGCTCGTGGACTATTTGTGGATACCATCCATTGGAAGATCCTGGCGCGAGGTTTCGACAAGTTCTTCCATGCAAACGAGCATGACGGCCTGTTCAACAGCAAGGAATGGCTTAAGGAGCATCTGCAGTTCCCGGTTGTCGCTAAACGGAAGTATAATGGCTTTCTTATGCTGACCAGCTGGAATCCATATACCAAGAGCATCTTCTATGCGTCGAAGTCCACTACAGAGGGCCAGCATGTCTCAATAGGCAAGCGTGTTCTTCAGCAATACTTCAAGACTTGCTCCGAAGATGCTGAAGCGATCGAAGCGTTCATGCGCGAAAAGGATGTAACCTTGCTGTGGGAGATCTGCAGCGAAGATGATCCGCATATTATATCTGAGTTTACAGTTGATGGTTACTATGACCGAGCCTATCTACTGAACGCTGTATATAATAAAGTCAGATTCGAGACCATCAGCAATGATGAGTACAACGACTTCGTGTGGGATCAGCTGAATGAGTGTCATCCTGTTGTGTTCGACCGACAGTTTGACAACTGGGAAGAGCTGGAACCTGTGCTCGATAGCAAGTGGATCGATCTTAAAGGTCCTGCTATGATCACACATCCTGTCGAGGGATGGGTCTTACAGGATGCTGCTGGCTACATGCTGAAGCTTAAGACAGCATATTACACGATATGGCGCAGGCTGCGCAACATCAAGGAAGCCCTGCAGGAGCATCCGGACATCGAGATCAACTGGGATAAGTGGGATGACAAAGCACAATCAATCATCCGCTATATTCAGTCGATACCAAATGAGTTGTTACCGCTCAAATCAATTATCACAATCCGTAACGAATGGATAGCACTGGGTAACAAGGACTATCCGTACAACCTAACACCAGAAGGAGACAGCAGATGACACAGTTTAATGACAGCATAGAGGCGAAGCGCTATGCTGTAAATGCATTGCGTACGCTGGCGCAAACAATAAAAGAGCTAGGTATTGAGCTCTACTACTTCGATGATGATAGGATATTATCCATCGAGATAGGAGAGTGGAAACAACTCGCTTCAGCAAGCATGGAAGATGCACCTGAATCGTTGGAAGAACTACTGGAGGATATGGCTGACAATATTAAAGAAGAGCTTCACGAGGACTGTGATCATCAGTGGTTTTTCGTCGAGGCAGAGACCGACTTTGTTAACGAGCCGACAGGGCGCCTTTTGTATAAATGCGCGTTATGCAATACAATCAAAATCACCAAATCAACACCAGAAGGAGAACCAAAATGACAGACGAGATCGAGGACATGTTCGACGATCTAAGCAAAGACGCCAACTTGCAGGACGACTACGACCCTGATCTGGAAGACGCCGCAAACGAGGAAGCCTATGATGATGGCTATTGGGACGAACCGGTAGCCGTACATCAGAGGCACACTTGCAGAAGCTGCACGCACTATGGAACCACAGGCTTGCAGGCCTACTGCGATGAGAAGCAGGACGAGATCTACGACATCTGCGATACCTGCGACGCATGGTCACCACGCTACTAAGGAGAAACAGATGGAAGACATGGTCAACAAACCTCCGCATTATGCGGATCTGTTCACAACTAAGCCCACACAGTGTCGGGCGATTGCTCGAATGCTGGGGTTTGATCCTGGCAATGTGATCAAGTATGTGTGGCGCGCAGGAACCAAGGCGCCCGAGAAGACGGTAGAGGATCTGCAGAAAGCTGTCAACTATCTGAAGGATTGGCAAGAGCTGTATGACATTCTCTGGGAAAAGGACATTGGTAACTATGAAGCTGCAAGAGCCATCTTTAATCAGCTGGAGAAGCCGGATAGCCAGAAGGCGCCTATTGCTTTCCGTAAATGGGATATCATTCGTGCTATCTTACGGGACAAGGGGCATAGCCAGCAGGATGCAAGCCTGGTCTTCACGTATGTCTTGAATTCAATTGACTCCTTATGCGTAACCCTAACCGGGGAAAGGCTGCCATGAGCGAACGTTTGACATTCCTTATCTTCGTGCTGCTACTTGCAGCTGTCGGATGTCTCGGATTCACTGCAGTGAAAGAGAATCTGAAGCAGTCCAATCAGATACAGGACATTAGTGTCGAGAACGCAGAAAGGCAGATGACAGAATGAGCAAGTTGGAGTTTGTGGAGTACACCGGACGATATCCGAACCTTTGTTCAGGTCGGCTGTTCGTGCGCATCGATGGTAAGCTTGTCTCATTTGGCAACTACTGCCTGGGCGAGAAAGGCAAGACCTCCGATGACGGTGTACCAAATTATCCAGAGTTCTGGATGTCCGGAGGTCACATCTGGGGAGACGACAAGGGAAACATGGGGAGTGTGGGTGCTCCGTGGCTCTTGGAGATTCGGATGCTTGATGAGCCGAAGTTCCCGGTCGACATCAAGGAATTGCTGCCGCAGCTGATCGATCTGTTCAATGACAACGTAGAGCCCGGCTGTTGTGGTGGGTGCATTTAGGAGGTCTTATGCCAGGATTCGACAAGACTTTCTGCATGAACCGTCAGTGTCAGAAGGCTGATACCTGTGGTCGTTCGATCAAGCGGCTGGATGGTCAGCACGCTCTCGTTAGCATGTCAGCTTTCAAACCGGAAGTTGATGGTACGTGCAAGCATGAGCTGCCATACGAAGAGTATACTGTCCCCGCTTGGATGGACGGACTCTGTCGCAAGTATGAGAAAGAGTACCAGAAGGAGAAAGACCTTCGAGCTACAGCAAACAAGGAAATAGAGTTGTAGGAGGATTGACCCGTTGTGTCTCATAGTAAGTAACTACTTAAAAAGGAGTCTACTATGAAGACACTACGGGTACTTGTATTAGAAGGCGGTGGAATTTTTGCGGCGAGTGAGGCGCATTTTCTCGGAACGTTACCTACGGGTTATCAGAATCTTGAAGGAATTGATGTCGTATCAGGGTGCTCAGCGGGCGGCATGCTTGCATGCGCATATGCAACAGGTAGATCTTTCGGCGAAATAGATACTGTGTTTCAACAACGCGCTAAAGATTGCTTTAAGAAGCGCTGGCAGGCGAGGGTAAATCCACTGGCTTGTCCCACGTATGATAATGCATCTATGGATCGAGTGCTGGACGAGATGATCGGGGACATGACTATAGGTGACATCAAGAATGTCTACCCGCAGTTAAAATTATGTGTGCCTGCTCTTGATATCACAGAAGACCGCTTACTTATTTTTACAAATCTGGTACATGATTATGACTCTGTGCCTCTGAAGGATGTTGCAGGCTATACAAGTGCTGCTCCAACTTATTTCTCTGGTCGACCCTATGGAAGTAGCTGTTTGGTGGATGCTGGGCTTATCGATGTTTCGTCGGTCCTATCTGCAGTCTGTTCTATCAAAGAACACTATAGAATTCCGTTCTGTCAAATGTCGGTGCTCTTGATGGGCTGCGGGGATGACATTGACGATGATAAGATAACTGTAGAGCGGTATAATGATCTAGGTCTTATTTGTACAGCGAAGGAGATTATTCTTCCATATATTACGCTCGGAAATAAACTCTTCACAAGAAAGCTGTGCAATGGCCTTGGTTTTAAATACTTTAATTATTGGAATCCTTTGAAGATAACCGGAAGTTTGGATGAGGTAAAGCAAATACCGGACCTTGTTCGTAGGGCAGATGAAATCAAACACATGTTTAAAGATGTGTGGTTTGAATGGCTTAATGCTTGACGCTACAGTATAAAAAGAAAGACTCACTGCAATGTCCAGTCACAGTGAGTCATAACATTCACACTATACTATTGAAAGGAATCATAGTATGAACGAGCATGTAGACGTATTGTCCACAGAGGCTACAAATACTGTAGCGTGTAACGAAGAAACCGATCTCTTTGCTGTAGAGGAAGAGTGGCGTCCAGTAGCGGATTATACTGATCACTATTTAATATCCAGTCTGGGGAGGGTAAGGACGGCGGGAGGAGCTAGACGGCCTGAGCATATCATCAAACAAACCATATCTAGAGGGTTTGCTGTGGTGATATTGATTCGACCAAAGTATGAGGGTTATAAGCGCGATACTGTGCGTGTTGATTATTTGGTGTATAACACATTTGTTGCTCCTCTGCAATCGAACGAGATTCTTGTGCATCGAGATGGTGACCCATTAAATAATTGTGTCTGGAATTTGAAGGCTGTTCCTCAGATTTTAGATCCACTAATTGAGTGGAAGCCTGTCGTTGGCTATGAAGAACATTATGAGGTTAGCAATAAAGGAGATATCCGTAACAGGCACAACGGAAGATTACTTGTACCAAAGCTTGATAGATATGGGTATTTATATTTAGGCCTACGATATAAAAATCCACGTAAATGGTTAACTGTGCATAGAGTGGTAGCAGAGGCGTTTATTCCGAATCCGGAGAATAAAGCAACAGTGGATCATATCAACGGTAATAAGTTAGATAATAGACCCGAGAATTTAAGATGGGCTTCTAGTAGCGAGAATTTTCATAATCCCGTAACTTTTGGCTTCTTCAAATCTAGGGCCTTTAGCGATCTGAAAAAGGATCAACAGGCACATTTAAATAAAGCTGTTATTTGTCTAACTGATCCACCTGTATTTTATGAGGCTGTGCATGAGGCAGCAAGACAGGCCGGAGTGTTGCGCTGTAATATAGTGGCAAGCTGTAAGCGCTTCTCAACCGGGAAAAACACAGTCACCAATCGCAACGGTCGTCCTGTGTTACATTGGCGTTGGGCAACTCCAGAAGAGGCCAAAGCTAAGAAGGTGTTGCCATAAACACAACCGGCTACTATTCGAACACACAAAGCCCGCCTAATAAGCGGGCTTTATTTTTAGGCTACAGTAGTCTTATAATAACTGTTAGGAGTTACTGATGGCAAGATATAAAAAGCTTAAAGTCGGCGACACTGTGTTCGCCATTAACGCACATAACGAGATCATCATGTCCAAGATCAAAGCCATTAAGGAAGACGACGATTGGCTGCCTTATGAACTGGATCTTGATACTAAGCTTCGCTACTACGACCGCCCAAATCTTTATACGACGCCAGCTGCTGCTGAAAAGGCTCTTTTTAAGAAACAGGTCAAGGAGCGGAAGGAGGCGCTGGAGAGCGGTCGACCAATTAGCCAGTGCACCGAGTGCGACTACGATAAGAAAACTCATACCTTCATCGGCAATAATGGCGCCCGTATCAGTGAGTATTTTGAATGTGAACCGGAAGTGATGGATGGCTACAGCAAACTTGTAAGCAAGCTGGCTGCTTACTGCGGTGAGCATGACATACCAATGATAGCTATCGGCTGTATGATGCATAAGAAGGGTAACAAGTACGCATTCCTTGCATCCTCGATCCTTCCTGGTCCCAGAACGCCGGACATCCTGTATGATGTTGATGACATGTTCCGCGACATGGACGAAGACGACTGGGAATAACCGCTGCTTTATTATGCACTTAATTGATGGCATCATAGAGTGATAATAGAAGAATGACAATATGGAGATATTTTTATCATGTTCGATCCTATCTTTTCCATCGTGATACTGATTACTGCACAGACACTGCGCACACAGGACTTGATCCATTATACGGATAAGGTGTTCACTGTAACGGCGGCCGATGAGATCCAGCTTAAAACCTGGGATACGGAAGAACCTGCATGGTAGAACACGGATCTGTTTTTTACATAGGAGGTGACTATGATACATACGTCCTATGTTCGGATGCAGACCTTGATGACTTAGAAGATCTGGAGACTCGGGATTTGCCTGCACTTGCCAGAGGAACCCAGTCTTCAAAGCAGACCGCAGTGCAGTCGATGCAGCCGTTCACTTTAGTTTATGGCAATCATGGCAGGATGTTTATGCGCATTATCTACTCTTCCGAGGCGTCTGAGTTTGCGAGGCGCCCTGATGGCAAAATAGATCGTATTGTGGTATTATCTGATGCTTGGATCACTGAGAAAGCCAGAAGCTTCCATGAGAAGTTTCCGAAGGGCCTTGGTCTAGGGTTGCTTCGTATGTATCAGCCAGTGGAAGCATAACCATGCAGCAATATAAAGTAATTATAACCAAGATGGCTCCTAATCCCCGGCAGGCTGAAAAGCTTTCCCAGTTTGTCCGGATCAGCGATGCCATTCGTGAGTGGTTTACAGAGTGCTTGATTGATGGCGTTTATAACCTGGACACTACGAGAGGGAAGAAGTTGCCTCTGAAACAGGCGCTGGCAGATTGTTGCGGTGTTTCATTTACACATCCGATTCCTAAGATATTTATCTCTTGTCTGCTAAGTGAGATGGGGCATGCCTGGGTCGATAACCAGCATGATGCAGACTATATGAGGCTGCTTAAAGACATGAACCACGGACGACTCATAATGCCTTATAAGGGGCAGCAGCTGTTGAAGAGTGGGGGCTCCATTTATATAGCAGGCCTCGGCAGAGTGCGGATAGATCCGATCACGGTTACAGTAATCAGTAGAATTGAGTGTTATAAATCTGGCAAAGACTGGTTGGCGGACATACGAATAAATAAAGATTGAAAGTCTCCTTGGGTTGGCCCTCTTGGCAGCAATGCCTGGAGGGCTTTCTTTATGCCTGAATATGCGCGCGTTTTGGTGGCATAATACTATGGTGGAGTAACCACTATAACCATTCACACAGAAAGGAGAAAACCATGGTTATCACTTCTTTAATTTGCATGACACTGGTAACGGTGCTGTGCACGTCGCTCATCGCGGCTGTCCACCGCGATGAAAGCATGAAATCAGTAGTGCGAGCGATCGCCTTCATAAATGTGTGGTACGTTGGTCTCATGACCGGCGTACTGTTATCGTTCATACTGGGGTGATGCACATGCCCCTCTACGAACAAATTAGTTTTGTCGTTCTGTCCCTGGTGTGCATGCTGGGGACATGCTGGCTCGCGGTTATGGCATGGTATCACAAAGACCTTCGGGTCCTGGATGTCATGCGGGCTGTCACATCTATTGTGATCTATTGTGTCATCACCTGGATCATATTCATGGAGTGACACCATGGCACCGAGAGGCATTAGATTGGATGTTCTCCATGTAGAGCTCTCTACATTGGAGGTGCACTACGTCCTACAAAAAATTCAGAATGTGCTGGATATGCTTACGGGTCAATACCCTAAGCTCGACAAGTCCAGCACCGAAGAAGAGCAGGCGGAGCTCGAAGCCGCTAAAGGCAAGCTTCGCCAAGCGCTCTATCGATAGAAAGGACTGAATATGGATCTGCCGAAAATTAAAACGTCGGTCTGCAAGATCGACGAGTTTGCGCCAAAGGCGATGCTCCTGGAAGGAGTCGTTCTTGAGACGCATGGACCGACGGATATCGTAGTCGCCTGGCTTCCAACGGGCGGTATGGATGCTTACATAAATCGCGAGAACAGTATCGATCTGTATCCCGCGCCTGAGGATGCCATCACGGCCTACATACGCCGTGAAGGGTCTCGACTCCGCCGGCAGCTGAAAGAGCTGCAAGCAAAGTCGTCCTGACCGGATGACAAAACCGAAAACCTGCCACGATCATATCGGTCGTGGCATTCTTTTTACCTATTAACAAGGAGACCGACAATGAGCATTGATGTCGAATGTGACAACGACGCCGCAGAAAACGCGACAAAAGCTAGCTGCGCCTGCAGCAGCTGTTGTCTAACCGGCTGCCTGGTTCCGATCCTGATTATTGTTTTAATCTGGATTGGGATGACTCTCGCCAGGATAGCCAACCACCAAGAGGAGTCCCAGCAACCCGCAACCGAGGAGGTTCAGCAAGATGCATATACTGAATGAATCGCTTGTCTTTGCCACCCTCTATGGAAGCAAGTTATACGGAACAGACAGCCCTGCCTCTGATACGGACATCAGGGGTGTCTTCATTCCCAGTAAGCACGATTTGCTTTTAGGGACATGGCCGCAGCACTATGTATTCAAGCCGGAAAAGGACACCGATGAGCAGGTTGACGAGCAGTATCTCAGCCTCCATTACTTCCTGAAGCTCTTGACCCAGGGAGAGACCAATTGCTTGGACATGTTCTTCAGCTATACGAACAAGTCCGCCTCTTTAGCAACATCTCCTGTGTATGAAGAGCTGATCGCTAATAAGGATAAGATCATCACCTGCAACATTACGAAGTACTTGGGCTATTGTAAGTCCCAGGCACTGAAGTACAGCATCAAGGGTGATCGCATCCAGAATTACGAATCATTCATGGAGCTGATTGATACTTGTGAGAGCCCATCTTCCACAACGCTCGGCGAGTGGCTGGTGCTCTGTGGCGTAATGGACCACGATTCCGCTGCGCCGTTAGGAGACGCAGAGGATTACTTCAAAAACAACGTACATGTGGGACGGCGCTTCAAGATCACAGATAAGCGGCTGGGAGATCATGCGTATCTTCTCCTGTGTGATAACAAGGAGCGATATATCATGGTGTCAGGACGTCTGTTTCCTCAGAACGCCAATATCAACACCACAAAAGACTCGATCCGTAAGTGTTTGGCTTCCTACGGTCAGCGTGCCTTTAATGCGGCTGTCGACAATGGCGCCGATTATAAGGCGTTGTCGCACGCACTGCGTGTGGCATACCAGGCGCAGGAGCTGTTACGTACCGGCACCATCACATTCCCGCTAACAGGAAGCATCTTGCAGACGGTACGTGAAGTCAAATTCAAAACCACCGATATGACCTATGATGATATTATCGATCTGATCAAGGTCAATATAGAGATCGTGGAAAACAACCTTAAAACAACAACCTTACCAAAACAACCAGACTGGGGATGGATCAACGACTTCATCCTGCAGTTGTACAAGGAGCAAACAAATTAATGGCTGACTTACTTAACATCACTGTTCGATATACAGTGAAGCTTACTGACGCAGATCTTCGTTATGCTTTCGATGAAGATCTTCCTACTTTGCAGCGTATAGCTAAGCAAATCATCAAACTCGCTGAGCCATTGATCTCAAAACGTGATTTGCTTGCGCATTTGCGCCATATCAAAGCCTTGGATAAACGCATTCCGGAGGCTGAATTGGCCGAGCTGCAGGACACGATTGATCCGAATGACTACACGGATGTTATCACCCGCGTGAACCAGGCGTTGGAGTCTCCGGAAAGCGAACTTTCATATCGTGAGCATATGCTGTTGAATTTAGTAGCAGCGTTGTTCTATTATACACAGGATGACAGCCCATATCTAGGCGTACATGAGGTTGCCGATAAATGGCTTGAGTTCTACACAAAGGAGAAATGACATGTTTTACTTCACAGCAACACCACTAACACAGGCTGATCGCGCTGAGATCTATAATCATACAGATGAGATTCGCGATGAGTGGCGGTTTCGCTTATCGCTGTCCCTTTCTGGATCCCAGGCGCACTACTACAATGTGCTGCACAGGGATCTGGTTAAGCATCTGCTGGATCCGGAATTAACTTTGAATTATAATGACACGCCGTGTGTATATGTCTGTGAGGGACGCCTGCGACAGATCCCACGCGAGTATTTTGCCAGGGCGTTATTCGATGTAATCATTTCCGAAATTCCGGAAAAGCATTGGAGTATTCAGATTTGGAATACCAGCGAACGCGAGTGGCATTCGTTTGTATGTAACTATCGTGTACACGGCTATGAGCTGATATGGAGGACAACCGCAAAAGACTTCACATTCAATCATGTCGATATCTCGGAGTCTTTGTGGCTACATGCTGCACAGCACGGTGGTCTGAAATCGGTAAACCTGCTTGTGGATTATGCGCCGGAAGAGCCACTGAAGAACGGCTCGTATATCTCCAGCGGAACCACGGCTGTTATTTCTGCAGGACAACAGGTGGAGGGAGTGAGAGTCGGATTAGGTGGTACATTGATTATCTCGTCAGGTGGTACTGCTCAGATGCCGCATGTCGACGAGGGCGGTCTTCTGATTGTCCGCGACGGCAGCTTCGTGTCAGGCGGCGGATGCCAAGGCAGAGCAGAGGTCTGCGGTGTGGTGCGGGAGATGGGAGTTCAAGGCACTTTCATTGTACACGGTGAGGCGCAGAAATGCACCGTCACAGAGCATGGTCGTGCCACTATTGCAAGCGACGGTATTGCGAAATTCTTGCAGGTATCCGCAGGTGGGTCAGCAATAGTGAACAGCGGTGGTCATCTTCTGTATGGCGAAGTTGGCAGCTATGGCCATGTTAGTGCGGTAGATGGCTCTACTGTTGATGATCTCATCGTATCACGTGGGGGTTTCGCACACATCTACAACGGATCAGAGGCCAGTATTACCAAACGTCCAGGCGGACAGATATCCTGATATGCTGAAGCACAAACACCAGAATACCAGATTGCGTCGAGCCTTTCATCGGATGACCAACAGGAATCTTAAATGGTTAGGCCTGCCTCCAGAGACCAAATGGATACCTGTAGACGTGGCTGATGGGCTGGTATGGGATTATCCCGTACTTGCCATGTATGATCCAGAGACAGAGGAACGCTGCCAGATCATCCATTATGCAGAAGGTCTTATGACAATCCGGGGAGAGCATGTAAATCCAAAGCTATGGAGGCATCTATAAGGAGCTAACAATTAGTAACAGCAATGAAAGATCCAAACATCCGTGAACTGTGTCCAGGTGAAGTGAATGACTTCCTGCTTGGTCTGGTTCAAAAAGAGCTCCACAATATCCCGCCCAATACATTCTGTAGAAGGCGGGATCTTTGTGAAGCGATACTGGCTTGCAATCATGTAGAAGGCAGCAGGACTCGCATCAAAGAGGAGATGCAGTCAATCCTTAAGACATGGTCGGCAAGACAATCCGAAATCAATAAACTGGAAGCACTGGGATTCAACATCACAAAAGGCAAGACCCACTATAAGATCAGGTTTAACAACTCGGTCTATTTCTCAGCGCTTCCGACATCACCATCTGACCACAGGGGCGGCAGCAACTCAGCCACTCATGCAGTCAATGCTTTCTTCTAAGAAAGGAAATAGATGAATAGACGCCAGACAGTCGCCGTTTACGGTGGTGCTTTTAATCCCCCGCATAACGGCCATATGCAGTTAGCAGAGTACCTGCTCGACAGTTTGGAGGTTGATGATGTCATCTTCATGCCGTCGTTCAATCCTCCTCATAAGAATGCCAGTACTATGGCTTCTTTCGTCGACAGATGTGCGATGGTGGAAGCAGCCATCAAGGATGTCAACGAACGCAGGAACAAAGCCTGTGACTTCTTGTTAGACATGACAGTCTCCCGGCTTGAACGAGAGGTTGGTGGCATTTCATATACACTGTCATTGCTGGACGAGCTGTCTCACAGATGGCTCGACAAGGAATTCAAGATGGTGATTGGCGCAGATGAGCTGTGCCAATTGCATACCTGGCGGCCCGATTGCATCAGGCTTGTCAGGAACTACGATTTCCTTGTCTATTTGCGTCCAGGCATCACAGTGGACTTGACCGAGCTGAATCGGCATTGGCCGGGATGGCTCTGCCAGAAACTTCTATCAGGTATCATATTCGATGCACCGATGGTCAACATCAGTTCGTCAGAGCTTCGAGAGTCCATCAGGCGACATGGTTATGTACCAGCAGATGCACAGATACCTCCGTCTGTCGCTGCTTACATCAACGAACACAAACTCTATCAAGGTGAGTAATGGCAAGCGAATACAAACGCAATCAGCACATCTATTATTACGATTTCAACGAAGAGGAAGTCAGAGGCGGAACCATTCTCGATATCTATGAGATGGACGAGGATGATTATCCTTTACTGGAATACGAATACAAGGTGCACCCGGACGGCTCGGTAAAAGGCTATACCATTATGGTGGATGACGACTTCATGCGTGCCACCGAATGGGAAGCCGTCGAACTCTTCTGCTGCAGGCTCGAACTGGAGATCGAGGACCTGGAGCGCGAACTCAAAGGACGTAAATCCCTGCTAAAGAAACAGCAGGATTGGTTAAAACAACATCACAAAGGAGACTACGATGTACCCAATCATTAACAACAAACCCACAACACATCGGCAAGGTACCCATGTCTATTACAACGACAAGGGCCATATCACCCAGGCAATCTTTCTAGGCTGCACCGATTGCGGCGTGGCGACTGTATTCCCTCTGGTCCCGTATACGGACATGATCATGAAGCTTCCGAACAAAGCGCTGTTTGACACGCCTGAAGAATGCATGCAGGCATCCATCGAAGTCAGCAAGCATGACTATATGGAGCAGCTGAAACAGTTTCAGCCGCCTGTTGAGCAGGAAGCTCCGGTGATCGATATCGATACGGTCACTGAGCCAAGGCCGCTGTTCACGCTGCTGGAGAACGGGGTTCCCTATGCCTATGCTGTGATCAATGTAAAATCGGTAGGTGGTGTCAGCATGCCCGTTATGGTTAAGGCTTCACTGACACCTGACGGCAACCCGCGCTTCCGCTACCGCAACAAAGCAGATGTCAAGACGCATGATCCTGGCTGGTCTGTCTGCTATGTCAGCCGCTCGTACTACAATCAGGCTGTCTGGTGCGTCTCTGAGAAAGATGCCGAGATCGCCTATAACGAAAGTCTGACAGATGACCTGGGGCTGGAGGGGTGACCTATGACCGATATCAAAATCAATACTCTGGTTTATTATTGGGACAACGATACAGATGATCTGGCCCGGGGAATGGTAAAGTTCCTTTCCGAGAAGACTTGCCTTTGCTCTGTCACACCGATGGCTTCGGTTGAACAGTATGCCGAGGATCAGGCCTGCTATCTGGAAGATGTCATCCTGCCGGAAGATGCGCCGTCCACAGTTATGGCCATCGATAAGGTCTACACAGATCCCTATGCATGCCTTACCGGAGAACTCGCTCGACTGTCAATGGAGAAGACCATTGCGGTAAAAGCGTGCCGTAAGGCCGAAAAGCGCAGCACACAATGCTCGATCAAGATCAAGGCAGTGCACAAAGTGCTGGACCAGATGATCGAACAGGACGACACGATCGGATGAAGACCCAGTTCTTTGAAGTCAGGCTAGAATTCCGTAACGCCAACAATGTAACCCAGAAACTTGCGAAGCTGAATTTCAAGGCAGTCACCAATCTGATGCAGGACACACTCTTCGTGACCGAGGAGCCCTTTGGCTCTCCCCGAAAGGATGGCTGCCATATGGTGTTCGAGCTTTATCCGGCGGAAGAGTGTCTGGAGCGCAAAGGAGGCTTTAACAGAAGCATACCCGCACTGACCAAAATGGCCCAGCATCTTAAGGAAATGTTCCCGGATGTTCTGACAATCGAAGTCTACGGTTATTCGGATAAGCCTGATAAACAGTACTCGTCCGCCCTGTGGAACTGGTGCTACAACTGTATGACCGACCAGCATGTCCAATGCGAGATGCCGGAAACACTGCAGTACCATTTCACAGTAAAAGAAGACACGCTGCCTTCTCATGCATCCCGTGCGTTGCTGGAATTTATGATCCGCAATCGCGAGAAATCGATCGGCGAAATTCTTCGCTATCACTGACCCGCAAACAACAAAAACAATCAAGTCCCCATTAGTATATAGCTAATGGGGATTTCTTTCATTGGAGATCAAATGCAAATCATTAACACACATACCGGCAAGCTTTTCTGTGATCCCGACAAGAAGCTTGAATTCGTATCCGTCGGCGATTATGGACAGGCCGAAAACGTGAAGGCAGACTTTCTGGGATTGACCAAGGAAGTCAATGGCGTCGCGCACCATGAAGTCGACATGTCCCAGAAGTGGATAACGTTAATCAGCACACAGCACGGATGTCCGATGCGATGTTCGTTCTGTGACTGCCCCAAAGCAGGCTTCTTCGGCAATGTCAGTGTCGATGACTTAACCTATGAAGTCGAGACTGTCCTGAATACGTTCCATGACGTTAAAGCCACCAAGCGGTTCAACCTCCACTTCGCCAGAATGGGAGAGCCTACGTGGAATGCGTCGGTGCTGTTCTTCACGGAATATGTGCTGCGCAATCTGGTGTTGTCCTATGTAAAGGCTGATGTCATCCATCCTGTGCTGGCAACAATGCTGCCCTGTAAGAATGAATGGCTTCAGTACTTCCTGCTGTCCTGGTGCAGAATCAAGAACGAAGTCTACGACGGCAACGCAGGCCTGCAAGTCAGCATCCAGTCTACGGATGATCAGCAGCGCGAAGAGCAGTTTGGCGGTTTAAGCCTCACTATTGAAGGTGCTGCCAGGTTGCTGAATGAACTTCCGATGCCTAAGCGCAGAAAGTACACGCTCAACTTCGCGGTCACTGCACAGACGATCTTGGATGCCAACAAGCTTGACAGGCTGTTCGATAAGGAGACGTTCCTTGTGAAGCTTACTCCGGTGCACGAAACGAAAGCAGCGGTTGCCAATGGATTTGATATAGGCAACACCTATGACAGCTACGATGTCTACAAACGTCTGGAGGATCCGCTGCTGGAGCTTGGCTGGGATGTCATATCGGCAATCCCCTCTAAGGAGGAAGATGCCGACAGAATCACCTGTGGCAATGCACTGATAGCTGCAGGAGCTGCCGATGAAAAGTAAACCTCTGTATCAGAAAGGCCAGATCGTCTGGGGATATCAGTTGGACACCATCGCTCTTGTGGTAACAGGCGGAGCCGTCCATAAATACCAGATCGCTTCAGATGGATACCAGGGACATGATGCTGTGCTGTATAGGGCAAAGAGCATCACCAACGGCAAGACAGCATCCCGGGCCCGTGAGGTTCACGAGTACGAGCTGTTCGATAACGAGCTGGATGCGCATCTGGCACTGCAGACGGCATTGTTATTTCAGCTGGCAGATTATGCCGAGTTGATGAAACAGCTTACAACCAAAATCGAGGATCTCAGCACTGATATGCGTCTGATAAGGCAGGGCGTTACCAGAGTCTTTTGACAACAATCAACGCTAAGGCACTTTCCAGCGCATTTAAGCCTACCTTAGCAGTGACCCCACTAAATTACCCATCTTAACCCTTAACCAGGCCTTAAACAGCCTGCAACGAAAGGACATACCAATTATGACCAAACAACAGATCCAGATATTGGAACATGCGGAAGCCTGTTTCGATGACATCAAGAAAACAGCCAAAGAGGTTATGAAGCTCATCAAAGCAAACGCGGAGACAATGGATGCCGCATTCAGCCCTGAGCAGACCGTCTACGAACATATCGCAGAACAGTTCTCAACCATCCATCAAAATGCATCCACACTTGCTGCTGACCTCTGTGCAGACCTTCTAAGTCTAACCATCCAGTACAGAAAGGACGCAGACTGATGCCATGACATTACAGCAAGCACTGACAAGGGCCGAACAGCTCAAGCAGCAGAAAGGCTGTAACCTGTTCGGTTATCCGCCTATCTGGATTGCAATGCGGATAGATGGAGCCGACTGGTATTCGGCAATCGAAGTTCCGCTGCTCGGCCTAGCAGAGGATCCGTCTGTATGGATCTCTTATGAGAGTCCCAGAGAAGGCAGCAAGCTCTGTAAGCTAGTACGCATATCGGATGACGATAACGATGACTGGGAAGTCTATGACCACCGATCCATCTTCCCGGAGTTCCATGCGCAGATGGACCGACTCACAGACGGTATAGACACCCATCCAATAGCAGCGGACAGATGACAGGAGGCTATATGGATCTCTGTGAAGCCAGCAGACAGGCAAAGTTGGATCCGTTCTCCCGTTATACAGGTGCCATAGCCAGGATGACTTCCGTAACAGGAAGGCCGTTCTGGCTTATCTGGATCAACGAGGAAGACGATCCGATAGTGCACAGATGGTTCCCGCATTCGGATGTGGATATCCCCGACGTGCTCCAGCAAAACGTAGCGGAGGCAATCGGCAAAGTTAACCGGTCTTTCCTGGAAGGGGAAGCAGATTGGCAGCCTGCGTCGGATACAACCAACGATGTGTTCCGGCAATATGTAGACCGTCATCTGTTATGGCTGACATTCCGTGTTGTCTAAATCGTACACCACGCTTATATACTTTGGGCGATCTCTTCTTGCCAGAAGAGATCAGCCCTACAGCATATAAGCTCTATTAGCTTATAGGTGCCCTCAGGGGGTGCCTATTTTGGAGATCAAATGAAGTTAACTGAGGCTATCGCCATAATAAAACAGCATTTATTGAAGGCAAATGCGCCGTTCGAGGCTCAACCTTATAATATCTTGAATGCGCTGGATGTTGCATACAGAGATGCCAGTCATCGGATAATTATATTGAACAAGGCATTTGAGCCGCTCATATTCGAAGTTATAAATAACGGGCCAACAAATTCCATCATGGAAACCACATTCAATACAGCAGACCAGATTAGCACCAACTGGCAGACCGGCACATTGTACCTGAAGATATTGCCAGAAGACAGTGTCGTCGTGCAGCTGTACAATGAAGGCATGCTCTATAAACAACCGGAGGCAGCAACATGAGAGTAGTAGCTTTTTCTGAAGATGGCCCGCACACCGACTCCGCCGTAGGTACTCAGGAGATGCTGTTTAAGCTTACTCAGCAGAAGATGGGCATGATATCGCCATTCGGCACACTCATCCACCATGTCCGTGCTGATGCAGACAAGGAAGAGATCTGTGCAAAATACTACGATGCCGGTTATGCTGTCGTGGTCTGCGTGCTGGATAAGAATATGGCTCCTGTGTTCTTCAAGCTTGATCATGGCTGGGCCGGATGCACACAAGTCAAGGAAGAGGAGCTTAAGCTGCCAGTAGATGCAGGCTGGCTTATCACCTGGTGGAATGTGGATCGTCCTACCTGGGAGATCAGCAACTTCATATTGGAGCAAAGGGGGCAGCATGACCATAGATGAAAGTGTCAGATGGCTCTTGGCGCTTACTGTGGAGGCAGCAATGTCGCCATTCCCGTCTACCGTGTGGAAAGGCATGCCGTTGTCGTCTACCAATGTGCCGTGTGCTAAGCTGATGGATCATAATGGATGGGCTCCATACATCCTATTTATTAATAACGCAGGAAAGCCATGTGTACTGTCTCGAAAGAGTCCGCTCGGTCAAGAGCCGCTCGATATTATATCGGTAGAAGATTTAGACACTGTGCTGAGTGAGTCCGGTTTTCTTCCAAATGCGTGGAAACGGGATTCCTGGATCATAACTGCGCCGGACTGGCAGGTATCTAACTGGTATCGTGAGAATGGCTGGCCTATGGAGGTATCGTTATGACTTTCTCTGATGCTCTTGACTGGCTGGCTATGCGAACAGTAAAGCCAAGTATGTCTCCATTCTACGAACCGAAACAAGCCTCTATTGATAGCGAGGCTCCTTGTTGCAAGCTGTCTAGGCTGGAAGAAGCCACATATGTAATGATGATGGGTCGTAACGGACAGCCTTACTGCTGGGAATGGAAAACCGGAGGAGTACTTGTTCTGGTACCTATTGACGAGCTGCCTAAAGCCGCCATATGCAGCGATCGCTGGTACACAGCCACTTGGTATCTGTATGAAGATCCACACAAAGTAGGTGACTGGTATTTGTCCGAGGGCTGGATAACACCGGAGGCGCCTGTATGACATTCAACGAAGCAATTATCGGTCTGAAGATCAAGACAGTGCTGCAGTGTCTCTCGCCGTTCGGTCCGATCACGCGGTTTCGTGCCGGAGAGGTTCCATGCCACAAGGTATCCGTGAATCAGGCCACATATATCCTGTTTGTTGATAAAGACGGGAATATCTGTTGCTGGAGATGGGACTGCGGCGATCCTGTGATGATATCCATGGACGATCTTCCCGCAGTGGCGAAAGAATCAGACCGCTGGTTCTATGATACCTGGTATACGAATGATAGGCCCTATAATGTGGCCGACTGGTACATGGAGAATGGATGGCCGGTGCATTAAGAAGATTTTGCACTCATATAATATATGAGTGCACTTTCTTCATTTTGTATGGGCTTTAACAAAAGTGAGATATGCACCCTTATATAGTCATATAAGGGTGTTTTCTTTCCTGTTAGGAACTGACTATGACGTATGAAGAAGCCAAACAAAAGGTGGTGGACTACCGGGATCCTGTCTTTGGGACCAGGCTGATTGCAGTGCATAGGACACCCTGCGACGACGGCACAGAGGACTGTATGGTACTGACTCGTTGCTATCTGGAACACGCGGATTGCTGGTATATGCATTCATGCGGCTTTCAGCTATGGCTGCATCTCGGGACAGTAGAGCACATGCTGCCAAGAGAAGGCTGGAACATCCAGCAGATATCGGAGGACATCATATTGTTTTCTGCCGTATGGCCAGGCAGGGATATGGACATCGGTCATTGCGAGAAGCATCGGGTTTCTGCAAACGATGTCTGGGATCCTGCGGCAGAGGATCGGGGATGAGATACTCCCCGGTCTTTTTTTAGATGGCACATAATAGCTTTATATACTTATAGGCAGTCTCCCCTTAAAGGGGAGACATGCCAGTAGTATATAAAGCGTATTATGTGAAACTGCTGTAACAGCCATCAGACCGGGATCATCTACTGCCGGTATACGGTATTTACGTCTACATTAAAGAAAACGACACTCATAACAGGAGTTTACAATGAGCGTAGATCTTAAAGGCAATACCAACTTCGTTGTCCTGAAGAACCTCCAGGACGAACTTATTGTTCCGCGCACCAATCTGGCTGCTGTCGATATGGCTGTGGCCAATGGCCTTTCGGTTGCAGGCAGTACACTTTCCATTACTATGGCAACCACTGAGGATATAGAGCTCGGCACCACTGGAAGTGTTGTTACACCGGATGCACTGAAGCCTATTCTCGATAGCAAGCAACCTGCACTGGAAGCAGGTACCGGCGTAGAATTGGTCGCAGGAGAGACTGCCAGCACTATCTCTGTGCCTCTCACTGATGTTGAAACGTTGATAGATGGCACCACTGCTACCAAGGTTGTAGATGTGGCTGCACTCAGAGGTGCTCTTACCACTGGTCAGGCGGTTGATGTTACCAGTGCACCGGATGGCGTTACTGGTGATTATCTTGGCAGCTTTACTATCACGGGCAGCTTGCTTGGTTTTGCAGCTTTTCCTAAGTATGCCAAGAATCTGAATTATCTGTTTATTGCGACTATAGTGCCGACTACAGCTGGCACTGTCACACCGTCTGCTAACTGCAAATGGCTTGATACAGGCGACCGTACAGCTAAGTCTGTTGCAGCTGGTGTTTCTGTAAAGCTGGCTGTTACGTTTACATCGAGCGCCAATACATGTCCGGCATCATTTGCACTGTCTGGCACGGGCGCTGTTACAGTGAGCTATTGCAGACAGTATGAAGTGACCGCATGCACGGCTGAATCCATTGCTTATATTGCATCGCTCAGCAATCCCGATGCGTTTGCTGACTACTATTTGGTGAAAGCCGATATGGTCCAGCCGTGGACTCCTATTATCGATATGGGAAGCAGCCCTGCTGTTACTATCGAATCAAATCACAGCTATAAATTGCTAGCTACAGGAACACATCAGTTGAGTGTTGGTACGTGTCCTTCTGGTTATACAGGACAGGATGCGCTTATAACTATTATTGTTGGTGCTGCTGGTACAGTTCAGACAGTCGCTCCCTTAAAAACGAGCGCAACGTTTACATCAGCTTCAATTAATGATTGTGTTGTGAAATTCCGTGATGGTAAGGCTTTTTTACTTGTTGAGAATACTGAAGAAGCTTATGTTGTTTCTGTTACGTCCGGTACAGAAGAAGGTAGCCTACCATATGGACTTGCTAACAATGCATCTGTTATTATGTTTGCACCAGCGACTAGTGGTCAGTCTATTGCACTCTCCGGTGTAACAGCTACAATTTCTGATGGTGTTTCTATTTTTGGTAATGGTACAGCCAGTACACTTTTGGCTGGCGGAGAACTTACTTGTTTGGGTGAGCTTCGTGCATCTGACCTCACATTTAATGCAAGAGCAGTCATTAAGGGCGGTGTATTGACATGCACTAATGTTTTACTATCTCAAGAAGTTAGGTTTTCTTCTTGTGTTATAAATAATGCCTCGGTTTCTGATTGCTTGGCAACTCTTAATGACGGAAGCGTGGCAAACAGCACCACGGTCACCTCCGGCGGCTATTTCAATGTCTTCTTTGGCGGCGTGGCGAACAACACCACGGTCAACAAGTTTGGCTATCTCTATGTTTCTAACGGTGGCATGGCGGACAACACCACGGTCAACAATTTTGGCTATCTCTATGTTTCTAACGGTGGCACGGCGGACAGCACCACGGTCAACAGCGGCGGTTCCATGTGGGTCTCCTCCGGCGGCACCGCGGACAACACCACGATCAGCCCCGGGGGCTATCTCTATGTCGAAGACGGTGGCAAGGCGAACAGCACCGCGATCAACTCTCGCGGCAGCATGTATGTCGGCGGCACCGCGGACAACACCACGGTCAACGATTTTGGCTATCTCTACGTCTCCAGCGGAGGCATGGCGGACAACACCACGGTCAACAAAACAGGCTATCTCTACGTCTCCTCCGGCGGCACGGCGACCGACACCACGGTCAACTCCATAGGCTATTTCAATGTCTTCTTTGGCGGCGTGGCGAACAACACCACGGTCAACAGCGGCGGTTCCATGTTGGTCTCCTCCGGCGGCACGGCGACGAATATTGTCTGGACACCATGTGAGGGAAATATCGATGTCAAGGCTTATGCATATGTGACATTCGCCAGTGAGTATTCTGGTGTCTATTTCGGCTCAGCCAATCAGTTGCTTTCTCATGCCACTATCATGAATGATAAAACAGTTGGGGGTACCATGTGCGTGATGAACGGCGGTACTGCGAGCCTCACCGCGGTCAACTCCGGCGGCATCATGTATGTTTCTAAAGGTGGCATGGCGAACAGCACCACGATCATCAGCGGCAGGGTGAATGTCAGTTCGGGCGGCACGGCGACCGTCACCACGGTCAACTCCGGAGGCTATTTCAATGTCTGCTTTGGCGGCACCGCGGACAACACCACGGTCAACGATTTTGGCTATCTCTACGTCTCCAGCGGAGGCATGGCGGACAACACCACGATCAGCCCAAACGGCAGGATCAACGTCTTCAGCGGTGGCATCGTGAGCGACACCACGATCAACTCTCGCGGCAGCATGTATGTTTCTAACGGTGGCACGGCGGACAGCACCACGGTCAGCCCCGGGGGCAGGCTCTATGTCTCCTCCGGTGCTACAGCGAACAGTACAACGGTCAACTCTGGAGGCAGCATGTATGTTTCTAACGGTGGCACGGCGACCGACACCACGGTCAACTCCGGCGGCATCATGTATGTTTCTAAAGGTGGCACGGCGACCGACACCACGGTCAACAAAACAGGCAATCTCATTGTCTCCAGTGGTGGTACTGCATTACTTGTTACCTCTGAAACTGGGGCTGTTATTACAAGCAAGATAGGTGCTTACATCACTTACAAGTAACAATGACACTACACATTCACCGCTGTTACTTACGAACGTCTACCTGACCCGCCGGAAACGGCGGGTACATTCAACTAACAGAATTAACTTCTAATATCAGGATACACTATGAAAAGTTATACGAAAAAACTACTTACACTCTTTCTTTTAGGCATCACAGTGGCGGCTTCGGCTGCCACTGTTTATGACGTTTACGAGACACCCTATACTAACGCCTACAATGAAGGCACTGCTGGCGCTTATTTCAAGATCCAACTGAAAGCCGATGCTAAGCTGTGGCTTACTGATCTGTTTAACAACACATCTTCTGCTTATCAGTCAGAGCTGCTTACAAGTCCCACGTATGGACTGACTGAATATGGCTATAAGGATTCCACAGGTGTCCACTCCTGGTCTTTCACAGACAACAGTCGCATCTCACAGGGCGACTATTATAAATATAATCTGTATAAGGAAGCCCAGGGTGGAGAAGCGGACCGCGTCTATCGCAATCAGTATTACCTTGGCGACTTCAAATCTGGGGATGAGATAGAGATCTATCTGAGTAACGGCACAGATGAGGTTGCTTCCAATACGCCAGCAGGCTACCATCTCAGCACCTTTAATCAGCGTACGGATGCTCTGAATAGTTATATGGATATCGGCCAGCTGTTTCTGCCCGGTGGCGCACAAATCAACTTCGGGCTGGTCGGTGTGGCGGATCCTGTAATTGTGGATACGCAAGCTGTTGGGTCGCCTCTTCCCAGCGGTACAGCTACACTGTTCATTCTGATGTATCTGGCTGTGGTTCTGTATTGGATCAAGACAAGGAATAGCAATAAACCCTGTGATGAGGAATACTACGTATGAATTACATCGAACTTCAGAGAATGCGGAAAGCCGCCGGTCTTGGCTGGGGCTGGGTTAATAACCTGGTAGGCGATGACAACTTTGTGTCCGACATCTTCGGCAATGATCGCTATGATCGTCTGAACAATCAGGTCAATCAGTTCCGTCAGCAGATGAACGAGGACCTTGGTCCTGAGGCAATTCAACGTCAGCAGCAAGGTGCTGCCGACTGGGATCGCCGAGTGGCTGAAGCAGGCAAGCATCTCGATTACAGACTGGCAGCTGCCCAGCAAGCGGCAGAGCAGCAAAGGCAGGAACAGATCGCACAGCAGCAAGCAGCGGCTTCCAAACGTAACGAGAATCTGATGGCTGCCTATATGGCGGGTAATAATCAGCAGCTTGGTCAGCAGAATCAGTTTGCAGCAAATGGCAATGCGATGACCAATCAGCAGCTTACTTCCCAGATCGGCAATGCCAGACAGCGCAATTACCAGGCATTCAGTCGAAACAATCTGTCTGGCTATACACAAGACCAGATCAATGCCATCAACGCAGCAGCCCAGAAGAAAGGCCTTAAGATGGGTGATATCACTCAGGTGAGCTTCAACGATAAGGGTGCTGTGAATGGCTTCCGCGTCCGTAGAGGCACATTGAATCAGCAGCCGCAGAATACCGCGATTGCTAATGCACCAGCTACTCAAGCACCGACTACACGTAAGATCTGATACAGCTTACAAGTTTCTTTTTACAATGAAGGCCACTCAATTGAGTGGCCTTTTTGTTACTCCAAACAGCAAATCTACAATCTTACCTGGATGCGAGAATTTAATCATAGCTTTTCTCCTCCTCCTCCTCTATTGCGCCAAACAGGATCCATAGTTCACGATAGAAGTCAGGTGTACCTTGATAAAAGATTTCCATTTGATCACTCCTTTACAACTTGCGGCCATATGTTAAAAGCATGTATAGTTCTTAGAAAATGCCTTTGAGCTGTTGCGTTATCCTCTTCTATAACAGGCTTCACGGTTATCACGGCGCCATATTGATCTTCGCTATCTAGGAAAATCTCATAGGGAGCTCTCGCAGTCCAGGCTTTTAGTGTTGCTGCTCCATCTAGAGGGTAGAACACATCATCTAGACCATATAGGCTTATTATATATGATATGTAATGGTGAAATGCTCCAGCATCCTGTCTTGAGATAGCGTATTTTGTGCTCTTCATATAGCCTCCTTGTTATAGTGCTACTGTAGCATCAACCAAGCCTTAACAAAGGAGATAACCCATGGCTAAAAACAAAAACGTCCCCGATGACGCACCCGTCCTGAAGTACGAAGCGGATCCGTCTACCTTCCGTACCATCGTCCTCAAAGTTCACAAGAAGCTGAAAGCCGAAAGCGATCCTTATGTGGATGCCTACCAGCGCTCGGAAGGCGAGAACGATGCAATGCTCATGTCTCAGGAATTCCCGCATGAACGTTTCATTACAGTCTATCAAAACGGAATGCCCGCTACCATGACAGTGAATGAGCTGGTGCGGGATGTCATTCTGTCTGTGTTTGCTAACATCGATCTTGACTAAGGAGGCCCCCTATGAAGAAACTTAAACGGCAGCTCGACAAGGAAATCCAGCAGCATAAAGACGAACGGATTCGTTTCACACTGGTGGATGACATCATGGGAGTAATCGATCTGGATGTCGCGGCAGGCGAACTCTTCGACAACCTTGTTATGGTGCACCTGGACAAATCTATCAAGTCCAAGCTGACACTGGGCAAGATCTACGAATACAGCGCAGCGCCTTTCAAAGAGTCTACTGAGATTAAGCCGATGTATATGTTCGCATCCGGTATCGATCCTGATGACGACGAGATGTTCAGCTTTGAAGACAAGCCTTATGAGACGATCGGACTGTATGCGTTCCCTGCAGAGAAGCTTGTGGACTGGGCTGTCAAGAAGCATGCAAACACGGTGATGTGCTACGAGCTGCCCATGTATTTCGATATCGAGGAGCTCAAGGACTTCCTTGAAGAAGTGGACGACCCTGAAGAAGCAATTGAATGGCTCGAAGAACATGGAGCCAAACCCCATAAAGGAGAATAATATGAAATCGATTTGGTACGAAGCCGGAAAGTCCTTCCAGGAGCAGAAGAAGTTCGCAGACAAGCGGCATCAGCCGATGTGGATGCGTCTTAAGCTTAAGGCAGCCTCCAGCGATCTTTTTTACAGTGCAGGTCCCATTGATCTGGCGATCAGCGCGGGTACGCTTGAGAAGTGCAAGCGGCTGTATGTAAGCGACAGCCTGACCAGCAAACTCGCGCTGGGTACTGTGTATCGCATCAGTGGCGCCAAGAGCTATATGGAAGATCCGCGTATTGTGGTGCGCCTCCGTTGGCAGGACAGCAAGGGCTACTTTGCCAAAGGCAAGATCAACCGTGATGAGCCGCTGGAGGAGCACATCTTTGCTATCCCTGAGGATGTCTTTCTTAAAGGCGCGTATTGCCCTACCGAGCAGCGTATGGCCAGGGATATTGTCGCCTAATATGCTGGTGTTTTGATGGCATAATAGATTAGAAGGGTCGATCCTTCACTGAGCAGGCTTGCTTCGGCAGGTCTGCTCTTTTTGTTTGTCAACAACCTTAACCAATAGGAGGCCTATTATGCCCGAACCCAAGAATTACTTCGCCGGTGAAAGTCCGGATACCGCACCTAACCATTTCACCACACCGCAGCCTGACCTGACTTCTGAGCTGTGTGAACTCTGCATGC
>Ga0256405_10001154_pt1 | contig 76174 bp, 58 predicted proteins | sample RumenRJG_02DNA_FD_189096 | JGI IMG/M metagenome (GOLD analysis project Ga0256405, IMG submission 189096) | Bovine rumen microbial communities from Lethbridge, Alberta, Canada - RJG_02 | ecosystem: Host-associated > Mammals > Digestive system > Stomach > Rumen | place: Canada: Alberta... | reverse complement strand
TAACAATAGGGACGACTCCACATCCCATTGCTTCTGTCAAAGAATTAGAATGCCCTTCATTAGCTTCTGATGAAGGGAATATATAGTAATGACTCTTATGAAGTATCTCAGCAATAAACGGGAAAGGCTTTCTTCCATGGAATGTAACTATATCCTCCATTTTTTCATCAGAAACCACATTATTTAGTTCTTTCTGATATTCCGCACTACATCCCCCTATAATATCCAAAACCACATCATATCCTTTTTGCTTCATTAAGGATGCGACCTTAATTACCACATCTACGTTCTTTTCAGGAACAACTCGACCAAAATATAACAGTTTAATTTGTTTTCCTCTTTCCAAATTATTCGGTAGAACATACTCATCCATTATATAGTTAGGATAATAACTTCTCTCGAGTCCAAAAGTGCTCTTTATCATATCTACATATTCTAATCCCTGACAAAGCACAACATCAGAAGTACGCAACAAATATGACAACTTCTTTCGATAGGATTCGTCGCCTTCATTATAAGATATGACCATCGCCCCATTTCTTGGTTCATAAATCACTTTATGCCCCATCATTTTTGACATCATTACGAGCAATTTCTCCTGGCCTACTGTTCTATGATAGAAACCTACCACATGAACGAGAGAAGTAGGATGGCAAAGTAATAAAAGAAACAGTTTAATTGGAGCTAACAACATCCCTGCTATATATTTTACTATGCCACCTTTAGATACAGGTCGGTTCAAATGAATCACTTTTATCCCTGCATCCTCATATATCTTCATGGTCTTAAGACAACCAGCCTCTGCACCTCCAATGCGCTCGGGTGGAGTGCCTTTGCCTATAGGAGCATAAAAGATTATTTCTTTTTTCATTTCTATTTTATTCTAATGCACTCTTAAGGAACTCTATACTACTATTTCTCAAATTCTCAAGATTCTTATCAACAAAATCCCAATCAATAACAGAATCTATACCATTTAAGCCACCAACATTGTATAAATGCTGAGAATTACTTCCTAAAACAGCGATAAGAGAATCTATACGGGAATTCTTTGCGTTCTTCCCTGTTGTACCACGATAGAATGTAAGGAATTGTTTATGGAATATATGAGAAAACACGGTACAATGGAATGAGTCTGTCACTACATAAGTTGCATCCTTGATATACTTAACAAAATCATTTGGATCAACTTCATAAGGAGCTTCATCCCCATAGGTTTCGTCTATTTCGCGATATTTTTCAAGATGACGAATGCAGATAATCTTCAAGCCTTTCTGTTTCGCTAATTCGGCTGCTTTCCTTCTTGCATCTTCATTCTCCGATATCAAATAGCAGAACATATATGGTTCTGTCTCATGTGGTCGAGCATCCTTTATTTCCCTCTCCCATTCCTCACGTGTAAGCAGCAATGTTGGATCTGCAACAACCTGTGCCGTTTTGTGAGACAATGAATCCACAATCTCTTTGCCTCTCTGCTCGCGTACACCTATTTTAAAGAATCGATTCAGATAAGCTCCGGTTGCCTTCTTTTGAAAGTTCGGAATCTCCTGTACTCCAAAACTACTTGCGTAAGCAACTTTACGAACATTATCATCTACAAAAAGAAGGTTGAAGAACTTGGTAGGTAGCCCAGTAGGTAGCCACACCTGATCACTACCTACTACAACAGCGTCATAGTTCTTAGAGCCAGAAGTCAAAGCCTTATAGCCATCGTAGTCATGGAAATAAGGCAATAGTTTCTTTGCTTTGTACTCATCTACAGCCTTAGTTCGTAATTCAAGATTCTGTACGTAGTCAGATGACTTATCTGCTTTTTTCTTTGATGTTCTCTTTCCATACAGTCCACAACGATAGGCATTTATGACCCAGAGGACTTTCTCTAAGAATGAGTAATGCTTAATATAATTAATAACTTCTATATCAAATCCAAGTTGCTGAATCTTTTTCAGCATTGCATACCCTTGTAAAGATGTACCATAGTTATTATGGCCTTTACGATATGCTATCACGCAACCTATTTTCGATGGCATTTTTGTTTCTTATTTTATTATATATGGTTGATTAAGGAATTGCTTCCTATCCTCATATTGTGATTGATGATTGAACTCTCCAACACCCCATATTTGAACAATTCCCAACCTTACCTGCTTATCTAATAGAATTTTTGACAGATAATTCTTAAAGAAAACATTATTTGTTTTCTTACATGTATTGGCCGTTTCAAAAATCCCCGCTATTTTTTTATGTCTTTCTGCGATAGAGGACACTATTCTTGCCTTTTCTCTTGATTTCGCAAACTTATACGGATCTGACAACTTATAGTCATCATATCCAATAATGTCAACATAGTCATCTCCAGGATATCTTAACATAAACTCCTGTTCTGTGTTCCAATCTCGGTTTGGACAATATGCCCAGACGATTTGCGACTTTGGAGCATATTTCTTTATTAACTTTTCTGTATATATAAAGAATTTTTTATAGTCGCTTACGGAAACCATACCACTTCCCCACCATTGCCATGAATTTTCACATTCATGCCATAATCTGAAAATAATAGGAATTGGTTTCCCGTTATCATCTACAAATTCATTTATTATACTTGCAACTTCCTTACATTGATCAATGAACCATTTTCTCGGATTTGGATAAGACACATTATTCGTATGGTCGTCTTTATAACGCCCCATACCACAACGCTCACCTTTATTGTTTAGTATTTCATTTATTACGTATACATGTTTCTTTGGATAATTAATACCTTTACGTTTGGTATGAAACCGACAACCCATAGACACGCCAAAATCTGATGTCACATACGGGTTCTCCAAATGCCAGGAGAACGAAGGTATTGCCCTCCTTTCACGCCATTGTTTTTTAACAACAGCGATAATATTATTCCTCATCTTTGATTTATACGAAGGACGAAAGTATGTTCCTGTAGAATAATAGAAATCTAATCCGTATATATACAAAGATTCACCTGTTTGTTTCTTGTATTTCGAACTAAAGATATCTTTCTCCCTTACATTGTATAAATGGTATTGACTAAAATAGGTTTTTCCTTTAGATTGAGCCAAAAGCAGATTTCTTTTTACAGAATTGGCATCAGTCCAATTATTCCATTGTGCAAATGAAACGACATTAGTAATGACAAACAAAAACAGCAGGAATGCTTTTTTCATTAATGAATATTTACTTTGGATTTCAATTTTGTAACAATAGGCCATAGTAATTTATGCCGTCCGAGAAACTGCTGAAACCTATTCTGTGTATAATCAAGCCAATCATGAAGCGTAGGATAGCGGAGGTAGTCCACATCATATTCAGGAGTCACTTGTCCTATCTTCTTACAGATATTCACAAAAGCGCCATTCCTGCCTTTTTTCTTTAATGACATCTTTTGCGAATCAGATATGGTCTGGAAAGATATCTCGTCAAGCTTCACTGCACCATCATTCTCACACTCCATCAACAAGTCATGCCATATCTGCTTCTTGACAATAAGGGAATTTACACCTATCTTATCGTCAGAATAAGGTTTAATATGTATATCGCCAAAGCATATATCGCCAAGTTCACCATAATGATCAATACACAAAAGACATCTACGAGGAACAAAGAAACTTCTGAGCGGATGATAGTAACTCTGAAAATGTTCTTTATATACCCGTTCTTCGTTATAAAGAATACTTTCTGAGTTGCTATTCAAAACTCTAATAGTGTCTCCCTTTTCTTTAGGCATCTTGACCTTCATACTTCCTAAACAACCATCATCACGATATTGGAAATATGTAATATCCTTCTGTGAGATTCCTCGTTCCTTAAATACGTGTTCTGTCAGATAGAAAGTACGGCCACATGAGCAATAAATCGCAAACAGACCGAAAATCTTATCGCGAAGTTTTTTATCAATTGCCATCAACTTCCGCATGCCTTGGATATGACAAGGCAATCCCACCACCACATAGCGAGAGCCACTAGCATTCTTAATATCATGAGCAGCACGATTTAACGTTACCGGTGAATACTTGCTGCTTCTTGCAGATATTATCTCCTCTGGAGTGGTTGCAAGGAAACTTGTTGCCAGTAGAGGATTCCCTGCATCAAATCTGGTAACTATAGCGCCGTCAATCTTTTTGTTCTCCAAAAGCCAGATTAAGAACTGACTAACCATCCCCCCACTTGCACTATGATATCGAATGTCGTAATTGTTGCTATAACCTGTATAACATTTCAAGTAAGGACCACACATCTTATCATGTTTCATGTCCTTATCAACAAATAGTTCCTTTGCCATCTTCACCAGATTCACGCCCACACCAGGACATGCATCATAGCATCGATGGCAACCTCTGGAGTTGTTACATTGAGTACTATCTATTGAAGGTAAGAAACGACCATTTTTTACAATGGTCGTTATCGCCTCGCTCGGGCATGCTCCTTCACAGATACCACAACCAGTACACAGGTCATGTTTGAGAGTATAATTTATGTTGGGAGTGTGCATTCTATTCAAAAAGTCGAATAAAGTCTTCTGCTTTTGAAGACTTATAAATCATTGTGAAGTTTTTGAGTTCCAACGCTTTTACCATAGCATTTGCAAGTTCCTCATGGTCATCAACGTTTACAGTATAGCCATTATAACCATCTTTCACCATTCTTCTAATAATAGGGAGACACAAAGTACTTACTACAGGTTTACCTATATACATTGCTTCAATCAATGAATTTGGCAGACCTTCCACACGTGAAGGTAGCACAAAACAATCAGCATTAGCAATCCATTTATGAGGATTCTTTTGCAAACCAACAAAATGTACTTTTTCGCTAAGATTGTGCGAATTAACGTATTTGATTAATGAATTATAGTATTCATCACTTTCATTTATCTTACCTAACAGATACAGATGTGCATTGTTTATTTTCTGGGAGACCTTGTTGAAAGCACGCAGGATGACATCAAAACCTTTTGTATATATTATTCGTCCCATCCATACATATCTGATTTCATTATCTGTTATGTATGGAGATTGCTCAACCTTATTTTTGTCAATAGTAGCGTAATCTGGGATATTATGAAGCGTTATCATATTATCCTTGCATTGCGGGATTTCATTAATGTAGTCAGCATACATATCCTCTTGCTGCATAATCACCTTATATGCCTTAGGATAAGTCAATTTCATCAAAAACTGGTAAAATCGAGAGAAAAAAGCCCAATTATTATTGCTTCTAACAATAGGTCTAATTCCTGCTATTTTACCAGCGACAATAACTCTCACATTTATCGGAGCTAATGAACTAAAAATATAATCAGCGTGTTCTTTTTTGATAATCCACAATAGTTTTAGGGTCAAAAAGTCCCACGAATTCCTGATCTTCAAATGTATCACCCTCGCATTTTCAGGAAAGAAATTTGCAATCTCCTGAACCTGCTGGTCAATCACCACATAGCATATATCATATTTTTCTGGATCTAACAGTTTTGATATGGTAATTACCATTTTAGAAGCTCCACCGACACGCCCCATGGTACAGAAAAGAACCTTCTTTTTATGACTCATAAATCATTTCCTTTTTCTTTATAAAAGCATTATCAGGTATTTTTTCAAGCACTTTCCTTTTCTCTACTTTACTCAGGCCTTTTGTGTGAGTGTTATATTTTATATTCCTTTTAATATAATCATCTATAGAACATATAATTCTAGCGGGATTACCACCAACTACGACTCCTGAAGGCACAGACTTTGTAACAACAGAACCACTGGCAACAAGAACCAAGTCACCTATAGTAACACCAGGCATGATCTTACTACCAGAACCGATATATACCCTATCGCCAATTGTTACCTTACCAAAACAATCAAAGTCAGGATAAATATCTCTACATACATTCGCCCCCCCATGAGTGAATATCTTCACACCTTCCGTAATTTGACAATTATCCCCAACAGAAACGAGATAAGCTTCATTTGGCCAATGATGTTTATCTGCAATCAATGTGTTATTGCCTATCTTTACGCCAACATATCTAGCATACTTAACTGGAGATAGATATAACCTTATTATCTTTTGTAAGACATTTTTGATAGTCATGTTAATGAATTGCTAACGACTTATAGGTTTCAACAATCAATTTTCCTCAATCTTTCTTTATCGCAACAATCAACAACAATTGCATCACATTATGAAATCAAATTAGCAATTGCTTTTTCCGTTGTGTTATCTGTTATATATAATGGAAGAACCTTAATCTCTGCAGCTTTTTTCATACAATCAGCAAAAGAATGATAATCATGAATTGGACATGAATAACCATTTTTACCTGATTGAATTGTTTGTTTTATGAATGGAATACTCTCAGTAATTGCTACAGGAGTCCCCAAATACATAGCCTCAAGCATTACATTTGGAAGACCTTCTATCTCTGATGACAAACAGAAACAATCAGCAGCTTTCATATACTTGTATGGATTGTTCTGTAATCCCACAAAGAATACAGAATCTGATAAATCCTCGTTCTTAATTATTGTTTGCAGCGACTGATAATATTTATCATTGTTTTTATAATTTCCTATGATATAGAGTCGGCTCATTGGATTGTCGCCATGTACAATAGCAAAAGCTCGCAACATGGTGTCATAATCCTTCTGAGGTACAACTCGGGCTACAGCAACATAGTTAGTATATCTTTTATCAAAAGAGAAATCTTCTTTTATTTTTTCTTTTATAAAATCCGTGTCTATTGGATTATTAATAACTATAACATCATCGCTATTGAGTTTATAACATTGCACCATTTCATTTTTCATCTCATCTGTCTGAGCAATGATAGAAGATGCCAAAGGAAGAAGAAGCTTTAGTTTCTTTTTTATGCCAACAAGCTTATTATTAACGTCTGGCATATTATTGTTACGCACAATCACATTACAAGATACCAACCCTAGTTTCTTCAAAAGCAAAATATCGGAATTTATACCTGCCAAAGACGAAAAAATGTATTCATGCTTACATTTGCGAAGAAACATTGCCATCTTTATGAGCAGCCATCTATGCCTGCAATTGATGGTATATATCTTCCAATTCTTCGGAACAAAAGGTAGCAATGGGTTCTCCTTTTGAAGTGAATTCTTCAAGAATAGAATCTCAACATTATGTCCCGCCTTCTCTAAAATCTTTCCATAAAGAATTGTCATTCTCTGAGAACCGCCACATGTTGTTATTGTTACCAATAATATTTTTGCCATATTATGAATTACGAATGACTAAAGATTTATTGTTATCATAGACCGCATATATAAAGCCAAAAAACAGAAAAAAATATATATGTGAATAGGTCCAAGCAAAAAAGCTCATCATTAAAAAACCTGTGAAAGTTGCCAATAAAACAAAAGTTTCCTGTTTGTTCGCACCACTAATCAACAACAGGACGATTCTTTTCGCCATGCCATAATAGAATATAAGGAATAAAACGGAACCAATAATTCCACATTCACAAATCTGAACCATATACTCTGTATGAAGAGCTAACTCAATACCTAATGCGTTCTGCCATCTGAAATTTTGGAGACCAATACCCGTCAAAGGATTTTCGAGAAACAATTCCCATCCATAATCATACATAAATGCACGATCACCCATCTTGGACAAAAACCAGTTGTCTGCATATTCTTCTTCCTCCAAACCGGCCTGAATACGAAGACCTGCAACCGTATATGTCATGATTATCTGTACAATCATGTATGCAATCACGGCAATAATACTGACGCGAACCATTTGTTTCAGGCTCATATCTGTTTTTTTCCCGACATAAGACATGAAAAATATAATAAAAATTGATAACATACCTTTGCGAGAGCCTGAAAGAAGAACCGCAAGAATCTCTAATAAGCATGCCACAATAAATATATTAAACTTAATAAGCCCTTTATTTAGGGCATAAAAAGCAAACATGAGTAAAAATATGGAAGCATTAATAAAGGTATTTCCCATTTCATTACTTTGGCGGGTTACATCCTCACCCATCACATCACGAGTATGCCCTTGCATCGTTACTATACCAATAGCCACAAATACCAACCAGCAATAAAATAATGATTTGATAGTCTTATCAGAATCCATCCGAAAAGTATTATAAGCAACCAACATCGTGATAAAAGGCTTAATCAAAGAGTTTATTGCCCATATTGGAAATGATACACTGCCCAAATCAAAGCCTTTTACCCGACTTAGAATGATATTATACAAAATCCAAACACCCCATATTAGCATAATCTTTGGTATCTGAGACAACGACTTTCCATTGGCAAAAACAGCCATTATCATCATGAACCATCCAATACGTCCTACACCATCAAATCCATTTAAGAAGTTTCCCTGCAATAATGGCCATAATACCATAAAACAGAGATAGAAAATGTTAAATCGAAAGACGGATTGCTGTACAGACGGACTGCTCTGCATATTATGGAAGCTTAATATATTCGCCAAACTTATAATCCCATTCCTGAGGATTATAAGCAACCATTCCACTCCAATGGAAGAAAGTCAATTCTCCAAAATATATCTTTCCACGTATATTATACAAATCCACACGAACATGAGTTTTTCCTACAGATAATTTCCTGGCAATTTCAATCATTTCATTAAAATTCTGAGGTTTATCTATAGGTAATGGGTTATTGGGATGTCCATTTGTAACAGGTAAATGATTCCAATCTAAATCAAAGAAATCGAATTTAGTGTCTTCACCTTTCTTTTGCCTATCAGTAGCAACAAACAGATACTTGGGCTCACCATCAAAACAGAAAATTTTATAGTCCTTCAATTCGTAACCACTCTCATCCTCCATATATTCCTCTGCAATGATTCGAGGGGACAAATCTTTATATGGATATTCCTTGTTATATTTATAGTAGTTCGTTTCGCTTTTCTTTACAAGTTTTGCTTTAGCGGCTTCAATATCAAGACTACTTTTATCCTTACATACTACGATACCACCGGAGTCTCCTGTGTTCTTTAGCACAAACTGCTGTGGAAGTGAGTCCCAATCAATATCATCTACACTATTCCATACGCCAAGAGTTGGAATAATATATTCTGGACCTATAATACCAGCAACATACTCCTTAGCTGTAACCTTATCAACCATCCTTGTATATTCCGGATGAATATCATGCAACTTTAGCCAATTCAGTTTTTCGTTAAAGGTTTTTGGATTATCAAGATTAGGCCAATAGCCAACTCTCAGCCAAAAACGTATTTGGAGAAAACGTTTATCAGAAAGATATGGCTCAAGTTTTCTTGACTCAAAAACTAAACGTTTCCTTATTCTTTCTTTTAACGATATCTTCTTTGTCATATTTCTTAAGTTTGTATTTTAACTTTTATTGTTCGTTAATAAACCTAATCACTTTTGCAGGATTTCCTGCAGCAACACAATTACTAGGAATATCCTTCACTACAACACTGCCTGCTCCAATTATCACATTATCTCCGATGGTTACTTTTCCTATAATTGTAACATTGAGACCTAAAGAGACATTATTGCCTATAGTGGGTATAAGATCATTACGCCCATGCATTCCATTTCCAAGAGTGGTCAAATGACAACAGGTGAAATGGTCGCCTATTCTCTGTGCATTTAGCCTTGTTCCATAAGGATGGTTTAGCACAAATGCATTTTTACCAATACCATCGCGAACATTTATAGAGAATAAAGGATACTCTGGCAGCAATCGACATAGATGTTTTGCCTTAGGAATTCGATAATAGAACAAATTACGATAAGGTTTACGTGTCACAAGCCAATACATCAAGCCTTTATTTTGTACCTTACACCTACGATTCATTTCCTCTATGTCGGAATCTATGAGACTTTTCGTCTCTGGATCAGCAGATTTATAACACACCCAATGAATGATGCTGAATATGTATAAAATATATTTAAACATAAATATATTACTTAAGCTTATTTCTTAAAAAGAACAACAGACTAGAACGATGTGACTCACACTGGATTACAGCACACAAATACAAATAATATGACTTACTCACTGTCAAAATATGCATTTTTTCTAAAAATCTCAGCAAGTTAGAACGAAATGGATGCATAACCCTATTATATCGCATTAAATGCTCTTTTTCGTATTTATTCCATTTTTCCTGCAGAAGAAATTTATTTGTTATTATAGAATTTAATCTATCTACATTTTCTTTGAATAGCTCAGACCGTAAATCCAACTTCAAGAAACAATCACTACTGCATTGAATATAAGGATATAACGTATACGACGGTTTACGTGATTTATCAAAATCAAGAGAGACCATATAGCCCTCATTCCAAATATCATCACCTCTCTTGCTTATATTATCAAAGCATAGGTTACCTAATCCATAGAATATTGGCTTTCCATGATATTCCTCATAACCACTATAACAATGTTGATGGTGATTTACGACAGCATCAGCACCAGAATCGATAAAGAACCTATAAGTTTCCTGCATCTCAGGCGAAGGTAGTTGACAGTGCTCATGCCCCCCATGAACAATTACAAGAACATAATCCGCTTTACTCCTAGCTTCTTGTATCCTATAGTATTGCTGAATGGGATTAAGTGGATTTGCACCTATTGTGGTATCAGTAGCAATTGAAAACTCATGTTCACAGCAGTTGATTATTGCAAGAGTTTCACCTCGTATTTCTTTATAAAGTATCGATGCAGCATCCTCAAGGTTAGAACCGACTCCGACAGTATCTATACCTACTTTCTCCAATTCATTCTTTGTATCAAGACAACATTGTCCTCCTTGATCAAGAATGTGATTATTTGCTAGTGTACAGCAATTAAATCCTGCATATTTTACAGCATCTACAGCTTCTTTTGTTCCTTGAAGATTTGGTCCACACTTTAGAATTGGTTTTGCATTTGTCGAATCAAGAATAATAGGGAACTCAAAATTAACGATGCTGTAATCTGCAGTTTCTATAATCGGTTTAACTTCATCAAAAAGATCTCCATATAGTCTCTTTTTGATAGCCTCATCAATTCGATATCTCTGGCAAAAATCACCAGCTATTATTACCTTCATATCCTATGCCTTGAATATTAATGAAGAAAGCTTGATTTTGTCAGAAAAGGATAAGACTTCAAAAAGGAAATGGTTCCTTAATCCATTAACAAACATACTTCTATAATTGATTATTTTTCTTCTTTCAATATACTCGTGATACTTAAATTCGGTTTCTCGATCTAAAAGATTCAAAGTTTCATTTATTCGCTCAACATGAAAGAAGTACTTTTTTCGTTCACCTTTCATCCTATCCCTCCATGAGCCTTGAGACACCAAACGATATGCAGCCATACATTCCGATATATAATAAATGCCCCCACGAAGCGCCCCATGAATCTGGTTAAAAAAGTCCAAGTAAAAAGTTTTCCAATACTTCACACCATCGTGGAGTAGCGAAACACGGTGCATAAGGGAATTAGTACCCAAATATCCCCCTCCTCCCAATATAACTTCTTCAACAGACAGAATACGTTCATCTGAAGAGGGAGTGATATGTCGTTGAATTTTCCCATCCTTAAAGCATGAAGTTCCACATGCACACATATCTACCTCTGGGTGATTTTCCAATATATCAAACTGTCTCTGTAACTTTTCATCGCTTAACCACCAATCATCTCCTTCGCAAAGTGCCTCGTACTTGGATTGATTTCTCCATTCATCAACTAATACGCTTTTCTTGTCTGGCTCCTTATACAGATTGTGCTTAAGTAGGATGGCTGCAATATAACAATTTTTGTTTGTTGAATGTTGAGCGTAAATGATATTGGCTAGATCTGTATCCCTAGTATAAGATGTCGCTTGGTCATGTACATTAAAATTCTTGTTTATAAAATCTCGGATAACTTCCTGTTCTCCATCACTAGAAGCATCATCTACAACGACAATAACGAAAGGAAAATTTGTTTTCTGTATTACGAAACTCTCAAGAGCATCCGATATATATAATGCTTGATTATATGTATAACATCGTATGCAAACTTGATATTTTTTTATTTCTTCCATATCTTAGAAAATCCTTTACAAACGATTTCTTTTAGGTCATTATATTGCTGCAGCTTTGTCATTTCAGCTACAAAGACAAATACAAATATACCTATAATTATCTGAATCGGTAGAATTGCGAAAGGTGAAATTGGCAAATATTTCAGGAAATATATAGAAAGTGCAACTATACTACCGATTGCGTAGTTGGGAGCGATATCCTTTACTTGCTTCCACGAAGTATATCCAAGTTTCTTACCTGTGTACCATGAATTTATGAAGAACGACATTATACCAGCTACAATTGAACCAATGAGCATAGCATATATTCCGACGAAAATACCAAGACATATTGGCGCTATTGCAATAATCTTTTTTAATATCTCATATATCAGGAACAAATCAGAACGTCCCATTACCTTCAACATGTTTAGGTTGATGGCATGCAAAGGATATAAAGACATTGATATACATATCAAAGGGAGGAAAGAAGCAGCCTGCAACCATTTATCTCCAATCAGGACACGAATCATCGGTTCTGATATTCCTGCCAGAAACAACATGCAAATTGCAGTAACAAACATCGTTGTCTTTATAATTTTTCGATATGCAGAAACCATTCTCTCTTTATCTTGCTGTATAGATGCCAAAACTGGATATGAAACCTGCATAACAATCTTATTGAGATTGGAAGAGAATAGGGCTGCATAGTGCTTAGATCTAGTATATTGACCTAATGTTGCAGGACTATAGAACTTTCCAACAACCAGTTGGTATGCCTCTTGCCATAAACGATCCAACAGACCACTCACCAACATTTTCCAACCGAATCCCCACAAATATTTAAAACTTGCTTTACTGAATGAAAAATTCGGGAACCACCTATTAATTATCCATAGAGATAAAGTGTTAATGATTGAACGGCATACAATCTGAGCAGCCAAAGCCCATACGCCAAATCCAGAATAGGCCAGAACAATACCGATGACACCACTTAACAACGCACTGACGATAGACGCTTTTGTTTTCGCCTTGAAGTTAACGCGTTTTACCAGAATCGTATTTTGAGTTAAACTGAGAGCATTAAAGATTATGACCAATCCGGTAATTTTTATTAAGTCTATCAGTTCCGCTCTACCAAAGAAATCTGCAATCAAAGGGGATGTAAAGAACACTCCGAAATAGAGCAATATGCTCATAAACATATTGACTATAAACATAGTATTATAGTCATTATCATTTGCATCTACCTTTCTGATTACAGCTGTACTAAAACCACTATCGACAAAACCTTCCAGAACTGCGTTTACAATTAAACACAACCCAATCAGACCGTATTCTTCTGGAGACAACAATCTTGCAAGGATGATACCGATGACAAATGATACTCCCTGACTAAGAAACGTATCTGCCGCACTCCAAGCAGTTCCTTTTATTGTTTTATTTTTTAAAGACTCTTTTGCCATTAACTTTATTAATTTAGTTTTAGCAACTAATTAATAATACAGAATCACATACTTCAAATATTCTACACCTAATATTTGGCCAATGGTATCATTTCTCTATATTGCGACTGATTGTAGGCGTTTGATTGCACATATACGTTTAACAGTCTTGAAGCGGAGTAGAAAAGACTTGAATTGCATTTCCCAATCTTAGAATATCACCTCATCATATTTCTTAATAATTATCTGTTGTTTAACAGGAATCTGTTTATCAATTTCCTCATTAACAAAACAACGAATATGATTTATAATCATGTCATAACCGGAAATAACCGAGAAAGCGACTCCTGCAGAAAACCGTGGATTAACATCTATCAGATAATACTTTCCATGATTTAAGATGAACTCCATATTTACACAACCATTAATATTCAGTTTGTTGCCAATATATGAAACCAATTTCATAAGGCTACTATCTGTAACGGTCTGGATAGTGAGACCTGCACCATTCTTTGTGCGTAGTAATTCCTGACGTGGAACAGAAGCATCAGTCTTTGTGACAGCATTCCTACAGTAATCAACAGTAAATACATTTCCGTCTAATTGCTCTTGAATGATATATGCATCTTTATTCTCTATTGCCATTACCTGCTCACGTGAAGCATTACGCAATAGTCCTTCGCTACTACGTCCGTTAAAAGGTTTTGCAATACATGGAAATTCAAAATTATCAGGAAGATTAGCAAGAAGACATGTTTTTACCGAAGGGATGTTGTCGTCCTGTTCACACATGTCACTTAACTTGTATTTATCTCGAGCAATACTTAGTACCTCTGCAGTCTGCATACACAGAACAATGCCATTATCTTCAAATCTCTTACGTTGTTTATTGATAATATCGATTTCTAAATCCGTAAGCGGAATGATATAACGAAGATTATGCTCTTTACATGTAGATATCAAGAAATCAACATACTCATTTTCATGAGTTGCAAATGGAGCCTTGACAAAAGTATCACATAATTTTGTTTCATAATGCCATTCACCAGGATAGATGTCACACCCCACAACGAAATGTCCCTCCGCCTTGAGCCTTTTAATGACACATTCTGCGGACATTGAACCAATTGCCGTTATTAAGAATCTCATAATATTACTTTTTACAAATCCCCCAGTTTCTTTTCCAAATACCAATTGTATGAATGATTGCCAGACTTGTCGGCAACCTGTGAGAAACCGATATTTTCATACATTCTTTTTGCAATAGGATTATTTGTATGAACTCCAATCAATTCCATTCCCAGCTTTCTTGCCTCATCAATTGTCAGAAGCATTAGATTTGTCCCGATATGATTACCTCTATATTCCTTGTCAGCTCCAACAAATGTTGTATAGCCTTTTTTGGTTTCTAAGTTATTACAATAAGTTGCCGCTAATCCTATGATTTTGTTAGATTCAAGGCAGACTACACTTACCGCCAGATTCTTAAACTTCGTATAAGTTTCATGCACATCAATACGAGGAAGAAGTGGCACCATAAAATCATCAGATATTTTTATGATGAATTTCTCAAAATCAGCCTCACTTATGTCTGATAATCCTACTTTATATTCCATGTTTTATTTAGATGACAATAGATTAAATAATCCACCTGTATTCCAAAACACGACATTCTTACCTCTATAAATTTCCTTGTTTTTTTTGATGATTTCTGTCATACCCCAGAATGTCTTACCTGTATATATAGGATCAATAAGCATTCCCTCATTAGAAATACAGTCTTTTATAGAGACAAGAAGTTCAGGTGATGTAAGATCATAGCCACCACAAAGATAGTCTTCATAAAATGACATGTTGCTAAAATCAAAAGATGTCTTAAGATATGTATTTAGAATATTCATATCATCATCTAGAGTCGATTTCTCTACATCATAGGTTCTAGCTACAGATATTGCATGTATGCATGCATTAGGGTAATACTTCTTCATACCTGCACATACTCCCGTCAGAGTTGTACCTGTTCCACATGTGACAAACAAATGGTCTATACTTTCTATCTGTTTGCTTAGTTCTGCTACAGCATCATAGTACGCATATATACCTTCAAGAGATTTGCCTCCTCCATACACAAGTTTTACCTTTTGACCTTGATATGAATCCTGCACCTGTTTTATCGTAGAAGGAACGTCCGTCTTTTTACAACGAGTCTTACGGATACCCGCTAAATTACAAAGGTAATAATTTAGAGACGAATCAAACTCTTCTGGCATATCTGTGTACTCTACCAAATGCATCGGCACACCTAATTTTGCACACATTAATGCACATGCCCTGTTAAAATTTGAACATGGACCACCGGCAGTAACCAGGACATCACAATTTGAAGGATTTACTTCTGCTAGGATATACTGTAACATTCGAGCCTTGCTTCCACCTCCGGCTTCAGCAAATAGATCATCACGTTTGCAAAGAATATTGCATTCAAGCTTTCTCGAATAATAATCTAATTTACTAATTGGAGTCGGTGAAAAATCGAGATGCAGCATATCTACTTTATGATTAATTCAAGTGTCCTGTTAATATCATCCTCCGAAAGAATATGATGCATTGGAAGACAAATAACGGAATCTGCCATCTTATGTGCATTCGGGAGATTTGCTCTTTCAGCACCTTGGCATCCTTTGTATGTACTGAACTCAGAAATAAGAGGATAGAAATATCTTCTTCCAAGGACATTTGCCTCCTTCATCTTTGCATACAGCTCATCACGAGTCATGCCATATTCCTCTGCGTTAATGAACATTGGCATATAGGCATAGTTGTAATGAAGATTGTCACTTTCAAATGTTTCCTTGAGATATGGATAGAATGATATTCCTTTTACATCTTTGAGAGCATTATAATAAGTCTTTGCGACTTCCTTACGAGCAGCAATTGCAGAATCAACCTGCTTGAGATTGAGAAGTCCATATGCAGAACGCATCTCGTCCATCTTACTGTTGATGCCTGGAGCAACAACGGTTGTCTCATTATGGAATCCAAAGTTCTTTAGGTCATCGATTCGTTTCTTTGTCTCTGCATCGTGCATAATCATAGCTCCACCCTCAATGGTGTTATAAACCTTTGTGGCATGGAAGGAAAGCGTGCTCATGTCACCAGCATTAAGGACGCTTACACCATTTTCTTTTACGCCAAAAGCGTGTGCTGCATCATAGATTACCTTGAGTCCATATGTATCGGCTATCTCTTGAATACGCTTCGTATCACATGGTTTTCCATACACATGGACTGGCATAATAGCTGTAGTCTTTGGAGTGATTGCAGCCTCTATCTTCTCTGGATCCATATTACCAGTTGCAGGATCAACATCAACGAATACAGGTTTGCAGCCATTCCACCAGATTGAATGTGTTGTTGCAACAAAGCTATATGGAGTAGTGATTACCTCACCTGTAATACGTAATGCCTGAAGAGCAGTCAGAAGTGGTAGTGTACCATTAGTAAAGAGACTGAGGAATGGAACGCCAAGGTATTCTGCAAGTTCTTTTTCCAACTGTTTGTGAAAAGAACCATTATTTGTAATCCACTTACTATCCCATATCTGCTGGAGGAGCTCATGGAACTCGTCCAAATTTGGAAGCAAAGGGGATGTTACGGTTATTAATTTATTATCCATAATTATAATGCAGCTATAAAATATCCTCTAAATATCTCAAAAAGTGAGAGACATACAGATTTATTTTATTAAACGTTTTCTTATATCTATATGCGATATATGCCAATCTATTATACACGCATAAATACTTATTCCATAAATTTAACAATGTAAATTTACATCATATCACCCCAAATAAGGGCTCTATATGGCGAAGAGTTTTTTCTAGTTATTTATACGAATATCCACCATTAACCTCAATCATACTACCATTGACGAATGGATTATCCACGCAGAAACGGAAGGCATCTACGACCTCATCAATTGTGGCAAAACGATGAATGGCGGTTTTACGATAAATGTTCTGCTTAATCTCTTCTGGTTTCTCTTTCTGCCAAGGGGTCTCAACAAAACCTGGGACGACTGCATTTACAGTTGTTCCAGTTCCTTCAAACTCCTTGACAAGATTCCTACAAAGACCATGAACAGCAGATTTCGTTACACCATACGCAAGAACCGTTGCATGAGGATTGATTCCCATCTGAGAACCTGTGAAGAGTATACGACTTCCTGCAGGAATGATTGGAAAAAACTCGCGACACATAATATAGTGCGAGTTTACAGCAACCTCCATCATCATATCCCAGTCTTTGTCTGTATATTCCGTGAATGACTTACGGATACTCATTCCGGCATTACAATGGAGGCAATCTAAATGATCTGTCTTGCTCTTCACATAGTTGATGAAACTATATACCTCCTCACGGTTTGTCTGATCAGTCTTGATAGCCTCGAGGTTTGCAATCTTTTCCGTGTAATCTGGGCCTACATACGTAGCAAATACATAATAGCCCTTGCTTATCAGCATCTTTGCAACACCTAAGCCAATCCCTGATGTGCCACCTGTAACAACCGCGTACTTCACAATATAGTTACATTTTCCTTTTTGTTATACATCTCAATTATCTCGGCAATCGCAACGCTTTCATGCGTCTGAAGCTTATAGCAATTTCTGCGATTATTAGCTATCATCGAGATAAACTCCTGTATCTCATATCGCAATCCATCCCCATCATAGCTATAGAAAAACTTCTTATTCTTTGTCTGATCTTCATAACGAATCTCAAAATAATCTGTAAGCCACCATGGAGCAGGAACATAGATATAGCCCTTAGTTCCAGAAATGATGAGGTTTCCTTCCGTCTTAACTCCGATTCCTAACGTTACAGAAGCCGTAGCATGAGGATAGCAGATATTTATCTTGGTATAGACATCCACATCATTCTCCATCTTTGAATAGAAGTCAACTTTAGTGTAGTCCTTGCCAAGAATCTTTATTATTGACATCAATGTAAGCGGAGAATGCTCATTCATCGCTCCACCTGCCTGACTCGCATCCAACTCACGTGTTGGTGCCTGAACCATCTTTGATAATGAAGCCTTGACATCAACAACATCACCAATAACCCCACTTTTAACCAACGTAGTGATATGACAGAAAGCTGGACAATAAGCAGTTTTACTTGCCTCTAACAATACAAGATTGTGTGCTTCTGCATAATCATAGAGTTCCTTTACCTGAGATGCAGAAAGAGTAAAAGGAATCTCACAAAGCACATGCTTCCCAGTCTCAAGCGCCTCCTTTGTATATTGATAGTGAGTTAAATGCGGAGAAGCGACATAAACAGCATCCACACTTGCAAGAAATTGCTGATAGTCTTCACTATATGCCTTTAACTGAAACTTTTCAGCAAATGCATCAGCATTTGTCTTATTTGGATCAAAAACAGATGTTACTTCTACCCCATTAACTACCTTTGTCTCTGGAACGAATCGATTAGCAATACGTCCAGAACCTACGATTCCGACTCTAAATATCTCCTGACTTTCTGCACGAAGCATCGTAGACGAAACACCCTCAGTACGTGGAAGATACACCACCTTGCAGTATTCATTAAGATAGTCGAATTTTCCTTCCCAGTCGGAACCTATGGCAAAGATATCAACATCATATTTCTGGATATCGTCAATCTTTTGGCCAAGATAATCCTCTATTATGATTTCATCCGCATAACCTGTAGCCTTGACAGCCTCAACACGCTCAAGTACATTATTACGTACATTAAGCTTGCCCCTACCACGATCAAAACTATCACTAGTGACGCCCACAATAAGGTAGTCACCAAGTTCCTTAGCCCTACGAAGAAGGTTTATATGTCCTTGATGAAGGAGATCGTATGTACCGTAGGTTATGACTTTTTTCATGAGTTTTACTTCCTCACGCCGTACTTCTCGCAAGCTTCCTTGTAGGTATCAAGTGAACCGATGTCAAAACGAAGGTTCTCACCCGTTCCTGCCATTGGCCAAGCGTGCATCGTAACGTTATCCACCATATAATGAGCGAGATTGCCCGGAGCATCAAAGCCACAGCCATTCTCTATGGCGTGCATAATCATATCAATATTTTCCTTCTTATAGATATAGAATGGCGGTACTGCCCATGTACTCTTTGGCTCTTGCGGTTTCTCCTCCATATTGAGTACCTTATTGTTCTCATCAAGAACCACCACTCCTGTACGCTGGAGTTTCTCTCTTGAAGGCTGCTTATGGCACATTATACATGGAGTTCCCTTGTCCTTTGCAAAGTCTACAAAACCCTTGAATGAGAAGAAAAGGAGATTATCTGCAGCTACTACCAACATGTCATCATTAACGCCAGCCTTTTCGATAGCATACTGAAGATCACGAACCGCACCCAGACGAGTCTCATTTGTGCTTGTACCATCGTCAATAACAGTTATCTTCTTGGTGTAGTGCTGTTCCTTTGCCCAATCTTCAAAGATTGAAGCAAAACGATGATTGGTTACGATGATATGCTCGTCAATCTCTGAGATTGTATCAATATCATCAAGCATACGACCGAGAATGGTAGAATCACCAATCTTCAGAAGTGGCTTTGGAAAATTCTTGGTGAGTTCGCCAAGACGAGTGGCATAACCAGCTGCAATAACAATATTTTTCATATCAGCCTTTATTCTGCAGTTCCGTAATATTTAGCATACCATTGAGCGAATGCGCGGAGACCTTCACGAAGGGATGTTGAAGGCTTGAAACCAAAGTCCTGCTCAAGTGGTGTGGTGTCTGCGTATGTTACAGGCACATCTCCTGGCTGCATAGGAACAAGTTCCTTGTGTGCCTCAAAGTCATAATCTGCTGGGAGCACCTTGGCAGCAATAAGCTCTTCCTGAAGTATTGTAACGAAATCAAGAAGATTCTCAGGAGAGTTGTTACCGATGTTATAAACCTTATATGGAGGGATTGGAAGTCCGTCCTCACCATTCTGTTTCTCAGGAGCGTGTTGCATGATGCGAACGACACCCTCTACGATATCATCCACATAGGTGAAATCGCGCTTGCAGTTGCCGTAATTGAAGATCTGGATAGTCTTACCCTCACGAAGCTTGTTGGTAAAACCAAAGTACGCCATATCAGGACGACCCGCAGGACCATAAACCGTAAAGAAACGAAGTCCTGTTGATGGAATATTATAGAGCTTTGAGTAAGCATGAGCCATAAGCTCGTTACTCTTCTTGGTTGCAGCATAGAGGGAAACTGGATTATCCACCTTATCATCCGTTGAATATGGCACCTTCTTATTTGAGCCATAAACCGATGATGAAGAGGCATATACCAAATGCTCCACCTCATTATTGCGACAAGCCTCAAGGATATTATAGAAACCGATAAGGTTTGCCTCTATATATGAACCCGGATTTGTGATTGAATAGCGAACACCTGCCTGAGCAGCAAGGTTTACCACTACCGAAAACTTCTCTTCTGCAAAGAGAGTATCAACAGCATTCTTGTCTGCGAGATTTGCCTTTACAAATCTCCAATCACGATTGAGAGCCTCAATCTCTGCCAATCGCTCATGCTTTATATTCACGTCGTAATAGTCGGATATTGAGTCAAATCCAACCACACGAATATTCTTCACGTCCTTGAACAGACGCTTTACGAGATTACTGCCAATAAAACCTGCAGCTCCAGTTACGAGGACTGTCTTGCCCTCAAGATTTACGTTATAATTTAACATATAGACCCCCTCTTATCCCCCTTAAAAGGGGAAGACCGGAAGAGAACGGCTATTTTTATTGTTTAACTGAGTTTATTTTGAACACGGAATTCTCGAAAGAAACGAAAAATTTTTGCTTACGCAAGCGAATATCACAGAAGAGAATCATCTGACAATACGCTCATATTCGAGGCCGTCACTTTGCCCGAAATTATACAAGATTCCTAGTTTATAACCCGTAGCTTTCAAATAATTATAAACCTGACTTCTATGTGAGTCTTCAAGCTGAGATATAGCTTTTAATTCCACAATTATCTTACCATAGCATACAAAATCTGCACGATAAGTTTGTTTCAACTCTTTCGAACCATAATATATTTTCAATTCCTTCTCACGTTCGTATGGAATTCCTCTTTCTTGAAATTCAAATTCAAGTGCCTCTTGATATACAGATTCTAAAAAGCCATGGCCTAATGTCTTGTAGACAAACATAGCTGCGCCATTTATCTTATAGCTTTCTTCGCCATACACCAATGCCATTACCAAAATTTCGTTTTTTTTCGTGAATTTCGTGTTCAAAAAAAATTAGAGGTCTACAAACCTCGCCCCATCATCCGGCTTTACCCAGAACACCTTGAAAGTATTCTCGTACTCTGGATATTGCGCGAGATATTCCTTTGTAAGGGTAGCCTCTATCTGCTCCTTGTATGCAGGATCAACAAGAGCGATTACAGCACCTTTGAAGCCTGCTCCTGAGAAACGACCACCATATACTCCTGAGAGCGGACGCATGATGTTATAGATGGAGATAAGCTCTGGCGAACCACACTCGTAGTTATGGATTGACGACTCACAAGAGTCGAAGGAAAGTTTTCCAAAGAGTTGGAGATTACCAGTCTCCCATGCAGTAACACCTTGACGCACACGACGATACTCAGAGTAGAAATGCTCAGCCCTACGAGCAAAGCGTGATGGCATCATATCACGAGTCTTATCAAAAGTATCCTTTGGAATATCGCGAAGGAAAGTCTTGTCAAAGGTCTTAAGAGGCTGCTCCATATACGCAAGCATATTCCAAGCGGCAGTCTTACACTCAAACACACGAAGGTTATAGTCGGAATTGACAAGCGAGCGTGTAAGTCCTGAGAAGAAAATGCCAATCTCAAACTCTGGCATATCTGGATTACGCTTGATTATCCTCCATTCATTACTGTCGCAATCAAGGAAGAGCAGTCCGTCCTTCTTTCCAAGGGCGATACAAGCCTGATCAAGCAAGCCATTATTAAGACCTATATACTCACGTTCTGCCTCTGATGCTATCTGTACCACCTCAAACGGCTGTAAGGTAATGCCATTAGCCTTTGCAAAAGCCATAACATAGGCAATAAGTACGGCTGCAGAAGAGCTAAGACCGCCAACAGGCAACGAGCCTTTGAGCACGCCATCTATACCCTTGGTAAGCTCAAAACGCTTCTTGAGGGCATACTTAGCACCACGGGCATAGTCCCCCCAATGCTTCTCACGAACCTCCGTACGCTTTGCAAGGTCGAAATGCACCTCTCCCTCAAACGAGAGACTTGTGAGATTAACCTGTGCATCCTCACGCACATTAAACCAAAGGTCAACACCTTTATTTATGGCAAAGCCAGTCACAAGTCCATGCTGATGATCAACATGAGCTCCTAAAGGACATACACGATATGGTGAAAATATATGATACTGATAGTTTTCCATTAGCAGGTGTAGAAGTTCAAAAAATAGGCATAGTACGATATGACGATATAGTATAACTATATGTCATACAGATAATTAACTTTTATGTATAAAACGAGAATATTTGCCCAAGAAAAAGGTTCTTTCCTGAGAATTAAAGACTTAGGAGTTCAAAAACGTTAACTTGGGAATTTTTATATTAGTTATCAGTTGACTCCAAAATCGACGACAAAAGTAACAATATTTTCCGAATTATGCAAGAATGTTTGGTGAAATTTTGCAGAAATGTTAATAAAAAGACAATCCATATCAAATAATGCCTTATGACTTCCTTGTAACTCCCATGTAACTCCGTACCAAACTCGATGCAACTCCCATTCAGAATAGGACCTCCACCGACTTTGCACCGACTTTGCACCGACTTTGGTACGGAGGAAGAGCGAAGGTAGAACGAAGGATTAGCGAAGGGAGAGCGAAGGCATATCCTATCCAAATACAAGAAAAGCCGGTAAAGACAAGGAAAAACAAAGCAAAATCGAGAAGAGTATCAGTTTTTGCGAGAAAAAAACAAGGTGGTATAAGGAAAATTTTGTATCTTTGCACACAATATTGTAAAAAGGCAATAGACTATAGGTAAAAAGAGAACTTAAACAAAATACAACATACGTAAGCTAACTATGCAAAAAACAAAAAACATGGGCCTCGGAATGAGGAAGAAGTTCTTGTGTGCAATAGCTATGGGAATGGCTTGTATTCCTGCTATGGCTATCAATTACGAGAAGACAAACAAGGGTGTTACCGTCCATATCACCAAGGGATCAGCCACATCACCTAAGCTTGTAAGACTTCAGGTGATGGGCGAGAAGATTATCCGCGTATCAGCTACTGCCGATAATCAATTCGCTGACCGCCAGAGTCTTATCATCGTTGACCAGTCTTCTTACAGCAACTTTACTGTAAAGGAAGAAGGCGACAAGGTAATCGTTAGCACAGGCAAGATCAACGGCTATGTACTCTCTACAACAGGTGAGGTTTGGTTTACTGACTCAAAAGGAAAGGTAATAGCTCGCGACCAGAAAGGTGGTGGAAAGACTTTTTCCCCATACGAGGTTACTCAGATTCATGCAGACGGCAAGCCTGAGACATACAAGGGCTGGACGATGCGTCAGGTGTTCGAGAACCTTGACAACAACGAGGCTATCTACGGTCTTGGCCAGCATCAGGCAGATGAATGGAACTATAAAGGAAAGAATGAGGAGTTGTTCCAATACAACACAAAGGTATCAATACCATTCATCGTGAGCAGCAACAACTATGGTATTCTGCTCGATAACTATTCCCTCTCACGTTTCGGTAATCCAAAGGACTACAGTCAGTTGCACGAAGTATTCACTCTTCGCGACAAGGACGGGAAAGAGGGTGCTCTTACTGGCACTTACAAGGCTCCTGGTCAGGAGACTCTTGTCAGACGCGAGGATAGCATCTACTTCGAGAATCTGAAATCAGCAAAGAATCTCCCAAAATTCAGGCTCGATAATGCGACTGTTGTCTATGAGGGCACCATAACCCCAAAGATGACAGGCGAATACCGTTTCAGCCACTACTATTCTGGCTATCAGAAGATTTACATCAACGGCAAGCCTGTTTATACCGAGGATGTTATGAACACAGGCAAGAATGATCAGGAGATATGGCGAACCGCGTGGAATCCTAACGCGAGAAAGTTTGCCGTTAATCTTCAGGCAGGAAAGACCTACACCATCCGCTTGGAATGGAAACCTGACGGTGGTGAGGCTTATTGCGGATTGAGAGCCCTTGAACCTGTGAATAAGGCTGAGCAACAGAAGATTAGTTTCTGGAGCGAGATGGGACAGCAACTTGACTATTATTTCATCTCTGGCGATAATGCCGACGAGATCATAGGTGGTTACAGAACCCTCACCGGTAAGGCTCAGATCATGCCTAACTGGCTCTTCGGTTTCTGGCAGAGTCGTGAGCGCTACAAGTCTCAGGCAGAGATACTTGACGCACTCGCAGGTTTCCGCAAGCGTCACCTTCCAATCGACAATATCGTAATGGACTGGAACTATTGGGTAGATGACCAATGGGGCGCTTTCGAGTTTGACGGCAAGCGTTTCCCTGATCCAAAGGGAATGATAGATACTATTCATGCCAATAAGGCTAAGATCATGATTTCCTGCTGGCCAAAGTATTATTTCAAGCCAAACAACTTCAAGGAGCTCAACGAGAAAGGCTACATCTATCAGCAGAGTATCAAAGATAGCCTCTACGACTGGCTTGGCTATAAATACGCTTTCTATGATGCCTACGACGAGGGTGCACGTAAGATATTCTGGCGTCAGCTCTACGAGAAACTCGGCACAATAGGAATGGATGCCTGGTGGATGGACGCAAGTGAGCCAAACGTAAGGGACTGTACCGATATGGAGTATCGAAAACTGCTTTGCGGTCCTACCAAATACGGCTCTTCCGACGAATACTTCAACGCCTACTCTATCGTTAATGCAGAGGCTATCTATGATGGTCAGAGAGCATACGAGACTGCTATTGAGAAGGAGGGCGACACCCACTCTACACAATGGCTTCAGGACAATACCAAATGGGATCAGCGTGGTTTTGGCAACAAGTTCTCTCCTGAGAACAAGCGCGTGTTCCTCCTTACAAGAAACGGCTTTGCTTCTGAGCAGAGATACAGCACAGCTACTTGGAGCGGTGATATCGGCACACGTTGGGAGGATATGAAGGCTCAGATTACAGCCGGATTGAATTTCTCTATCTCTGGTGTTCCTTACTGGAGTCAGGATATCGGCGGATTCTCCGTTGAGAAGAGATATCAGGAGGCTCAGAACGAATTTGATAAGACTGGCGTGGAGAATGCCGACCTGAAGGATTGGCGTGAGCTCAACGTAAGATGGCATCAGATGGGTATGTTCGCCCCTATGTATCGCGTTCACGGACAGTTCCCATTCCGCGAGCCTTGGAACATCGCTCCAGAAGGAACTGAGACCTACAAGGCTATTACGGCTTGTATGGATATGAGATACCGCCTCATGCCTTACATCTACTCTCTTGCAGCCGACGTTCATTTCAAGGACTACACCATGATGCGCCCTATGGTGATGGATTTCGGCAAGGACAAGAACGTGCTCAACATCGCCTATCAGTTTATGTTCGGTCCTTCTATCATGGTTAATCCTGTATATAAATATGGTGAGAGAAACCGCAAGGTTTATTTCCCAAAGAACAATATCTGGTATGATTTCTTCACAGGAAAGGTACTCAGCAACGGTGGTGAGACAAAGGTTCTCGATGCTCCTTACAGCCATATCCCTCTCTGCGTAAGAGCTGGCAGCATCATCCCTATCGGCGAGGCAAAGGAATATGTTGCACAGAAGAAGGACGAGACCATCCGCCTGTTCGTTTATCAGGGCAAGAACGGCGAGTTCACTCTCTACGAGGACGAGGGCGAGAACTACGGCTATGAGGCTGGTCGCTACTCTAACATCAAGTTCACCTATAACGAGGCAAAGAAGACTCTCACAATCGGCGACAGAGTTGGCGAGTTCCCTGGAATGCTCAAGGAAAGAACATTCATTATCGTTCCTGTAAGCAAGACCAAGGCACAGGTCTACGATCCTGAGGCTCAGGGAATAACGGTGAAATATAACGGAGCAAAAATAGAACAGAAACTATAGACCCACCCCCTTACCCCTTCCATAAAGGGAGGGGAGTAGTTACAAATATACCAAAATGGGGAGTAGGCATGACATTTTATAATATACAAAATTTAAATATACAAACAACTAGAACGTTTAACATACCATCTACTCCCCTCCCTTTATGGGAGGGGCTGGGGGTGGGTCTTAAATTATGAAAAAACTATTAATCCTATCAGCATTGGCAATCACCCTGACAGGAGTACGCGCCCAAGCGCTTCTCCCCTATCAGGACGAAAGCCTTTCGCTTGACGTAAGGGTGAAGGATGCCCTCTCACGCATGACTCTCAAGGAGAAGTGCCGTCTGTCATACGCACAGAGTAAGTTCACAAGTCCGGGTTGCGAGCGACTTGGCATCCCAGAGCTATCTATGAGCGACGGTCCTCACGGTGTTCGTATGGAGATAAACTGGAACGATTGGGCTCATGCAGGATGGACAAACGACTACTGCACAGCCTTCCCTGCCCTTACCTGCTTAGCAGCCACATGGAATACCGATATGGCTGAGAAATACGGCAAGAACGTGGGTGAAGAGGCTCGTTACAGAGAGAAGGACGTTCTCCTCGGTCCTGGTGTGAATATCTATCGCACGCCGCTCAACGGCCGTAACTTCGAGTATATGGGCGAAGACCCGTATCTCTCTGGCTCTATGGCTATTCCATACATCAAGGCTTTGCAGAAGAATGGCGTAGCTGCTTGTATCAAGCACTATATCCTCAACGATCAGGAGGAGTTCAGAGGTCATGTGGATGTGAAGGTTTCCGACAGAGCCTTGCACGAGATATACCTAAAGCCTTTCGCTATGGCTATCAAGGAGGCTGATCCTTGGAGCATCATGGGAAGCTACAACCGATACAACGGTATGCACAACACCCACAACAAGTTCCTCATCAACGATATTCTGAAGAAGGAACTGGGCTTCAAGGGAGCAAATATATCCGACTGGGGTGCTGCTCACAACACTAAGGAGTCTGCTCTCTATGGTCTTGACATTGAGATGGGCTCTTACACCAACGGTCTTACCTCTCAGGCTAAGGGCTTCGGCTACGACGACTACTATCTCGGTAATGCCTACTACGAAATGGCTCAGAAGGGCGAGGTAAGCGAAGAGGTGGTCAACGACAAAGCCGCTCGTGTGTTGCGACTCATCTTCCAGACGGCTATGAACACCAAGAAGCCTTTCGGTAGCAAGAACTCTCCAGAACATCTTGCAGCTGCAAGGGAGATTGCACGCGAGGGTATCGTACTTCTGAAAAATGACAATCTCATACAGAAGAACGACGACTCTAAGCTTCTGCCTATCAAGGAAAACGACTATAAGAACGTGCTCGTTGTCGGCGAAAATGCTACACGTCCGCTTTGTGCAGGTGGCGGTTCTTCTGAGCTGAAGCCAAAGGACGAGGTTAGTCCGTTGAGAGGATTGAAAGAGCGCTTCAAGAACTGGAACATAACATACGCCGAGGGTTATAAGTCAGGACCAAGTTTCTACGGCGGCATAACGGAGATTCCGCAGGCGGTTGAGGATTCTCTCTATAATGATGCCGTGGATAAGGCTAAGGATGCCGACCTCATCATATATATAGGTGGACTGAACAAGAACCACTTCGAGGATTGCGAGGGCGGCGACCGTCTGGGGTATAACCTCTCTTTCAATCAGGACCGTCTCATCTCTTCTCTCGCTTCTACAAAGAAGAAGATGATAACCGTTATTACAAGCGGTAATGCTGTGGCTATGCCTTGGCTGAAGGATATCACCACACTTGTGCAGTCATGGTATCTCGGTAGCGAGGCTGGACACGCGCTTGCCGACGTACTGAGCGGCGATGTATGCCCAAGCGGTAAGACCGTATTCTCTTACGCTGAGAAACTTGAGGACTACCCTGCACATAAGTACGGACTTGTGGGCTATCCGGGCGTTGAGCCTCAGAATCTTCCTGCCAAATATCAGTATGGCAAGGAAGTACAGCCAAAGTCTGCCGACCTGCTCAAGGAGATAAAGATAAAGGCTGATGCCGTAGGAGTTACCAACTCTAACAAGAACCCAAGAACTCACATGGGTAAGGGTAACGAGATACAGGTTTATGCCGAGGATGTGCTCGTAGGCTACAGATACTTCGAGACTATGAAGCAGAAGGTTGTGTTCCCATTCGGTTATGGACTCAGCTACACCACCTTCGCCTATTCCGATGCAAAGATTGCGGATAACGGCAACAAGACTTGGACCGTTACCGTAAGCGTAAAGAACACGGGCAAATGTGCCGGCAAGGAAGTCGTTCAGCTCTATGTGGGCGACGACAAGGCAAGCGTTGTCCGTCCTGTCAAGGAGCTCAAGGGTTTTGAGAAAATCCTTCTTCAGCCAGGCGAGCAGAAGACCGTCAGCTTCACCATCACCGAAGATGCCCTCAAGTTCTTCGACGAGACGAAGCACGAATGGGTTGCTGAACCGGGCACTTTCAAGGCTTACATTGGTAGCAGTAGCCGAGACGTAAAGGCAAAGTTAGCGTTCAAGTTGTAATCTGCTTGTAACGTAATATTACTTTGTAGAAAAGAAATTATCCGAGCGTTCCAGTTCCAGTTGTTCCAATTAAAATTTTAGACATAGCATTTCTCTATTTTTATACAATTCTCTTCTTTTGTTATTTACATAAATAATTGACATATAATCATATATAATAACATAATATATATAAATATGATATAAAAAAGAAGAAAAGAGAAATCAAAAAAAATAATTGGAACAACTGGAACTGGAACGCTCATAGTCCGTAGTACCTCCCATGTAAGTCCGTAGTAAGTCCCATGTAACTCCCATTTTTCGCCCATTCTAAATAGGCTCCTTAACGGACTAAAAGCGAAATCATAGCGAAGGAGAAGCGGAGCTAAAGAATCCCTCTATATATTCGGCTGTCTCTTCATTCAATTTTCTATTTGTCTGCATGGTCAAATTAAAACCATGCTCTCTTAGCTTACAATAACATAAATCATCAGTTTGTACCCGATCCACATATTTCAAGCGAACAACCTTATCAGATTCCAATAATGTCGTTGGCTTATTCAATAGAGAATAAGCCCTATCATCAAAGGCTTCGCGTGAAGATATATCTGTTCTCTCCACAATCATTTTGTACTCAACACGTTTGTATGGTGCTGTAATATACAAATAAACGATGTCACCTACCTGCACTTTATTCTTTTGCAGATACTCAACAAATCCATAATCACGGATAAAATCGTGCATTCTAAAATGTTTAAGACTTGCGATAAAAATCCAACTCATATCTTTTTCAATTAAAATATTAAATCGTCCACATTCATTACACATAGCATCTCCACAAAATATCTTACACCTCCAAATATTATCAGGAAAAAGAGCTTTTGCAATTAGCAATTCGCAATAAGCAAAGGCCTAAGTAGGTTATTGCTCCGTTAATCATCAGGAGCTCATAACCAAAGTGGTACGAGAAGTAGTTTGTACTGACGGTATCAAGAGCGTAGCAAAGGAGAGGGGAGACTATGCAGATGATGGGTGTTAGATGTTGGGTGATGGGTGATGGAAGTTGGGCGTTAGATGTTAGCTGTTGGCGGTTTGTAAGAGCGTATGCAAACAATCCGAGGAGCGGGCCATAGGTATAGGAGCACATGATGTAGATGGCATCAATGAGACTCGTGGAATTGAATGCTCGGAAGGCAAGGATACAGAGCGCAAAGACAACAGCCATAGCGATGTGCACACGATGACGAAGGCGTTCATCATCAGCACGCTCACGAATATCCACGCAATAGGTGGTGGTGAGGGCGGTAAGCGCAGAATCGGCACTTGAGAACGAGGCAGCCATGATTCCGATGGTGAAGAGCACGACAACAGGCATTCCCAGCACTCCTGTTGCGGCAAACATAGGGAGCAGATCATCACCGGAAGAGGGCAAAGCCATCCCCATCTTCGAGGTCAAGAGAACGAGAAGGACACCGAGGCACAGGAACAGGAGATTGGCAGGAACGAAAGCCACACCATAGCTGCACATATCCTTCTGCGCATCACGAAGCGAGCGACAGGTAAGGTTCTTCTGCATCATGTCCTGATCAAGTCCGGTCATGACGATAACGATGAAAACGCCAGACAGTATGCTGACGAAATCGAAAGATACGGTATGCAATCCCATCGGAGAATCCCAGACAGCCTGAGCAGCATCAGAAAAGCTCATTCCGAGAGAATTGACCACGTTGTAGATGATGAGCAGAAGGGCGGTGAACATACAGATTGTCTGGAGCGTATCGGTCCACACCAACGTCTTAATGCCGCCGCTCTTGGTATAGAGCCAGATAAGGGCAACCATCGCAAGGACAATGACGGAGAACAGCAAGGTGCTATTAACGGAAGGGCACATAGGACCTATGACATAGTCATTCAGAAGCATGCAGACGACATAGAAACGAGCCGCTGCGCCTGTCATTTTTGAAAGAAGGAAGAACGAAGCGCCAGTTTTGTAGCCACTCTGCCCCACCCTGTCACGAAGAAACGTATAGATTGTTGTGAGATTCAGTTTGTAATAGATTGGAAGAAGGATAAAAGCAACGGCTATATATCCAAAAATAAAACCTATACAGGTCTGGAGATATGACATTCCCGACTTCATCACCATGCCCGGAACTGATACGAAGGTAATGCCTGAGATACTTGCCCCGACCATACCGAATGCCACCATATACCAAGGCGACTTGCGATTACCACGAAAGAAAGCCTCGTTGCTTGATTTCCTTCCAGTTACAAAGCGACTGTAGAGAGTCAGTACAACGAAATATGAAAGAATGGTAATAAGAATCAACATAGTATTTATAACAGCCCCTAACCCCAACCCTTCCCCCGCTCGGGGGAAGGGAGTAGTTACACTTTTTCGTTATCGAGTTTCTTTTGATTATTCATTACTAACTTGCTCCCTTCCCCCGAGCGGGGGAAGGGTTGGGATTAGGGGCTATGGATTTTTCATCTTCCTCAAAACCTTAACGGCTGAGCTTACAGAATCAATCATCTTGACCACAAGGCGGTTCTTGCCACCCACTACCTTCAAATCACATACACGAGGGTGGTAACCGACATAGTTAAGTATTCGTCCGAATACCTCAGACTTATAGAACACGCTATCCTGACGAGATACAAACTGCATCTGCATAAGGTGCTGCTTGAGGATAATCTTCTCACAACCAAGAGAGCGACCAAGACGACGAAGCATAACCACCTGAAGCAATTCCTCACCCTCAGCAGGTACAGGACCGAATCTGTCCTCCAATCTCTGACGATATGCGTTGAGGTCGTCATCCGTCTCAATTTTGTCAAGTTCACGATAGAGAAGCATGCGCTCGGAACTACCAGGAACGTATGTGTCTGGGAAGTACATCTCAAGGTCTGACTCTATGTTACAATCATCAACAAAGTCCTCACCTGATAAATGCTCCCCCTCTGCCATCTGGTCGGCATAGAGATCCTGGAACTCATCATTCTTCAGTTCGTTGACTGCCTGAGAGAGGATTTTCTGATAGGTCTCATAGCCAAGATCCTCCATGAATCCCGACTGCTCAGCACCGAGAAGATTACCGGCACCACGAATGTCGAGATCCTGCATGGCGAGGTTGAAGCCAGAACCAAGGTCGGAGAATGTCTCAAGAGCCTCAAGTCTTCTGCGAGACTCAGTTGGGAGATATGAGAGAGGCGGAGCCATGAGATAGCAGAACGCCTTTCGGTTGCTTCTGCCCACACGACCACGCATCTGGTGAAGGTCAGAGAGGCCAAAGCGATGCGCATCATTGATAATGATAGTATTGGCATTAGGCACGTCAATACCATTCTCCACGATTGTTGTTGATAGCAGAACGTCATAGTCGTGGTTCATGAATCCCATCACAATCTTCTCAAGACTCTCAGGAGTCATACGACCGTGACCTATAGCCACACGACAGTCAGGTATATGCTTCTCGATTATGCGGCCAAGTTCCTCAAGGTTCGAGATACGGTCATTCACGAAATACACCTGACCGTTTCTCGACATCTCAAAATTGATAGCATCTATTATTGTCTCGACAGAGAACGTGGTCACCTCTGTCTGAATAGGATAGCGGTTTGGTGGCGGCGTGCGCATGATACTCATATCACGAGCACCCATAAGAGAGAACTGAAGAGTGCGAGGGATAGGCGTAGCCGACATTGTAAGAGTATCAATATTCGTCTTCAACTGACGAAGTTTCTCCTTCGTGGAAACGCCGAATTTCTGTTCCTCGTCAATAATCAGAAGTCCTATATCATGCCATTTCACGCTCTTGCCAAGCAGTTTATGAGTACCAACGAGGATATCAATTTTGCCATCAGCAAGATCTGCGAGAATCTGCTTAGTATGCTTTGCTGAACGAGCACGAGTGAGATAATCCACACGTACAGGAAGGTTAGCCATACGGTCGCGGAAGGTCTGGTAATGCTGGAAAGCCAATACGGTGGTAGGCACGAGCACAGCTACCTGCTTTGAGTCGCAAGCCGCCTTGAAAGCAGCACGCACGGCAACCTCCGTCTTTCCGAAGCCCACATCACCACACACAAGGCGGTCCATAGGGCGTTTGCTCTCCATATCGGCCTTTACCTCAGCCGTAGCCTTCATCTGATCAGGAGTATCTTCATACAAGAAAGAGCCCTCAAGCTCGTGCTGGAGATATGAATCCTGCGAGAATGCGAAGCCAATCTCATGACGACGCTTTGCATAGAGCTTGATAAGGTCGCGGGCGATATCCTTGATGCGCTTCTTCGCCTTCTCCTTCAGGCGATCCCACGCTCCAGTACCAAGGGTGGAGAGACGAGGCGCTTCACCCGTATCTGAACGCTTGTACTTCGATATCTTATAGAGCGAGTGGATAGACACATCCACCTTGTCGTTGCCCTGATATACGATTCGGATAACCTCCTTGAAGGAATCACCTACAGGCACACGGACGAGTCCGGCAAACTTACCGATTCCGTAGTCAACATGAACAACGAAGTCGCCCGGTTCCATTTCCTGAAGCTCCTTCATCGTAAGTGCCATCTTACCGGCACGAGCCGACTGAGTACGGAGATTGTACTTATGGAAACGCTCAAAAATCTGGTGGTCGGTGAAGAGGCAGAGGCTGAGGTCGTTATCCACAAATCCCTCGTGAAGAGTCTTTGAAATCTCGCCAATAGCCTCAGCATCAACCCTTACTCGTTGCGACTCGGCAACAGGGGCGGTGAGAATGCTTCTGATACGCTCAACCTGCTTATGCGAGTCAGAAAGGATATAAATCTTGAAGTTCTGAAGGATATAGTCCTCAAAGGTCTGCGAGAGCAGGTCGAAGTTCTTATGGATTAGAGGCTGGGCAGACATGAAGAAATGGAAGGAAGCATCGAAAACGTCCTTGTCATCCTTCTGCGCAGAGGTCTCCTTGATGTTGATTTGCTTAAACTTAGCAATACTCTGGTTGAAACGTGAAGCCGGACACAGATTCGTCTGTGCGTTCATCTCACGACGTATCTCCTCCTGCTCCTGTTCGGTAGCACCCGCCATTCTGTCGTTCATTGCCTGCGAAGAGAATCCTTCATCGAATGTCTTGCCAACGACATCAACGACAAAATCCATATCGTGGCTAACAAGCATACTACCCTCTGGCAAGAAATCCGTCAAAGGCACTTTCTTCTCTGAGAAGGTAGCAAGTTCAGGTACGATATCTATTTCCTTGCGTCTGTCGGCAGAAAGCTGATCCTCAATCTGGAATGTGCGTATCGTCTCAATCTCATCACCGAAGAAATCCAGACGGAAAGGAAGATCGTTTGAGAACGAATATACATCGAGAATGCTTCCGCGAACGGCAAACTGCCCAGGCTCATACACATAATCCTGCATACGGAAACCGAGGTCGCGCAACTGATGCTGAACGTCCGTAATATCGATTCTCTGCCCAACGGAAAGATGTATTGTGCGATCATCGAGGATTGTCTTGTCCACCGCCATTTCTGCAAGGGCAGAAGGATAGGTGACGATGAAGAGAGAAGAGCCTGACAACTCATCGGTCTCTTCAGAAGTGCTAATAGCCTCATCCGAAGGATTAACTACAGCATCCTTTCCGAAAGAAGACAAAGCCGAGAGCACCTCTGTACGGAGAATCTCATTTGCAGCATCTCTCTGACCGTATTTTACAGCACGTCTATAACTTGAAGGGAAGAAAAGAGCTGGTGCATTCAACTGCATCAGATCATGATAGAAATAGCCAGCCTCGTCGGCATCTCTAAGAATAAAAACTACAGGATTTTTTAAGCGATTTGCAATGGAAGCAAACACCAAAGGGCACGAAGAACCTGCAAGACCGTCGATTCCTACGGTCTTGATGCGCTGATTTTCAAGTGCCTTCGCCAATGCCTTCAACTGCGGTTGCTTGGCATAATGGGATAATAACTTCTGTATTTCCATTGCAAATCGAGTGTTTTTTCGCCCGAAGTCAATAGTACGTGAACAAAATTGTGCACGTTTTTTATTTCGAGTGCTTTCTCGCACGAAGAAAATAGTGCGTGTCAGCCACAAGCTGGTGCACGTTTTTAATTTTCGAGTGCAAAGTTAACAAAAAAACTCTTAATAATAGAATAAAACAAGACAAAATGTCAAAAAAGTTTTGATAAATTAACGGAAATTACTAACTTTGCATTTTGAAAATGTACGTGGCACATTACCACACAGATAAGAAGTACAATAAATCAAATGAGCGATAGCATAATATTAATTCCAACTTACAACGAGAAGGAAAATATTGAGAAAATCATCCGTGCCATAAACGGTTTGGAGAAGAGTTTCCATATTCTTGTTATTGACGACGGCTCTCCTGACGGAACGGCAAAAATCGTTCACAACCTCATAGACACGGAATTCAAGGACAGGCTTTTCATTATTGAGCGCTCAGGCAAACTGGGCCTCGGAACAGCATATATCGCAGGCTTCAAATGGGCTTTGGAGCATAACTACGAATATATCTTCGAGATGGATGCTGACTTCAGCCACGACCCTAACGATGTGCCTCGCCTTTATTCTGCGTGTCACGACGAAGGCTACGACGTGGCTATCGGAAGCCGATACGTAAGTGGCGTGAATGTGGTCAACTGGCCTATCGGTCGCGTACTGATGAGCTATTTCGCCTCAAAATACGTAAGATTCATCACAGGTTTCAAGGTTCACGACACGACTGCCGGATTCAAGTGCTACAAGCGCAAGGTTCTTGAGACAATAGAACTTGACAAGATACGTTTCAAGGGCTATGCCTTCCAGATTGAGATGAAGTTCACAGCATATAAGATAGGCTTCAAGATCAAGGAAGTTCCTGTCATTTTCGTCAACAGACGCGAAGGTGTGTCAAAGATGAACGGCGGAATATTCGGAGAGGCTTTCTTCGGAGTAATGCGCCTAAGACTCGACGGTTGGATAAGGAAATACCCGGCTCTGCCAAAGGCATAAAAGCAAGTCCGTTATACCTCCGTTTCAGGTCCGTTTCAAGTCCGTTCCCAATAATCGGAACTGAAAAGGAATCAGGAAAGTATCATTAACATTAAAAAGACATAACAACTATGGTAAAGCATATCATTCTATGGAAACTCTCTGAGGAGCTAAGTGCCGAGGAGAAGGAAAAAGTAAAGGCTGGCATCAAGGAAGGTCTTGAAGGACTCGTTGGTAAGGTTCCTGGTCTTCTTGAGTGCAAGGTAAACATCAGCGGTCGTCTTGACTCAAGCAACTGCGACGTAATGCTCGACAGTACACTTGAAAGTCCGGAGGCTCTCAAAGGCTATGCCGTTCATCCAGCACACGTTGCCGTAGCCGACGGTAAGGTAAGGCCTTATACCGTATTAAGGACTTGTTTAGATTACGAGGTGTAAAAAAAAAGACCCACCCCCTTGCCCCTCCCATAAAGGGAGGGGAGTAATTTGTATTGTAAACTCAACATTCTCAAAAAGACAGAAATACTACAAACAATACACCCCAAAAAAATCCCTTGCTCGATCCATTACGGAAAGAACAAGGGATTTATTGTAACCACTCCCCTCCCTTTACTGGAGGGGCTGGGGGGGGGGCTTTTTAATCGAGCTTTCTAAACTCATCGAAGCTGATAGTCTTCTTGTTGAGCTTAACAACGTCCTTGAGGGCTGTCATAAGCTTACGATCTACAGCTGCATTAACGAGGTTGTCAACCTGATCACGGTTCTTCAGCATACCCTCAGCATACTGCTCGAGATACTCCTCTGGTACGCTTGTCATACCATACTGAGCGAACTGCATGCGAGTCACGTCGATAGCAACAGCCTTAACGTCTGCATCGTCAACCTTGATCTTCAGAGCCTCAACAATCTGGTTCTTAGCAAGACTCCAAGTAAGTTCCTTGATAGAAGCCTCGTAGTTCTTCTCTACGTACTCCATACCCTTGTCCTTGTTGTTAGCGAGCATGATACGCTTCATGAGCTCATCAGCATACTTAACCTCACCAATCTTCTCCTCAACGTACTTACGAACGTCCTGGAGGAAACGGAAGTCTGCATTCTGAACCATCTGTTCCTTGATACCCTCTGTAACCTTTGCGCGGAAATCAGCCTCATCCTTTACCTTGCCCTCGCCATAAACCTGATCGAAGAGATCCTGGTCGATAGCGTGCTTCTGATAACGAGAAATCTCTGTTACCTGGAATGAGAAATCAGCTGTAATCTTCTCTGCCTCTTCCTTAGAAACCTTGAGAAGAGAAGAAATCTCTATGTTGCTTTCTGGATAAGCCTTCTTTGGGTTGAATACGATAACATCACCAACCTTACAGCCCTGGAAGAGAGCCTTCTGGTCGTCAACCTTGATATATGAAGGAAGCATAGAAGCCTGAGAAACGGTAATACCACCATCCTTAGCGCTACCATCCTCGTTAAGCTCACGAATATCACCCTTGATCATATCGTTGTCCTGATACTCGTCAACCTTCTGGTAAGAACCGCTACGGCTTGCGAAAGCATCAATCTCCTTGTCAACGATAGCATCATCAGTTGTGATATCGTAGTAAACGATAGAATCCTTCTTTGTAAGTTCTGCCTTGAATTCTGGAGCGATAGCGATATCGAACTTCAGAGTGTAAGGTGCAGCTGCATCGAGGTCAACTGGCTCCTCACCAAGATGAGGCATTGGCTCGCCAAGCATATTGATCTTGTTCTCACGAACATACTCATAAAGCTTCTCGCCAACGAGACGATTGATAACGTCAACCTTTACCTGAGCACCTACCTGACGCTTGATCATTCCCATAGGTGCCTGACCTGGACGGAAACCTGGTACATTAGCCTTCTTACGATAGTCCTTAAGCTGCTTTTCTACATCTCCTGCGAAATCAGCCTCCTCAACAACGAGTGTGAGAACGCCGCTGACTTTCTCTGGATTTTCTAATGAAATATTCATTTTTTAGTTTTGTTGTTATATGATTTATATTATTCTTTCCTTCTTTATATATAGGTGCAAAAAGCACACTACACGCCAAATTGGGTGCAAAATTACTAATAATATTACACAATACCAAAAACCTAAAGCAATTTTAACAAAAACAGTTAAAAGATTTGGTCGTTTAAGCGTTTTATTGTATATTTGTGGCCGGATTTGGAAACTGGAAATCCAAAATTTGTTAATTTCGGTTTTTCCTGTGCAAGGGAATCAGGTGCGAGACCTGAGCTGTTCCTGCAGCTGTGAGCCCATTGTGAAGTTGGACAATAATGTCACTAGAATGTTTCTGGGAAGACGTCCTACTTTGTGGCAAGCCAGAATACCTGCCAAACTCCAATAAATATTAGCAACTCCCCCAGGATAGGGGACGTAATAGTTCGCAGTTAAACGTGGCCACACCAACTATGAACTATGCGCTATGAACTAAACAGAAAATGAAATACAAGCATATCATCGCCCTGTCATTGGCGAGTACATCTCTATGTGCAAATGCTCAGGTGGAAAATTCAGGAGATAACAATTCCACGGCAAAGCAGCAGAATCTTCAGGAGGTTGTTGTGACCGGAACGGGTACACAGCATCATCTTAAGAACGCACCTGTGCAGACAGAGGTTATCTCGCGGAAAATGATAGAAAGCTATGGTGGAAAGTCGCTTGAGGAAATTCTCGGAGGACTTACCGCCTCATTTGCTTTCAACGAGGGTGATATGGGTTCACAGGCACAGCTCAACGGATTGGGTAACAACTACATACTCATCCTCATTGACGGCAAGCGCATTCACGGAGATGTGGGTGGAGAGAATGACCTCGGTCTCATCAATCCTCACAATATCGAGAGAATAGAGATAGTGAAAGGCGCTCAGTCGGCCCTCTATGGCTCGGATGCTATCGCAGGTGTCATCAACATCATCACGAAGAAGCATGATACCGAAGGATTTCTGCTTGAGAACACCACACGATATGGCTCTTACAACGACCTCCGACAACACAACGGTATCGGAGTGAGATTCGGCAAGTTACAATCTTACACAGGTTTCCAGTTACAGCATTCTGACGGTTGGCAAAACACAAGCGAGGAATATGCAGAGGCGAAACTTCTGACCGACTCACGAAACAAGACCACGAACAAGTTCACTAACTGGCAGATTGGAGAGCGTATCACATATTCCCCACGCAAGGGATTGGATCTCTACGCCAACGGAACCTACTACGAGAAGCGTATCTCACGCCCAACGAATGGCCGTCACGCTTCGTGCGATGTATATACCTACGATCTGAAGTATCGCAACGCGAGTGCTGCCTTGGGTGGTAAGATGATGCTCGGCAAGAAGGATTACATCGACATGGATCTGAGTTGGAATAAGCACGCATACTTTTATCTCTATACAGATACCACCCTTGAAGATGGATATTACAAAGGTCAATTTACCCACTACTATCCATACTTCCCCGGTCAGGAGAATCTTCAGAGTGACCAGCAGAGATATATGGCAACGATGAAGAGCGTGTTCTATCTGCCAAAGGCAAACACGCTCAACGTGGGAGCAGAATACAGATACGACTATCTCAAGGCTCCTATGCGAGTGAGCGACGGAACGGCAAACGACTGGACAGCAGCCGTATATGCTCAGGACGAGTGGAATCCTGTAGAATGTATAAACGTAACGGCTGGTTTCAGAATAATAGATAATGCAGCCTTCGGACTTCATTTCACCCCAAAGGTTAGTGCGATGCTCTCACTTGGTGATATCCGACTTCGTGCCGGTTGGAGTCAGGGTTTCAAGTCCCCTACCCCAAAGGAGCTCTCCTATCACTACACCAAGCAGATGGGCGAAAAGGTCTATTACTATATGGGCAACAAAGACCTTGAAGCCCAGAAGAGCAACTACTGGTCGGCAAGCGCAGAATACCGTACAGACGACATCGCCGTATCTGTTACGGGATACGTGAACAAACTGGAGGATATGATTACTCTTGTGAACGTATCAAAAGAGGAGATTCCTAAAGGAGCAACGACAAGCTATACCGGTGACGGAAGCGGAGAGATAATTCCGCGAATGTACAAGAACGCAGAAGATGCCAAGACATACGGTGTTGACGTAAATGCTTCTTGGAAGATTACTAAGGAACTGTCTATTGGCGGAAACTATAGCTATCTGGATACAAAGGCTACGGTCTATAACTCCGCAAAGGGACATTTCCAGAATGCCATTATCGACGGAATGGCGCATAACAAATGGAACGGCTATGCCAACTACGGGCATCGTTTCTCACCTTGCTATAATCTTGGCGTAAATCTCAGTACCCGAGGCTCAAGCAAGCGCTACTACGAGAACGATGGCAACGGAAAGGCATTCCAGATATGGCGACTGAACACTACCCACGACCTGGGCAAGAGCAAGACTACCAGCTATCGTATGGAGGTTGGTGTGGATAACATTTTCAACTATCGCGACACCACCCCACGCCCATATCACCTCGGTACAACGACAGCAGGAACAACAGTTTATGCTTCGTTCATCATTAAGTTCAACAAAGGAAAGAAAATTACAACATCTAAAACATTATCTAAACAACAAAACAATGATGAAGATTAAATCACTTCTCCTTGCCATGCTAACTATCATGGCAGGACTCACATTCACCGCTTGTGGCGATGATGATGACAACAACGACAGCAACAGCGCTCCAAAGTCAAATCACGACCTCTATCAGGAGGCTGTAACCAATGCCGTAAAATCTCAGAAGAAGCACAACAAGGCTATCCTTCTCGTTGCTTTCGGTTCTACATGGCAGCAGGCTTATGACGCTTTCGATGCTACCGTTAAAAGCTGTAAGGAACAGTTCCCTGAGTATGACGTATTCCTCAGCTTCTCTTCTGTTATCTGCATCAATCGTGCTGCAGCAGGCGAGAACGTAGCTCCACGCAACTTCTACGCTCCAAGCTTCTGGCTCAACGCTTTCGCAGCTGATGGTGTAAAGTATGACGAGATTGTAGTTCAGTCACTTCAGGTTATTCCTGGTGAGGAGTACAAGAACGTTCGCGACAGCTACATCAAGAACTTCGCAAATAACTTCTATGGCGACCTCGATGACGAGTATCTTTCAAAGGTGAAGATCTACCTCGGCACCCCACTTATGGCAGAAAGAGACGACGTTACTGAGTTGGCAAAGGTTCTTTATGAGGACACAAAGGATAAGGCAAAGGACGGCGTAGTTGCTTTCATGGGTCATGGTAATCCAGAAGGTTACGACTACTATGGAGCTAATGCCCGTTATACAGAGCTTGAGGAAGAACTTCAGAAGCTCAGCAGCTCAAAGAAGTACTATGTAGGTACTGTTGATATGCCTGAGAACTACAAGACAAACGTTCTTGACCGTATGAAGGAGAATGGCATTAAGAGCGGTAAGGTATATTGCTACCCACTCATGTCAATCGCTGGTGACCACGCTCACAATGACATGGCTGGCGATGATGACGCATGGGATGCTGACAAGAAGAGCTTCGAAGTAAACGACGAGGGTGAGGTAGAGGATACTTCTTGGAAGAACTACTTCTCTCACCTGGGCTATACCTGCGATGATGATGTCCTCAAGGGTTGCGTAACAGGTCTTCTTGAGAACACAAAGGTTCGTCAGCTCTGGCTCAACCACATCAAGCGCGCTCTGAAGAATGATGCAGGTCTTCTCGACTACTATCATTCAAAGAACCCAGAAGAATAATACGGTTAGAGATTAGAGGTTAGGGGTTAGAGACTCATAAACGCTAACCTCTCCACCCTAACCTCTAACCCGAAAAGTATGATACGATTCATATCCTTAGGCCCGGGTGCTGCCGAAATGGTAACACTCGGGACTTTACGGTTTTTGAGAGATGCCCAAAAGGTGTATTGCTTTGCCGTTGGAGAGTCATCACACGCAGCTGACATAATCGCTCAATTAGATATTGACCAAAGCAAGGTCATAACCGTAAAGGTTCCGATGTCACACGACCGCGAAAAAGCGAACGCGGTATATGACGAGCTTGCCTCAACACTCAAGAAAGAGCATGAGGCAGGAATGACTATTGCCGTTGCAACTGAAGGTGATAGCGGAATCTTTGCCACCACGCATTATGTCATGGATCGCCTTGTAGAAATGGGAATAGAATGTGAGCAGACTCCAGGCATTCCTTCTTTTATTGCAGCCGCATCAATCGCAGGATTGCATCTCGTAAAGCTACAGGAAAGACTTCTCATCATCCCGGGAAAGACTACCGCCGATGAGATTATCCGCCTCACAAACGAGGGTTATAATCTCGTTATCATGAAGTTATCTATGGCTCATGAAGCCATAAGCAAGGCTTTCCATGAAACCAAAGATCTGCAATTCCACTACTTCGAGAATATAGGAACACCAAATCAGAAATATGAGATTCTGAAGGAAATGCCGAATAATTTCCCGTATTTCTCGTTAATGATAATAAACAGACCCACCCCCAGCCCCCCCCATAAATGGAGGGGAGTAGATAGTAATAACACGCATAATAAATTACCCAATAATTAAGTATGAAATATATGGACAAACATTCAGATACAAAAAGAGTAACTACTCCCCTCCATTTATGGGAGGGGCTGGGGGTGGGTCTGTTTATTGCTCTCTTATTCTCCTGTACTAATGTTGTAACCGACAATAGCGTAGCCTTCACAGGTCCTTTCCTTCAGTACGACTCACTATGGGCTCATTCTGGCTCTTATTCTGAAAAAGTAGAGATAAAGTATGCCAAGGGATTGAAAGTTGACTATCGTGGGGATGGCATTCATGTCTTCATCAGCAATCCTGATCCGAAGGCACGCAACTCAAAGACAGAAGAAGTCGTAATCCCATCGCCTTCCGGCTCCCTCTCTACGGGAGAGGGCGGGGGGAGAGGCCCCAAAAGATTCATCTGCACCACAGCCTTGCAGTTGGGTAACTTCGAGGTTCTCGGTATGGAAGAGCGAATCGTGGGCATGAACTCCCTAAAGAATGTCTTCTCGCCAAAGATCAAGCAACAACTTGCTGATGGCAAGACCGTTCGAGTGGGCAAAGAGGGAAACTTCGACCTTGAGGCTGTAATAGCCTCTAAACCCGACTATATCTTCGTATCAGCCTCTAAATATGGAGGTTTTGAATCCCTCAAAGAATGTGGTATTCCTCTCATTTCTCATCATGGCTATAGGGAGACTGATCCTCTTGGTCAGGCAGAATGGATTAAGCTCATAGGACTCCTTACAGGCGAGACACAACGAGCAAATGCCGTGTTTGAGGATATAGAATCAAAATACAACGCTATCAAGGCAAAGGTTGCTGCCGTTAAGGCCAAAAGGAAGACTCTCCCAACCATTCTCAGCGGTCGCCAGATACGTGACGGATGGTATGTAATGGGTGGAAAGAGCTATATGGCACGTATCTTTGCCGATGCTGGTGTTGACTATATCATGAAGGATATGGACGAAACAGGAGGCACGTCACTTGATTTCGAGTCTGTCTATGCCAAGGGCATCAACGCCGATTTCTGGCAGATTGACGGTACCTTCGATGATGAGTTCACTCTCAACGACCTCACTACAGAGGATGCCCGATATGGTGACATCAAGGCTTATAAGAATCAGCACGTCCTGTTCTGCAACTTTGCCAAGACTCCTTATCGTGAACTCGGCGGTCTTGAGCCTCATCGTCTCCTCTCCGACTTCGTCAAGGCTTTCTACCCCGAAGTACTTCCAAACTATACTCCGAAGTACTATAAGTTGATGAAATAGGGCTATTGTCTTTTCCTAATTTGGTCTTACTGTTTTTGGGGATATTATCAAACAGCCTTTGTTTACATCATTCTATAATCAAAAAAAAGCCCTCGTCATCATTAATGGCGAGGGCTTAACTTATTTCTTGAACAAATCGCTATGTGTTCCTGTACGAACAAGTCGGATAAGATTTATAGTATTTGAGATATCATACATAAGCAACCAATCAGGATTGATATGACATTCCCAGATTCCTTTGAATTTTCCAGACAGGACATGAGGTTTATATGTTTCAGGTACTTGCCCATCATTCGCGAGGAAATTCAATACAGTACGCATTTCCTCTATGTCAAGACCTCTCTTTACCATAAGTTTGAGGTCTTTCTTGAACTGTCCAGAATATTCTAAATCGTACATACTATTCTAAACATTGAGACAATAAATCATCTACAGATGATGCCTTGAATGTTTTACCAGCCTTAACATCATTTATTGCCTTGATAGTCGTTTTATTAGGAACCTCTGCCTTTGAAGGATTAGCTACACGAACAGAAGCAACGCCACGTATCATCTTCAAGGCTTTCTTGATATCCGAAACTACGGCATTCTCTTCAAGAGTTATCTCTATATGTGGCGGAGTTATTGTCGTTGTATTCATAACATTAACATTTTTGTTTGCAAAAGTAAACATTTTCCTTTATATCTCCAAATTTTCACCACTTTTTTGTCTAAATGCTTATCCCCAACAAAAGAAGTATAGGCAATCTATCGCTTTCCCTTCGCCCATCCTTCGAACCAAACTCGATGAACCTTCGCTATTTGTTCGCTCTAAGAACGGAGGTTCATCGAGTTTGGTTCCTTTTCATATGGGAGTTACAACGGACTTACATAGGACTTAGAACGGAATCACTTATCATTATTCTCATCCTTGAAACATTTCCATAATTTCTGCAAATCCTGTTTCGGCCCAATACCAATGGGTATAGCCGGCAAGGACATTCTTATAATGATAGAGAGCGGTATCAACAGGCTGTCCCTTGGCTGACAACTGGAATTGCTCTTTTATAATCCCTTCTGGAAGGGTGTCAGGCTCTATAACGGAAGAATAATGGAACTCGTGGCCCTTTGCAAGTTTAGGGTTTAGTGTTGAGAGTTTAGTGTTACATAACTGACGATAACCAAGATGTAGCTTTGCATCCATCATAGTTGCAGAGAAAGGGAAGACTCCGCACATCGGGATGCCATCAATGTCATTACAAAGGTACATAAATCCTCCACATTCGGCAAAGATACGACCGCCATTCTCAGCAAACGCCTTTATACTCTCACGCATAGAGGCATTATTTGTAAGATCAGAAGCGAACAACTCTGGGTAGCCTCCGGGGAGATATAGCAAATCGCAATCGGGCATTCTCTCATCATTCAGAGGAGAAAAGAAAGTGACCTCTCCCAATTCTCTAAGCGCATCAATATTAGCACGATATGTGAAGTTAAAGGCGGAGTCTTTGGCGATAGAGATAGAAAGACCACCCCCAAGACCTTCCAGACCCACCCCCTGCCCCTCCCATAAAGGGAGGGGAGTAGTTACCTTTTTTGTATCTGAAGAGTTCTCCATAACATCTATATTCATAATCGTTTAACAGACTATTTACTCCCCTCCCTTTACGGGAGGGGTAAGGGGGTGGGTCTGATTCTTCAACACATGTTCCTCCACCTCCTTCGCCGCAAGCCTGATAAGTTCCTCCGTCTCTTCCCTTGCCTCGATTGTAAGTCCGAGATGACGACCAGGAATGATAAGGTCACGATTGCGAAGCATATATCCAAGACAAGGAACACCTGCATCCTCGCAAGCCTGTTTCAAGAAGGCAAAGTGATTTTCAGAAGCCACCATATTAAACACGACTCCTGCAATCTTCAATTTTGGATTAAAATGCTTGAAACCATAGATCAAAGGTGCTACGGAATAGGCTACAGACTTGGCATTAACGACAAGAATAACGGGAATATCGAGCAACATAGCAATCTCCGCACTTGAGCCTTTCGATTTATCATATCCGTCAAACAGTCCCATAACTCCTTCCACAATACGCACATCCGCATCCTCCCCATAGCGTTGGAACACGTCCTTAACATGTTCCTCAGATGCCATATAGGTATCAAGGTTCACGGATTCCCGTCCAGAGGCTATCTCATGAAACATAGTGTCAATATAGTCAGGTCCGCATTTATATGGCTGTACCTTCAATCCCCTATCGCGCAAGGCACGAAGCAATCCCATAGTGAAGGTGGTCTTTCCACTATTTGAGGTGGCTGCGCCGATGAGGAAGGATTGAGGAGCCCCTAACCCCAACCCTTCCCCCGCTCGGGGGAAGGGAGTAGTTACCATTTTCATATCTGAAGAGTTTTCCATAAACTTTATACTATCATCTATATTTCTAAGCGTTTAATTACTATATACTCCCTTCCCCCGGGCGGGGGAAGGGCTGGGGTTAGGGGCTACCTTTTCCTCTTCAACAATATCCACAAGGCTATTGGGGCACCGATAAGCGAAGTAACGGAATTGACAGGCAAAGCACCTTCCATTCCTGGCAATCTTGCTATGAGATTACAGACAAGGGCAAGGGATGCTCCGCACAATAATGTACCAGGAAGGAGAATACGATGGTCAGCCGTTCGGAAAATGCCTCGACAGATATGCGGAACGGCAAGTCCGAGGAACATTATAGGACCACAATAGGCGGTTACAATAGCCGTAAGCATTCCTGCCACGATGATTATCTGCGTACGAGCACGAGAGATTTTAAGACCAAGATTAGTGGCATACTGTTCGCCAAGCAATAGCATATTCAAGGATTTTGCCAATAACATTCCGAAAGGAAGAACAGCCAAGACAAGTCCGAGGAACACCCATACCTGTCCACCTGTGACACGAGCAAAACTTCCTAATCCCCATACAACATAGGCTCGTACATCCTCCTCGCTACTGAAATATTTCAGTACTCCGATAATAGCCGATGCAATATATCCTATCATCACACCAACTATCAAAAGCGTGACATTTCCATGAACTCGTTGCGAGAGGAAAACTATAAGCGCCATAGCCGACAAAGCACCTATAACAGCCGAGAGTGTAAGGGCTGTATTGCCGAAGAATCCAAAGGACGAAACTATATGCCAACCTATACTTCCAGACATAAGGACGAGAAACGCCACGCCAAGACTTGCAGCCGACGAGATTCCGAGTACCGAAGGACCTGCAAGCGGATTATGAAAGACGGTCTGAAGCATGAGTCCGGCAACGGCAAGTCCTGCGCCACAGGCAATAGCCGTAAGCGATTGTGGCAAGCGAGTATGAAGCACAATATTCGTCCACACCTCATTATCACAATCCCCTCCCGTCAGGATGCTAAAGACGGCATCAAGAGGGATTGCGACAGAGCCGACGGCGAGGTTAAGGAGGAGGAAGAGGGGGATTGTACAAAAAAGACCCACACCACTCAGGCCTCTCCCCCCGCCCTCCCCCGTAGGGAGGGAGCCGGAAGGCGATGAGCCAATCGCTATTTTGTTTTTTTCATTTTCCATTTTTGTATCACTTATTTTCTTCCATTCACGAATCGGCTCCCTCCCTACGGGGGAAGTCCGATGTTGATAACATCGGAGTATGTGTCAGGGCGGGGGGAGAGGCCACTAAGTTTATACTTAACTTCCCCTCCGGATAAACCGTTCTACAAGTCTCGTAGCACAAGCGTTTTATCTCTTCAAAGAAAGGTGGGGGCATAGTGTTCCATAAGTCACGAGCCATATCAACCTCCTTATACTCAAGTCCGAGACCTTCCGCCACACTTCTGATAAACTCCTGATTCATAAGCACCTTATGCGAATGAGTATCAAGATGTCCTTCGGCAAGTTTAACGGCCTTACCTATCATTATTGCGATATGCACATCTTCAAATCCGACCTCACGAGCAGCCTTCAAAGCCTCTCCTACGAAGTTGCCATAATGCACACAACGGATGCCTTCAAGAGCCTTCTCACTCTTCATTCCTGCCACCAAACCGATAGTACGGCATCCGATAGCCCAAGCAACATCAAGTTCACGACGAATACTTTGAACGAAAGCCTCATTTGATAGCGGAGACACGATACCAGAAGTACCGATGATGCTGATACCGCCAACAACGCCAACCTTATGGTTGAAGGTCTTTAGAGCAATTTCTGCTCCGTTTTCGACGGAGATAGTTACAAGAAAGGCCTCTCCCCCCGCCCTCTCCCGTAGAGAGGGAGCCGATTCGACTATGGCTCGCAGCTCATTCTCTATCATCTTCCTTGGAGTTGGATTTACAGCAGGACCTCCAACAGGTATTCCAAGTCCGGGAAGAGTAACCTTCCCTACCCCTTCGCCTTGCAGAAACGTCACGCTAAAACTATCACTTTTATCAAGAGCCACGGTTGATGTTATCTTACAGCCCTTTGTTACATCAGGATCATCACTACTATCCTTTATGACAGAGGCGACGCCCTTACCCTCGTATGCCACAGGAATGGTCATTATCTCGCCATCAGGCAAGGCAAAATAAACCTCCTCAGGATATTCATCAAAAAGGAGCGACAAAGCAGCCGCCTTTGTTGCAGCCGTAGCACAAGCGCCTGTTGTAAAGCCAGTCTTTAGCGGAAAGAAATCGGGCATAAGATGCTCTATCACCCTACGCAAGCCATATTTTCCTGTTACGGTAATCCAATCGTCAGGCAACCTCGGATGCTTAACGACAAACACCTTCAAGCCAAGTTCAAGGGCAGCCTCTACCTTTACCTCAAAACCGCCACTCTCACCACTTTCCTTTGTTATGATAGCATCACATCCCACTTCTATCATCACCTTCTTCTCGTCCTCAACAGACGGAATTTCAAGCGATTCGTTATAGTAGATGAGCTGATTGTCGGCAAGTCCGGCAGCCTTAGCAAGGGCGATGCTCTCAGGGCGATTTAGGATTCTAAATATGGCGTTGGAACGCTTTAGCTTGTTGATAGTATTCGCACCTGTTAGAGCAAGGAGTTTCTTTACCTTAGCCTCTTGCATTTTGACGATAGCATCTTCATAATCCGAGCAATACGTCACGCCCTTGATATGCTCAGGAAAGACACGTTGAAGTCTGATAACAGGAACGCCAACCTCTCGTCGAGCCTCATCTATCGTGTTATGGAGATTCTCAGCAAAAGGATGTGCAGCATCAACAATACAACCAATCTCATGCTCCTTACAGAAAGCCACGATATCATCAGCCGACATAGCTCCCGTAATATGCACCCCGTTATGCATATCCACCTTTTGCAAACTACCCTTCGTAGAGTAATAGAAAGGCTTTCCTGCCTGCTCACATACATCCACAGCAAGTCGTCCCTCGGTTGTGCCGCCGAAGAGGAGAAGAGCAGCCCCTAACCCCGACCCTTCCCCCGCTCGGGGGAAGGGAGTAGTTACATTATATGTCTTTGTAGGATTATCCATAAACGAACTTATTATCGTTCATTACTATCCACTCCCTTCCCCCGAGCGGGGGAAGGGTCGGGGTTAGGGGCTGCCGTTCTAAACATATGCGTGAACTTCCCATCATACAACTTACTCAAACCTTCACGATTATCAATAGCATCACCTACGACAATCATAGTTGTGAGCGAGAGGTGGTTCTCCTTCATTATCTTTGCAAGATCCTTGAGCTGTCCACGATAGATGCGTTGATCCTTCCAAGTAAGTTTATAGCAGCAAGCAACTGGCGTTTCTGGCTTATAACCGCCTTCAAGAAGTTCAGACTGCACCTGTTCTGCAAGAGAAGCGGATAGGAAGATGCACATCGTACTCTGATGCGAGGCCAACATGTGAAGTTTCTCCTTGTCGGGCATAGGAGTACGTCCCTCGCCACGAGTGAGAATGATAGTCTGACAACGCTCAGGAATAGTAAACTGGCTTCTCAATTCGGCAGCTGCAGCAAGGAATGATGAGATGCCAGGAGTGATATGATAGTCCATTCCATATTTATCAAAGAATGCCATCTGCTCCTGAATAGCGCCATAGATACAAGGGTCGCCAGTATGCAATCGCACAATCTGCTTGCCCTTGTCGTAAAACTCCTTCATCAACTCAAACTGCTCTTCCAAATCCATATCGGCAGAAGAACGAACCGTAGCACCAGCCTTGGCATAATAGGTCAGCTCCTTTGGCACAAGACTTCCTGCATAAAGTATCAAATCCGCATTCTCAAGGAATCTCTTTCCTCGCACGCTAATAAGTTCGGGATCACCAGGACCTGCACCAACGATTTCGATATGGGACCCCTTCCCCGCTCCCCCGTGAAGGGGGAGGGCCGCTAACGCACGGATGGAGGCTGCGACCGTCCAATTCTGGCCTTTTTGTTTTGGAAGCAAGATTTTACCGCCACCAATAAGTACAGATGCCTCACACACGCTTGGAGTTCCCACGTGTTTGCTAACCGTAGCACTCGGATTCGGAACGTCAACCTCGGCAAGCTGGTCTGATGTATAGAAATTGAACTTATACCCTTCTTCCTGAAGGAATTTTACGACAGGCTCGTCGGCCTTGAGGTCAATAGTATTGAAATCAACGATACTCTCAGCATATATCCCAGCAAAACCAATAGCAGTAAAGACCTCACTAACCACCTGCTCTACTGGTTCTGCCTGATGCGCAAGTCCAAGTCCCACGTGAACACAACGCGGAACATACTGCACGCAAAGGATGTCGTCATCAAGAATCTCCTCCTGAGGCGAAACGATAATAGCAAGCTTGAACTTATCCGACGTTATCTCGCTAACCTTTTCAACAACCGTCACATGCTTCGGAAGAGAAGATAGAAGATATTCCGTACCCTCATCCTTTACCTCCATATAGAGAGCCGTTGGCTGACAGGCAACAAAGCAGGCTATCTCCTTGTTGATATTCTCCTGAGGCAATACCCACCCGAACCTATCGGCAATAGTATCCAAAGCCCAAAGTCCTTCAAGGTCGCTTTGAGTAGTAATGACAGGATTTGCCTTCAGGATTTCTGCAATACGGGATGTGAGTTCGTTAGCCCCACCAACATGTCCAGAAAGAACGGAAATGACATTTCTTCCCAAGGAATCAACACATACCACAGCCGGGTCTGTATGCTTATCCTTAATGAAAGGCGCAATACTTCGCACGCAGATACCCATAGCACCAATAAAGATGACATGCGCCTCCGTATTCCATCTTGACTCGATATCGCTCAACTGGCAGATTTCTTCACCAAGCTGCAGAGCTAACCTTGATGCTATCTCACGTCCTTTATCGTTAATTGCTACTATCATTTTGTTGCTTTTAGTATTGTTATTGGGTTAAAGTCGTCCAGAGCTATACGGACTGGTTCCTCTAGTATCATATTTAATTCCTTGGCAGTCTGGACGAAAGCATCATAACTCGACTGCACAACGGTATTCATCACAATCACGCCTCCTTCTTCCAGTTCCTGATATATCTTTTTCATCATCTCAGGAAGTCTGCCACCATGCCCTCCTATAAAGACGGCATCAGGCTTTGGATAGCCAGAAACATCTACCTGAAGGAAATCGCCTATAACGGTCTCTATGCCCGGAGCGCCAAACTTACGAGAGTTCTTCTCCATAAGTTCCCTACCCTCCTCACGCACCTCAAATGCCGTTATCTTCAGATGGGGGAACTGCAGCTTCGCCTCTATACTCACGCTTCCCGTACAGAACCCCACGTCCCACATCGACTTTCGCTCTCGCAACTGCATCATAGCCAAAGACATCAGCCTTATTGGCATCTTCGTTATCATCTTCGCCCTACCGTCAAGCAAGTGGAACTCGGATTCCGGGATTCCGAAAGGACGTAAACGAGTGCTCGCCTTTTGCAGAATTAGGCAGTTCAGAGAGTTAGGGGTTGGCAATTTGTAAATTGTACATGGTAAATGGTAAATCCTCTCGCTTTCTTCATTCCCCAAATTCTCCCCAACTGTCATTTTATAATTGGTGTAGCCGTAGTCCTGCATCCTCTGCCAGATAGCCTGCGGGGTGTTTTTCTTGTCGGTAAGCACACCAATAAGCGGTTCACCATTAATAAGAGCCTCATCAAACTTATCCCAAGGTCTTCCTGTCAAGGAAACGACGTGCATATCATGATAAGGGATGCACATCCTATGGGCAAGCATCTGAAGGGAATTGAAAGAAGGATATACCTTCATCTCGCATCCCGGACATTCCCTTTGGATAGTGTTGGCAAAGCCAAAGAACAAAGGATCGCCAGAGGCAAAAACCACGATATCATCATACGCCTCATACTGTCTGAAGACATCGCTCAACGGTACGGTAATATCTATCCATACGGCATTTTCTGGCAAGAAATCCCTCATTATCTCATGATGCCTCTTTCCACCCGAAAACACGTTCCCCGCCTTGATAACCTCCATTACCTCGGGAGGAAACCATTGGTGGCGGGAATCGGTTATGCCGATGACAGTAAAAGCACGAGCAGACCCACCCCCTTGCCCCTCCCATAAAGGGAGGGGAGTAGTTACATTTGTATCATCAATATGTCGAGCCATAGACTTTCTTTATTTATCGATATTGGGGATTATTGTTGCTATTTCAGGCGTTTATCTCACTATCTACTCCCCTCCCTTTACGGGAGGGGTATGGGGGTGGGTCTTTATACATCCCTCCCCGGCCTCAGCTGCTCCGCATCATCGAAGGTGAGGATGGAGTTTACCAAGGTGGCGGCAAGGTTACTACCGCCCTTGCGTCCGTCGATTATTATCTTCGGAATATCGCGCAAAGCCTTGGCGGCATGCTTGCTTTCCTCCACATGAACAAAACCGACAGGAGCGCCTATTATTCCCGCAGGATGACATTTTCCCTTACGGGCAAGATCGCATAGCTCAAGTAAGGCGGTTGGGGCATTACCAAAGACATAAAGGGCATCAGGATGTTCCTCGGCTGCAAGTCTCATTCCTGCCTGAGCGCGGGTAATGCCAAGCGTCTTTGCCATCTCCGCCCCACGAGGGTCGTTAATATAGCAAACCACCTCTATACCGAGTCGTTGTAAAGCACCCTTACGAATACCGCTTGCTGCCATCGTAACGTCTGTAACGATACATTTCAGCTCGCCACTCGCCACTTTGTCGTATAGCTTTGCCGTAGCCTCATCATCAAGCCACAAGAGGCTTTCCATATCAAAATCGGCTGTGGTATGAATGGCGTGGAGCATCGGCCATAGCTTCCAGATTGGGATATCAGGATTCTTCAGTTCCTTACGGATAGTAGCGAAGGACTTTATCATTATCCCCTGCCCTACATTCGTGTCTTTTGCCTCTTCCGAAGAAGCCTCCCTATAATATCCGCGAGGGGTGATGAATGTGCCATTCCACTCATACGACTGGCTATTGCCGATTATCACGATAGTGAACATATCCACCTGCTCGGGGTCGAACTCGCCAAGCGTGGTTATCGTTATCTGCTGTTCCGGACGTCCTGCCTGACGTACATACCCCACAGGCGTATCAAGTGAGCGTTCCTTACGGAAAATCTCCACAAGACGATACAACTGCCAATATCTCCCGTGGCTCTTAGGATTATAGATAGCGGTCACGAAATCGCCAACGGCAGCCGCCTTGATGCGTTTCTCGATAACAGACCAAGGGGTCATAAGGTCGCTCATGGAGATGATGCAGAAATCATGCCCGATAGGCGCACCAAGCAAGGATGCCGCCTTCTGGAATGCGCTAATACCCGGATATGATACAATCTCAATATTCGAGTTACGTTCACGCTTCATCTCATAGATGAGGGGCGTCATGCCATAGATACCTGCATCACCACTTGAGATGACACACACGTTCTTGCCTTGTTCCGCAAGCTCGAAAGCCTGAAGCGCCCTGTCACGCTCCTTCTTCATTCCCGTATCCACGCATTCCGTTCCCTCACGAAGATAAGGCTCAATAAACTGGAAGTAGTATTTATAACCTACCACCACATCACATTCGCCCACAGCCTTCAATACCGCAGGTGTGATATCTTCTGGAGAACCAGGACCTATGCCGCAAATTGTAATCATAAGAAAAAGACCAGCCCCTAACCCCGACCCTTCCCCCGCTCGGGGGAAGGGAGTAGTTACACTCTTCAGAATTAAGGAGCAATTAAAACGTTATTTTTAAGCCTTCATTACTATCCACTCCCTTCCCCCGGGCGGGGGAAGGGTTGGGGTTAGGGGCTACATTGTGAGTTTGAGACTCACATACCCCGCTCTTCCCGGATTAACCGTTGAGAAGTTAGAGTTCCAGTAGGAGGTATCTCGCTTGTTGAAGATATTCTCGATACCGATACCAGGCTCAAGAGTGAAGTTCTTCAAGGCGATGGTATGCTTCGTGTTCAAGTCCCATTGTGAGTAGGCAGGAGCATAGCCGTAGGTGCTTGAATAGCGCTCGCCCTGGATATGGCCGTTGAGGTTGATGTTCAGATGATAGTTCTTCCAACTCCTATCCCAAGCCACATTCACGTTGCCTACATTCCTCACGCACTTGTCAACAGGCGTCTTGGTGTATTCATACATCTGAGTATCAGAATTGAGACTCATCGTCTCAGCCTTAGAATCCGTATAGGTATATCCTCCGCCGAGAGCGAAGCCACCCGGAAGCAGGAACTTCACGTTCATACTCAAGCCCTTTACGGTTGCCTTGTCGATATTGTCACGCTGGCGAATCGTCGTCCAGCCATCCTCGTATATCGCCGTCAGCCTGCTGCTCGCATCAATCTCGTTCTGTCTCATAGTGCGATAGTTGATCATATTGCGAATCTTATTCACGTATGTGCTGATGCTCGCGCGAACCCACTCGTTTGAGTACTCGGCATTCAGATTCCAGAAGTCATTCTTCTCAGGCTTCAGATCCTCGTTGTTCAGAGTATATCGCTTGTTTGTCTTTGCCTGATCCGTTGCATATAGTTGCGACAAGGTAGGTGTACGATAGCCGCCAGCATAGCTTGCACGAAGCCTGAAACCTCCTGCGTGGAAGAACAGAGCGGCATTTGGCGTGAAGTGAGAGCCGAAATTACTGTTATGCGTATATCTGAAACCTGCCACAGCCTCCAGCATATTGCAAATCTGTATCTCGTCCTGAGCAAAGAGATTTGAAGTGTTCATGCTCTCAGATTCAATATTATCCGATACGCTCTTCAGATTCTCCTGAACGAGTTCCACACCTCCCGACAGCTTATTCCACGAGTTCAACCTAAAGATGCCCTTCAACGTCTCATTCCAGTAATGCGTACGTTTTCTCGATTCGCTATAAGCCTCTGCATCAAGCGTTTGCCAATAGTCATACTCAGAATTGAAGTTATCATTATAGATATCAAGATACACATGAGTATTCTTGTTAGGCGTCCAACGGGCTCCTGCCCCTACATTATACGACTGATGATGCATATCGTAGGTATAAGCCTGCTTCGACGTATATTCGTATGTCGTCTCGCCTGTCTCCTTGTCGGTCTTAGCCTTCTGAGTATAGTAGCTTGCCAACTGCGGACGTTTTGTATTATGGTCATAGAGATTTCCTCGGGCATACACATCAAACTTCTCAGAGAATCGCCATTCCAGTCTCTCGCTTATATTCTCCGAACGGAAGCCCTGTGACATTGGCCTACCAGTAAGCTTTGGAACAGACACATCGCCCTCCATAAACTCCTGATAATGGTTCACTTGCCAGTTGTCTGCCTGACGATGGTTATACGACGTATAGCTTGAGAACTTCCCTTGGGTAACATCCACGTTCACATCCTGATCAAAGCGCCCTTTGCTTGAGAAGCGTGTCCTGCTCGTCACATCTACAGGCTTCTTGCTCTCGTCGGTAATGATATTGATAACTCCCGCTATGGCATCCGAGCCATACAAGGCACTTGCTGCTCCCGAGAGTATCTCTATTCTCTTTATATTGTCAATACTGATACGATCCCAGCGGTCATCGCCACTCACGCGCTTTCCGTTCTCCAGAATCACGATATAGTCGTCACTCACGCCGTTGAAGTTCACGAATGTTCCCATACCATTAGTATGCGTCGTAATGTCAGAACTCAACTTTGTCAAAGCTTCCTGAAGACTGGTGACCTGAGCGTCCTTCAGTTCTTTTGCTGAGATAACCTTAACGGCTATCGGCGCGTTATCCGCCTTGTGATACGTTCCTGTTCCCGTCACAGTTACAGGGTTCAGCTCCACGGTCTTATCCGATTGTGCATTTGCATTTAGCACCAAGGCAGAGATTACAGTCAAGAATAATAATTTTTCTTTTTTCATAAATCACTTCCTCATTTCCCGAGGAATTTTTCATTTAGTTTTGGCTTATGTTATTAAATCACTTAATGTATTGTATACTTCAATTTTAACAGCAAGCTGTTTTTTAACTGACAATAATTTGCAATCTGCGCAATCTGCGCAATCTTTATATTTTTTTATTGGATCAAGATTGGTAAGATTGGGAACTTGCGAAGCTTGGTGAGCCTTAGCGAACAATTATCGTCAGTTCAAGCACCAAAGGTGCGTTTTTCTTGAAATCCTCAATTCCGACACAAAGATAATTCATTTTTCAGACACAAGCAAGAAATCCCCGCATTTTTTATCAAAAGAAGCTAAATTGTTTTTGAGAAAGCAAATTATCAGTAATATTTACACGCAGAGGCACAGAGACGCAGAGTTTTTTTGACCACAGAACGCACGGAATAAACGGATATTCTTTTTATCAAGAGATTTGTCGAAGACCCTCTGACCATAGGGAAGAAATTAGAGAATTAGCGAATTTTGAATTAATGCGAAAGAGAGAAGGTTTGCTACTTGCGTAGCATTAGGGAATAGGCGTGATTGGCAGGAGCGCAAGCGACATTTCTCAAATTCTCTAAAAATCCCCCCAAAAAACCTTCTCTAATTTCTTCCCTATGGTCAGAGGGTCTTCGACAAATCTCTCAAATTCTTGACAGAAAAAATTTGGGGATTTTGGAACTTTTCCGCGAAATAAAATTGGGGATTTTGGAATTTTGGCCTTTTTTATCATTTGAGAAAGCATAATGCCAAGCTCGGAATTGCCTGGAAGGCAACACTATGAGTAACCGAGGTGCATACTCGACGAGGGAGAGGATGCCCTCGGAAAAATACTGCGACCACATTACAAGCCTGGAAGGCTGTACATGATTGGAATTTACTCATGCTTTCACTATGTACTGCCCTCCAGGCAGAAGGAGGATTACAGGCTTAATCCCCCGCACATTCTCGTTTCACTCGCATCTACGGGGTTACTAAGAGTATAGCCTTCCAGGCTTTTTCTTTCCCTTCTTCATCCTTTGACAGTCCCTTGTTCCGCTGGGCAGGCGACGGAGGAATACAGGCGGAAAATGGAACTTACTACGGACTTTACTTGGGACTTACATGGGACTTGCTTCGGACGCTTCCGAGCAATTAAGCGCCCCATCTCTCGTTTCATATTGCAAAGGTACTAAATAAAAAATTAGCGAGTGGACGTTAGCGGACGTTAAGGGACGATAAGGGACTTTTCGCGACGATGTTTAGCATATTTTAACACATAGGCAACAAAGATACAGAGAATATCAAACTTTGCGACTCTGCGACTTCGCGTTTATATTTACCCGAACGCTTCCGAGCAATTATGCACACACTCATTCCGTTTCATATTGCAAAGGTACGGAATTCAGAATTAATGGTTAGGACATAGCGTGAATAAGTGTGCAATAACGGGACATTTTCCTAATCTTTTTTCGAACGCTAAGACACAAAGGCGCTAAGATTAATTTTTGACCACGGAATAAACGAAAATATTAATCTATGTTCAAAAAGATATTAATGTCAGAATTAACGTTTTAATTTGTGTCCTAATTAATGTTTCGCCGCAAGGCTTTTTTTCTTGCAACATTAATTGAACGTTAATTTAGACATTAATTGAAACATTAATTTTCTGGAATAAATTTTCTGGTCATCGTGAGTAATTTTCTTGAAAGCCCCCAAGCACCGCAAGGTGCGAATTCCGTTCCTTCCGTGTCTTCCGTGGTCATATTCTCTCGTAACATGCGAAGAGTGACAGATAGTCTCAACAATCTTGTCCAACAGGTCCTTTTTCTACACTTGATGAGCCGATAAGATGGTTTATTGGGCCATGAAGCTCGAGAAAACGGTTAATTCAATTATGACCTTCACGCCTTGTAGATGAGAGGCAAATGCCGAAAATGGCATCGGAATGATAGCTTTACGCGTCTCAGACGACAAAAATTTGATGATTTTTGTGCCCTTATCTGGCTTTGATATAGCTGGAGTACTACTGCTAAAATATTGTATTTTGTTGTATTTCAGCTTTTTAGAGAAATATTACTGATTTAAAAACAATCTCAGTCTCAGTCTCAGTTCAAAAAACAAGCATATATATATTGCTTCCTTACATCTTCTACTTCTTCTATCTATCTTATTATTAATTAGTTATATAATATATAATAAGAGATATAAGAAAAACATGTATCCGTTTTTACAACTGAGACTGAGACTTGAGACTGCGTAGGATTACTTGATTTCCGATTTCTTCCCTACGAGGCCAGCGACCATCCCCTTGTCTATAGTATGTAAATGATTATCCGCAATTAGGTGACATGCGGCCTGAAGGGCCAATAAACTAACAGCCTAGGGCATCGCCCTAGGCTATGAGCTTGCTAGCCCTTCAGGCTGTTTTTCTGACAAATACGTTGCTTTAAAAATTAATGCGAAATTAACGTGAAATCTGTGGTCATTAATGTTTCCTCACGGAGTGAGACATATAATATCGCATTAATAACACATTAATACCGCATTAATTTATTTGATGAATTCCGTTTCTTTCGTGCGTTCCGTGGTCAAAAATTAATCTCTACATCTTCATGTCTTTGCGTTTTAAGAAGCCCTTCTTCCTCCCAAGTAAGTCCCATGTAAGTCCGTAGTGACTCCCATGTAAGTCCCATTTCCCGCCCATTCAGGAACGGACTTGAAGCGGACTTGAAGCGAAGGAGAAACGGACTTGCAACGGAGTTAGATAGTCTTGAAATCTGAGACGGAAAGGGCAAAAAAATCCCTACTCCGAGGGGAGTAGGGAAAAAATTCATAATATGTTAAGTTTTATCTGTAGATAACGCCACGGAGCAATCTGCCTTGACAACGAGGCTCATCCACGATTGATAATACTTTCGAACCAGAGCCTTGTCCATTTGTTATCTTAAGAGAACGCGCTTGATATGACTTTGTATCCTCTGGATTTCGGGTTCTTGACCAATAATAACCCTTTGGTGATCCACTTGTTGTACCTTGCACAGAATTGTCTGTACTATTCTGACTATACATATATCCTCTTGCGTTGAGATATATCATTCTATTTGTTTCTGTATTCGTTATTTTACAAAGACTACCTCTTGATGGAGAATCTATGTAATCTACACTCACTTTTTTTGCATCAAAAGCATCGATTAAAGCCTGAAAATCATCTTCTGATGGAATTCTCATTATTCCATTGGTCTTCTGGTAGGCAGCATCATCAGCAACTTGTAATTCTGTCAAACCATCAGTATTACCACCACTCCAGTCTGTTATACTACCGGCGAAGATATTATAGGAATTGTATTTCAACAAAACACCTCTCATAGTTCCTGAATCGAATTGCCAGCGGTTAGAAGAATTCCAAGCATCATCCACAGCTCCATTACCAATACCATATTTGTAGCTTCTTTGGTGCATATTAGATTCTGTAGAACCTGTACCCAATCCGTATGTGTAGTACCAAGAATAATTCTGACAATAGCTCTCTTTGTACTGGTTAGACTTTACATAATTCTCGCCCCATGCATAGTATGATTCTCTTAACGGAGATTCTGTAGTTGTGCTATTAGAGCCTGTAATAGCTTCACCAGCCTTGTCATATACATCTTGAATACCCCATAGAACCTTCTGACCAGAGGAATTGGTTATTCCCAAATCCACGTATGCCGCCTTGGCACACTCCTTGGCTGTATATGAACCGAGGTTTATGATTTCTGATGCATCTACATTAAATGCAGTATTCCTAATACGGTCATAAACCTTTAGATTGTTCCTTGTCGTGCTATAGTCAAGCTCATCCTCGAATGCGAGTGTGAAGCCCTCAGAGAAAGCACATGGAAGTATTGCGATATAATAATCTCCTACTGCAAGTTCTGTTGCTCCATCGCCAATAGTAATCTCATTAGTACCATTAGTAACAGTATAATCACTAAGAGTACCGTCATTACCAATAGTGGCAGTAAACGCGCCTGCTATCTTCTCTGAAGAATTGTTTGCCTTGAAGCGGATTTTGCGAATCACGAAATCTTGATAACTATTTCCAGGCATCATATTTTCTGTAATAGAAATCTTAATCAAAGACATCGCATTCTTGAGCTTAAAAGTTGAGCCTGTTGTGCAAGCTGTCATGAAATGCAAGTCTGGGTGGAAACCTGGGGTTGTTGACTGAGTTGCAGGTATTGTAGCAGAAATTGTTGCAGAACCATTACTTGCTGTAAGGGTTGGTGCACCAGTTCCTGTTAAGGTAGAGCAATATAGAGCAAAGAACTTGTCACCTGCATTTTTGGTAATGGTTCCATCAAAAACTCCCTGACGTTGACCTACGTAGTCCTCACTTTTCAGGCCGAATAGGGCATTAGCTGGGGTAGTAGCATTATAGATATGCAACTGATCACCAGATGACCATACTGGGTATGGAACGTCAGCATCAGTAACCAACGAGGTACGGGTAGCCTTTGAAGAGCCAGAATTGCCTGTCTCTATGGTTGCTGAGAAACTCGTAGATGTGTTTTCTACTGGTGTCAAAGACTCTGTTGTGTCCTTGTCATCATCAGAAGAGCAGGCAACCAAAGCTATGGCTGCAAATGCCCAAATAGATTGCTTTATGTAATTCATCTTATAAAATCTCCTTAGTTTATTCCCATCCGTCACGAACTGTAAATCCCTGCATTCCGTCATCCTCTTGTTGGCTCTGAGGATTCTCCTTTGCAGGTACTGTGAATGATTCAGCAATCATCTGTGCAGTCTTCAACATGTGAAGTCTGGTTTGGGGTTTTTCATACTTTTTCATAATTTTCTTTTAGTTATAAGTGTTAATGATTTATTGTTAAAGATATGTTCTTCTCCTAATCTCATTTATGTTCTTCATTTCAAGAAATTGAAAGTGTAAGTTTTAAGTGTAAGAGTCGGAGTCGAATTAAAGGGTATTATGTAATAATATTTTGCAAAAATACACTAATTTTTCCGAAAAAAACAAACAAAAAAGTATATTTTTTACACTTTTCCCGCAAGTTTTAACAAAAATGAGAGTTTTTACGCAAATTTTCAAGAAAAATTACGAGGAAAAGTTGTTTTCAGAACGCAAAAACGCAAAGGCACAAAGATTTTTCTGACCACGGGAAAAACGAAAAGAAATGACTTGCTTTAGCTTGTTGAGCTTTGCGAAAAAAACGTTTTACGCAAATAAATTAATGCGATATTAATGTGTTATTAATGCGATATTATACGTCTCACTTCGTGAGGAAACATTAATGACCACACATTTCACGTTAATTTCGCATTAATTTTATGACTTTCAACCACAGATTTTCAGGATTTTAGGGATGCAAATCACGAACGCAAGCGAAAAAATCCCATTAATCTGTAGGAAACAAAAAGTAAAGGAAAATGCCTTACGGCTAAGAAAATTATTCGCTGAAGCTCATCAAGCTAAAGCAAGTGCCAAATGGCATAAAATTGCTACTAAGTAGCATAAAATGGTTGGTTTCAATAGAAAGAAAATGGCTTGCGCCTGAAAAAATTTTCCCAATCGCTTGCGATATTTTTCTTTTATTGGTGTGGATTATATTTTATGCGTAGCAATTTTGAGTATTTTCTTTTGCCGCAAGGCATTTTCTTTTTTTATATTTCAACTCATTACAGTAAAAAATATATTTTTCTGGAATAAATTTTCTGGTCATCGTGTTTAATTTTTGTTCCAAAAGAAAAGTGAGCGCAAGCTCAAATATCTGTTTTATCTGTGTCATCTGTGTTCGAAAAAATATTAATGTCAGAATTAACGTTTTAATTTATGTCATAATTAGTGTTTCGCCGCAAGGCTTTTTCTTACAACATTAATTGAACGTTAATTTAGACGTTAATTGAAACATTAATTTTATGACTTTCAACCACAGATTTTCGGGATCTTAGGGATGCAAATCACGAGCGCAAGCGAAAAAATCCCATTAATCTGGGCTATCTGTGTTCGAAAAAAAATATTAATGTCAGAATTAACGTTTTAAATCACGTCATAATTAGTGTTTTGCCACAAGGCTTTTTTTCTTGCAACATTAATTGGACGTTAATTGAGACGTTAATTTAATTTTCTGGAATAAATTTTCTGGTCATCGTGGAAAATTTTCTTGAAAGCCCTCAGCATCGCAAGATGCAATTCCATTCCTTTCGTGCTTTCCGTGGTCAAAAAATAAATCTCTGCATCTTTGCGTCTCTGCGTTTAAATTCTAAAATATTCAGCACAAATCGATATTTTTTTGTAAATCCTTTCGCTTTATGTAAATTTTCATTATCTTTGCACTTGAAAGATTAAAACGCGCACCGGCTTGCAGCCGACGTTCGCTATCTTTCAAGTGCGAGGATGCTTCGCACGTTGCATTCTAATAAATAAAACTAAATTGAAAAAGCTACATCCAATAATGCTGGTAGGCACAGGAAGTGATGTCGGTAAGAGCGTGATAGCTACGGCATTATGCCGTATATTCTTGCAAGACGGCTACTCCCCTGCCCCATTCAAGGCTCAGAACATGGCACTAAACTCATACGCCACGCCTGACGGCCTTGAGATAGGTCGTGCGCAGGCTGTTCAGGCAGAGGCGGCACGAGTGCCTTGCCATACGGATATGAATCCGCTTCTTCTGAAGCCTAACTCCGAGCATACCACTCAGGTGGTGCTCAACGGAAAGCCTATCGGCAACCGCTCGGCATACGACTATTTCAGAAAGGAAGGGAGGGAGCAGCTTCGACAGGCCGTTTGTGAGGCTTTCGACAGGCTTTCGGCAAGGTATAACCCGATAGTAATGGAGGGTGCGGGAAGCGTTTCGGAGATAAACCTTCGCGATTCTGACCTCGTGAATATGCCTATGGCACGTCATGCAAATGCTGATGTGATTCTCGTGGCTGATATTGACCGAGGGGGCGTGTTTGCAAGCACATACGGGAGCATCATGTTGCAGACTCCCGAGGACAAGGCACGCATCAAGGGCATCATAGTGAATAAGTTCCGTGGTGACTTGAGACTCTTTGAGTCGGGCAGGAAGATGCTTGAGGAGCTTTGCGGAGTACCCGTTCTTGGTGTCGTACCGATGTTCAAGGATATAGTTATCGAGGAGGAGGATAGCGTGGAACTTGAGCAGAAGCATCGCTCTCTTCAGCAAGGTAAGGTGAACATAGCCGTGGTGCTATTGAGGCATATCAGTAACTTTACGGATTTCAACGTACTTGAGCGTGACGAGCGTGTCAATCTCTTCTATACCAATAACATAAAGGACTTTGAAAAGGCTGACATCATCATCATCCCAGGCACAAAGGCAACTCTTGACGACCTCTACGAACTGCGAAGGAATGGTGTGGCTCAGGCTATCATTCGCGCTCATAGGAACGGCACTCTCGTCATAGGCATCTGCGGAGGCTATCAGATGCTCGGGCAGACGATTTCCGACCCCGACGGAATTGAGGGTAGCATCCCGCAACTCCCCGGCTTGGGACTTCTGAATATCTCAACCGTCATGACTGCGGAGAAGACCACGAAACAGGTGGAGTTCGAGTTTGAGGGTAAGAAGTGTAAGGGGTATGAGATACATCAGGGGAAAACTGAACCATGTACAATTGACCATGTACAATGTACAATTTCAGCCAATACCCAACAAGGCGAAAGGAAGTCTCCCTTTAAGGGAGATTTAGAGGGTCATATCACCCAATCCTCCAACTGCATCGGCACTTACATTCATGGTTTCCTCGATAATCCGTCAGTTATAGAATTTATTCTCAAGCCATTCGGACAAGAGTCCCCATCTAAGGGGGATTTAGAGAGTCTTGAGGATTTCAAAGATCATCAGTACGACCTTCTTGCAGAACATGTAAGGAAGTATGTGGATATGGATAAACTATACGAGATTATGGCCTCTCCCCCCGCCCTCCCCCGTAGGGAGGGAGTTGGTGCGCGGTAGAAAGTCTCCCTTTAAGGGAGATTTAGAGGGTCTTGAATTATTCACTTTTCACTCTTCACTTTTCACTAAAAAAAGGTGCTCACCGGCCACGGAGACGATACATACAAGTACAAGGATATTCGGATAAACTTCAGTTCGAATGTCTATAACCATTTCTGTCACGACGGACTTTATGCCCATCTTGCCAGCAGAATGGATTGTATACGTAACTATCCACCTCCCACGCCCTCAGACCTTGAGCAGGAGATTGCCACTCTTAACGGCTTATCCCCAGACGAGGTGATTGTTACCAACGGCGCTACCGAGGCTATCTATCTCATAGCCCAGGCATTTGCAAATGCCACCTCGCAGATCCTTCAGCCCACCTTTACGGAATACGAGGATGCGTGTAGGATATATGGACACGAAATCAAGCCCCTAACCCCTACCCTTTCCCCGCCACGGGGGAAGGGAGTAGTTACCTTCTCTCGCGATATAGATTCGTTATCGGCAATACTATCCAACTCCCTTGCCCCGAGCGGGGAAAGGGCCGGGGTTAGGGGCTTTCTTACTTGGCTCTGCTCCCCCAACAACCCGACGGGGCAGATGATTCCGAAGATGGTTCTTGAATCAGCAATAGCCTCTCACCCGGATATCATATTCGTTATTGACGAGAGCTATGCGCCATTCACTATGGAGCCCTTGGTTGGCTGCAATATGTCTGGTGCCGGGAACGTCATCACTCTCCATTCCATGACAAAGGAGTTTGCCATTCCGGGACTTCGTATCGGCTATATCACAGGTTCAGCCTCTCTCCTTTCCCGAATAAGGAAATGTAGGATGCCTTGGTCGGTAAACCAACTCGCGATAGAGGCTGCACATTATCTTCTCGCCCACAAAAGCGACTATGCCCTTGACCTCCCCGCCCTTATGTCGGAGCGCGAGAGGATGGCAAGAGAGCTATCTGCTATCGACGGAATAACCGTCTATCCGAGCGATACGCACATCCTCCTTTGCAGGATTGAGGGTACTACCGCCGCCCAACTCAAAGACTATCTCGCCAACAACTACGGAATCTTGATCCGAGATGCAAGCAACTTCCAAGGGCTTGACGAGCATTTCTTCAGAATTGCCGTACAGACGAAGGAAGAAGATGATGAATTAATAAGGGCGATAAAAGAACAGCCCCTACCCCCGTCCCCTCCCCCGCTCGGGGGAAGGGAGTAGATAGTAATTAAACCTAAAAGCAAATTTCAGAACGCCCCCTATCGCCTTCAAGCGTAACTACTCCCTTGCCCCGAGCGGGGAAAGGGTTGGGGTTAGGGGCTGTTTGTTATATTATATGAACATCTCTCTCATACTCGGCTGGTTCCTCGACCTAATCTTTGGCGACCCGTCAAGGTTGCCACATCCTATCGTATGGTTCGGGAAATGGATAGCGATGGGCGAGAAACGGTTGAATAAGGACAGGCATAGGAAGTTGAAAGGTGCTATCTTTGTCTGCCTCAGTATAGCGTTACTCTTCGGCATCTCTTGGGCGTTACTTAATCTTCTGCCTTTGCATCCTTATCTTGCTCTGGCAATAAACGCGATACTTATCTTCTATTGCCTTGCAGGTCATACCCTTCGCAAAGAGGTCAGGATGGTATTTGAGGCGGTTGACAGGAGTACGGAGGACGGACGACGACAGGTGGCGCGAATCGTAGGGCGTGACACAAGCGAGCTATCCCCACAAGAGATACGTACAGCCGCCCTTGAGACTCTTGCCGAGAACCTTAGCGATGGCGTTATCGCCCCTCTCTTCTGGTATGCCATATTTGGAGTACCAGGAATGCTGACCTACAAGCTCATCAACACCTTTGACTCTATGGTTGGCTATCAAAATGAGCGCTACAAGGACTTCGGATGCTGGGCAGCACATATTGATGATGTCGCCAATTATATCCCGGCTCGCATCACAGCCCTATTGATGATTATCGTTGCGCCAATATGGAACAAATGGCGGTTGCTACGCTTCGTCTTCCATTTCGGACCACAACACGCATCCCCGAATAGCGGTTGGCCGGAAGCCGCCCTTGCCGGTATTCTCAACTGCCGTTTCGGAGGTCCGCACAACTATTTTGGCGAGTATTTCTACAAGCCTTATATCGGCACAAACGAGCGAGAACTCACCACCAAGGACATGAAGAAAAGCATCCTCGTATGCCTATTGGCTGAGATTCTGGCGGTTGGAATTTGCGTGATATTAACCCTAACCCCTAAACTCTAAACTCTAAACACTAAACTCTAAACACTAAACACTAAACACTAAACTTATGACAAGCAGGACTCTCTACCTCATAACTGGCGGTCAACGCTCAGGAAAGAGCACGAAGGCTGAGGAACTGGCATTATCGCTCAGTCCTAATCCTGTATATATGGCTACGGCTCATATATGGGATGATGAGTTTCGTGAGCGTGTGGCAAGGCATCAGGCACGTCGTGGACCAAACTGGACGAATATAGAGGAAGAGCTATATCCAAGTCATCATGATGTAAGCGGAAAGGTGGTGCTAATAGACTGCTGTACGCTCTGGGCTACCAATTTCTTCTTCCGCGACTCAAAAGGAGATGAACTCCCCGACGTGGATAAGACTCTTGCCGAACTAAAGGCCGAGTTTGATATGTTCACCTCGCAAGATGCGACTTTCATTTTCGTTACCAACGAGATTGGACTTGGTGGCGTGAGCGCAAATGCCGTTCAACGACGCTTTACCGACCTTATGGGCTGGTTCAACCAATATATCGCCCAGAAAGCCGACGAGGTGATCATGATGGTGTCGGGACTTCCTATTCAAATTAAATAACGGCCTCTCCCCCCGCCCTCTCCCGTAGAGAGGGGGCCGATTCGAGAACGTGAGGAGAAATAACAACTATAAATATGAATAATGAAAAATATAAAATAAAGGTTTGTTCACCGCCTTCCGGCTCCCTCTCTACGGGAGAGGGCGGGGGGAGAGGCCGTCTGGCTCTTTCTTTACAATCCAAAATCGACAACCTCAACAAGCCGAAAGGTTCGCTCGGCAGACTTGAGTCGCTTGCCTTTCAGATTGGAATGATTCAGCAAACGCTATCGCCAAAGCTCACGCATCCTTGTCATATCCTATTCGGAGGCGACCATGGAATAGAGCGTGAGGGGGTATCATTTTCGCCTCGCGAGGTCACTTGGCAACAGATGATAAACTACGGAAAAGGTGGTGGAGGCGTGAATATGTTCTGTCGTCAGCATGGCTTCAAACTCCTTGTGGTTGATGCAGGTGTGGATTATGATTTCCCTGCGGAGAAATATCCGCATATCATACAACGGAAGGTGGGTTACGGCACACGCAATTTCCTTCATGAGCCGGCTATGACTCAGGAAGAATTTGATAGATGTCTTACCATAGGCGCAGAACAGGTAGAGGCATGTCATAAAGAGGGTTGTAACATTATCAGTTTTGGAGAGATGGGCATAGGCAATACCAGTCCGTCAAGCGTGATAATGCACCTATTCCTCGACATTCCGCTAATTAATTGCGTGGGAGCAGGTTCGGGACTCTCGTCCGATGGAGTTAAGCATAAATACGAGGTATTAAATGCAAGTATCGCCAACTATTTCGCCACTATTCCAAAGAACTTTGATGCCGCCTACACCATCCGATATTTCTTCGGATATGAGATGGCTTGTGCCGTTGGCGGTATGCTTCGTGCAGCAGAACTCGGAATGATCATTCTCGTTGACGGCTTCATCATGACCGCCTGTATGTTGGCAGCCTCAAAACTCAATAAAAACGTGATGGATTATGCAATTTTCGGCCATTGTGGTGACGAGGGCGGGCATAAACTCATGCTTGATGCCATGCACGCAGAACCGCTTCTGAACCTCGGTCTCCGACTTGGCGAGGGGACAGGCGCCCTTTGTGCCTACCCTATCGTTCAGAGTGCCGTAAACATGCTTAACGAAATGGATAATTTCTCTCATGCGGAGATAACCAAGTACTTTTAGGCCTATGTATCGACTCCTTGCATCTCTTATCTTCTTCACGCGCCTCCCTTTCTGGCGCTTAGCCTACGTTCCAAAGAAGTATTACGAACAGGTAGTACCTCTTTGGCCGGTAGTTGGTTGGCTAACAGGTGGCATCATGGCCCTTACCTTCTGGCTTGCCCAGATGGTGATGCCTCTGTCGCTTGCCATTATCGCAACCCTGATATCCCGCATCCTCGTTACAGGAGCCTTACACGAAGACGGTTTTGCAGATTTCTTCGACGGCTTTGGAGGGGGAACGACACGCGAGCGCACCCTTGAGATAATGAAGGACTCGCACATAGGCACCTACGGCGTTCTTGCCTTGATAATATATTATCTGGTGATGTATAACGCCATACTTGCCTTGCAGACCACCAGTCAGAATTCTCTCATTTTCATTATGGTTGATAGTTTCTGCAAGTTCCTTGCCTCTACAATCATCTATTTCCTGCCATACGCCCGAAAGTCGGAGGAGGCAAAGAACAAGCTTATCTACGCCAAGGTTCCGCTCTACGAGAAACTTGCAAGCTTTGCAGCCGGCATTCTCCCGATAATCTTGTTCTGTCCGAATGATTTCTTCCTCCCTCTCCTCGCAGGAATAGCAGGAGCCGCCATCACCTGCGCCCTCCTCTTCCTAAAGATGAAATCCCAGATAAATGGCTATACAGGCGACTGTTGCGGAGCAACCTTTATACTTGCAGAAGTGGTTTGCTATTTGGTAATACTTGCTTGCCTGCCACTCTCATAACTAATCCTTCGTTCTCCCTTCGCTATTTGTTCGTTCTAATAGCGAAGGAATAGCCTATAAACAACAACGACACAATAAAGGCTTAACGAGTTGGAGTCTATACAGAACCTTGACTCGCCTCTGCCGCTATGGGAAAAAGACATCACCTCCAAGTCTGGGAATCTACGGACAACACAACAACGAGTAACATTTCTATTCGAATTTGCAAATTTTTCTGCAAATTGTTTGCAAATTTCAACTTTTTTTCCGAACTTTGCAACAAAAGTTATACATAAAGAAGGTAATAGCACTTTTGATGTTTGCACTACTAAACCTCTAAACAATCAGCAATATGTGCATTTTCATTCGTATATTTTAATTCCAAAAGGTAAAACAATAACAAATAACAAAACCAGACAAACATTATGAAACAACCTATAGAAATGCGCAGTCTCTATGAGCATGAGACTAATGCATACACTTTGGAAGGCTTTAAGCCTCAGATTGTCGATGCCGAATACCTGAAACAACTTGGTGTCACTATTGAACCTTCTGACGAAACACTTCAAGGCCTCATCCGAGGCTCAAAAGTATTCATGAAGCGCCTAGAGGAACACACCGTCATTCCAAAGTCAATACTCTACTTAGAAGATTGCGATCCTGATGCCATAGAGACCGAGATCCACAACTATACAGGCCGTTGCCCTACGCTGACCTTCGAGGTGAACCCTATCAAAGGCTGTCACGTGGGATGTCAGTACTGCTTGGTAACCGATGGTGTACACGAGCAGAAACTTGTGGCATACGAGAACTATCACCTCTATGTGCGCAAACTATTAGAGGAAATGAACGGCGCATGTAGCGAACAGCCTGATGCCGTAACACCAGAAGACATTCAGGAACGCAACCGACTTTTGCAAGAACTGGCAAAAGCCATCGTTGAGGCACCAGAAAAGAAGAAAGAGATAGAGCGACAGATTGTGGCGTTGAGCCGAGGAAAGAACTGGAATCACTACTACTACTTCTCGCCTAAGACAGAAGCCCTTCAGGAGCCTACTTTGTTCACAGGTATCGCACATCGTATTCTGCGTGAATTTATTGCCCACTTCAAGAAATACCCTAATTCAAATGCCCGTCTCTTCATCGCATCAAAGGCCGGCACCAAGCAACTCTTGGTAGAAAACGAGGGTGAGACCATCCTCGACCTCTTCGAGCAACTGAAGGATAAGATGCAGTTCAATACATCTGTTAGCATCATGCCAACTGCGTTCCGTAACCTTTTGGAACCTTACGGAGCGCCTATCGAAGAACGTCTTAACGCTGTGCGTATGTGTCAGGAGCGTGGAATACAGGCAAATTCAGCCTTGGTACAGCCAATATTCGTGCCATACCTTACCAATGAGCATATCAAGGAGTTCTTCGACATGCTCCACGATGCAGGTATCGTGAACTACAAGCCAGAATTCCTTACAGCCTGCATGGAAAACCTTGCACAATTAGGACAATGGCTCGGTTACTTCGACAAGAAGATGGAGCGTGACCTCTACATGGACTATATAAGTCCGAAGAACGCAGACCATCGCAAGCAACGCGGACGCACAGCACCAAATCGTGCGCTATCAATAGAGAACATACAGCGTCTGATGAAGTACACCGAAACCATAGGAATGTCCACCAGCATCTGCTTCTGGGTACGCAACCAGCTAAAAGTTCCCACAAGCATCATTCCTATCATCAACCGCAACGGTTTCCAATGTCTTGGTTATCAGTCAAAACTCTTTAAAAAGGAAAGTTGAAAGTGAAGATTGAAAATTGTCAGGATGTCTGCTTTCGGTTATTTGCCGACAAGACCGACTACTACCACCATTGGTATCATGCCAAGCCGATGCTGATAACCTCTGAACGGCGCGACGAACTGCGGCGTATGCAGGCCTTGCTCTATAAGTGTATTGTCTATATGGCAGAACACTATCGCGAGTGGGTTCCTAAATACATGCCTCTGGACGAGAAGGTGATGGAGGTTCTGGATCGCCAGAGCCGTTACCCCTTCCGAGCAGGCGCCTACAGACCTGACTATCTCATAAGCGAGGACGGTAGGTTGTTATTGGTCGAAATCACCAGCCGCTTCTTTGGGCATGGTATCTGGTTCAATTATGCCTCGGTGGCCAAGGCCGAGCAATTTTTGGCGTCCCACCCCAGTACATCTTGGGAGAACCGATATGATGAATTGCTAACCTATATGCGCGACATCGTCTCTCAAGGCTATCCTATCTATGTACTGAAAAGCAGCGACCCGACAAGCGAGATTGCCTTCTACAAGAAGTTCTATGAGTATTACGGACATGAGGTAACCATCTATGAGGCAGCAGAAGTGGAAGAGCATATAGACCAATGGAGTCACGATGCGGTGGTATTCAGCGCGCTCAACCAGCAAGACCTTCTATCCTTCAGGATGGAAACCTTGCAAGCTATGATAGATGCGCGGATGCTGAACGACTTTCGCACCATCTTTCTGGCTCACGACAAACGTTTTCTCCACCTTATCTTCGTTGATGATTTTACGCGAGAATGCCTCACAGAAGAGGAAACCACGTTCCTGCGCCAACACACCATTTCCACATATCTTTCCCCGAATGGCGAAATTGAAAATGTGAAGATATGGGAAGATGCGCATAGGAACAAAGATAAATACATTCTCAAGCCATACGATCTGGGCAAAAGTGTTGGTTTGTATGCCGGAGTGATGACCGACGAAGAGACATGGAATAATACCATTTTCAAATCTCATTCTACAGTTTTCAATCCAGATTACATCCTCCAGCCCTTCATCAAGCAGCGTACCTATCCCTGCGAATGGGAAGGCAAATATTACGATGAATATGTGTGTGGTATGATGCTCTGCATGGACGACCTCTATTTCGATAGCGGCATGTTCCGCACAAGTAGCGCTCCTGTAACCAACAAGGTGGATGATCGTAAAATATGTGTTATCCATAGTGACGATGAGAACCTGAAAAAAATCTGTTATGTGTTATGATTGAAGGAAAACGTCATATTGCCATTATGCAGCCGTATTTTTTCCCGTACATAGGCTATTGGCAGCTCATAAATGCCGCAGATATGTTTGTTGTTGGAGATAGTGTCCACTATATCAAGCACGGCTGGATAAACCGCAACCGCATTCTGGGTGAAAGAGGACAGCCGCAAAACTTCGGTATTGAAATCAGCCATGTTTCCTGTAATCGTCTCATAAGTGAGACGAAGCGAGTGGTCAACCGCAAACAAGCAGAATACCTTTGTCGAGTGTTGAAATTCTACTATAGCAAAGCGCCACACTATAACGAAGCGATGGAAGTCATCAAGCCTATATTGTTAGATGAAGAACCAGACTTGACACACTATCTCGTTAAGCAGCTAAAGACTATAGCTGAGTATCTGGGAATCAAGACGGAGTTCAGGTTACTCTCAGAGGTATCAGACCATTGGGAATGCCACTCACCAGAGATTATACATCGCACTTGCGAGTACTTCGGTTTCACAAACTACATCAACCCTTCTGGGGCTGGAATGAGCTATTACGACAAGGAAGCATTCCGCGAGATGGGCATCAACCTCAGTTTCCTACGGCGCAACGAGGAAATCCGTTACCATCAGTTTTCTGACGAGTTCATACCCGATCTGAGCATCATAGACCTTATGATGTTCTGTTCGCACAACGAGTTGCATGATATCCTAAACAGCTATCACTTTTTATAAGAGATGTAACAAACGGACTCAGGTTTTACAATTCCTAAAGATGAAATCGCAGATAAATGGCGATACAGGCGACTGCTGCGGAGCAACCTTTATATTGGCAGAAGTGGTTTGCTATATAATAATACTGACCTTACAGACCCACCCCCAGCCTCTCCCATAAAGGGAGGGGAGTATATAGTATCAGAACAACTCATATTATATAAATACAAAAGCGACAAGATCAGAAAATTCTGAACTTGTCGCTTATATTTTGTACTATCCCAATAGTTTATAGCGAAAAAACAAACCACTCCCCTCCATTTACGGGAGGGGCTGGGGGTGGGTCTTCTATATCTCCTTAAATACTTTCTTCTGCAACTTGAAGTTTGTTCCGAGATATTTTTCTTTTACAACCTGATTATTGGCAAGCTCGTCTGGAGTACCGTGGAAGAGGATTCTACCCTCAAACAAGAGATATGCGCGGTCGGTAATGTTAAGCGTTTCGTGCACGTTATGGTCGGTTATCAGGATGCCGATATTACGATGCTTCAGATGCCAAACCACGTTCTGGATTTCCTCAACCGCAATAGGGTCAACGCCTGCAAAAGGCTCGTCGAGCATGATAAACTTAGGTTCGATGGCAAGGCATCGCGCAATCTCCGTTCTACGACGCTCACCACCCGATAGCTGGTCGCCAAGGTTCTTACGGACCTTCTGCAAAGAGAACTCCTTGATAAGACTTTCAAGTTTCTCCATCTGATACTCACGAGGCTTACCCGTCATCTGAAGGACGGAAAGGATATTATCCTCTACGCTCATCTTACGGAACACGCTCGCCTCCTGTGGCAGATAGCCAACGCCATTACGGGCATGTTTATAAACCGGCATGCTCGTTATCTCGGTATCATCGATATACACATGACCGGCATTAGGCACCACGAGTCCTGTGGTCATATAGAACGATGTGGTCTTGCCCGCACCATTAGGTCCGAGCAAACCTACAATCTCACCTTGCGTAACCGTAAACGAGACGTCATTCACGACGGTACGCTTTCCGTATATCTTTACGAGTCCCTCCGTACGAAGGGTCTTTCTTTCCAATTCTTCTGACATTATCTGAAATTTTAATGGGCTTACGCCCTATTTGACGGAAAGTAAATTTGTTTCTTTTCTGAAAGTAAATTAGAAGTAAATTAAATCTATAAATTATAAATTTGAAATTTACTGAATCTAATTTTCTGGCAATTTACTTTCCAAAAACTCAAGCGACATAAGTCGAATTTTCTTTCTGCGAGTGCAAAATTACGAAAATAAACTCTAAAATCACACCTTTGCATGAAAAACTAATATGAAAAATTCAGTTTTTACATATTTTTTGAGTAATTTTGCACTCAATAATTAAAAACGTGCCCAGCCCTATGACTGTCAAGCACTATTTTTTCGTGCGAGAATGCTTCAAACATTGCACGCAACTTCCCCCAAGGGGAATTGAAAATTGACAATTGAAAGATTGTAATTTGTAATTAATGATAGTATATAAATACCTCAACATTCTCGGAAGATACCTTATCCTGATGGGACGTGCATTCTCACGCCCTGAGAGGATGCGTATGTTCCTCAAGCAATACAGCAAGGAGATGTCAGCCCTCGGTGTTGACTCTATCGGTATCGTACTGCTTATCTCATTCTTCATAGGTGCGGTTATCTGTATTCAGATGAAGCTCAACATCCAGAGCCCTTGGATGCCTCGTTGGGTATCAGGTTATACCACACGTGAGATCATGCTCCTTGAGTTCTCAAGTTCTATCATGTGTCTTATCCTTGCGGGAAAAGTGGGCAGTAATATAGCCTCTGAGCTTGGCACCATGCGCGTGACACAACAGATTGACGCCCTCGACATCATGGGCGTAAACTCGGCTTGCTATCTCATTCTGCCAAAGATTATGGGACTTATCACACTCATGCCGTTCCTCGTTATCTTTGCAGACGTGATGGGCATAATAGGAGCTTACGCTACGGCTTATATCGGACATATTCTGCCTCCTGACGACCTCACACTCGGTCTTCAGCATGCCTTCAACTCATGGTTCGTATGGATGAGTTTGATAAAGAGTACGGTCTTTGCCTTCATCATCGCGAGCGTTTCAAGCTTCTGCGGATATACGGTAGAAGGCGGTTCGGTAGAAGTAGGTAAGGCAAGTACCTCGGCAGTAGTAAACAGCAGTATCATCATCCTCTTCTCGGATGTATTCCTAACACAGCTTTTAAGCTAAAAAGACCCACCCTCTCCCGTTAAGGGAGGGGAGTAGATAGAATTTTCAAATTAAGGGAAATGGTCTAAAGATAATAAAAAAATGAACAATAGTAACCACTCCACTCCCTTTACGGGAGGGGTTCGGGGGTGGGTCCTTTTTTATGATCGAAGTTAAACACCTATATAAATCCTTCGAAGACAAGGAAGTACTGAAGGATATAAATGCAGTTTTTGAGAATGGCAAGACGAATCTCATCATCGGACAGTCAGGCTCAGGAAAGACCGTTCTGATGAAGAACCTTGTAGGACTCTTCAACCCTACAAAGGGTGAGGTCCTCTACGACGGGCGTAACTTTGTCACCATGTCGAAGCGTGAGAAGATAGAGATGCGCCGCGAGATGGGAATGATATTCCAGTCGGCTGCCCTTTTCGACTCTATCAACGTACTTGAGAACGTGATGTTCCCACTCGATATGTTCTCAAACATGACATACAACGAGCGTGTGCGTCGAGCTCAGGAATGTCTTGACCGCGTAAATCTGATAGATGCGCAGCACAAATTCCCTGGCGAAATTTCAGGCGGTATGCAGAAGCGTGTAGCCATCGCTCGTGCTATCGTTCTCAATCCGAAGTATCTATTCTGCGACGAGCCAAACTCAGGTCTTGATCCAAAGACATCACTCGTTATCGACGAACTTCTCCATAGTATTACGGAGGAATTCGGCATGACGACCATCATCAACACCCACGACATGAACTCCGTTATGGGTATCGGTGATAATATCATTTTCATCTGCAAGGGCAGAAAGGAATGGGAAGGTGACAAGACTATGGTAATGGATAGCACCAACGAGGAACTTAACGAACTCGTATTTGCTTCCGACCTGTTCAAGAAAGTAAAGCAAGTAATGGGAAGACCTACCCCCTAGCCCCTCCCATAAAGGGAAGTCCGATATTGATAATATCGGAGTATGTGTCAGGGGAGTAAATAGTTTTAGGGCAAAAGATTGCGTGCAGAAATTGCATAATGCCAATCCCCTAATCCGCTAATTCGTGACAAACCTAAAATCCGCAACTATCATCCAATACACGATTAAGGGTAGATTTATGAGTCGTTAGTAGCAGCTTTCAGTAAAAAGCAACAGCACAACATCAATATGTAGCCACCATCCCCTTACCCCACGA
>Ga0256405_10001153_pt1 | contig 76262 bp, 65 predicted proteins | sample RumenRJG_02DNA_FD_189096 | JGI IMG/M metagenome (GOLD analysis project Ga0256405, IMG submission 189096) | Bovine rumen microbial communities from Lethbridge, Alberta, Canada - RJG_02 | ecosystem: Host-associated > Mammals > Digestive system > Stomach > Rumen | place: Canada: Alberta... | reverse complement strand
TCTCTTGACATACGACAGTATGCCTGCAAGATTTCTATACAATCTGACGAAAAATCTGTCGGCGCATCTTTAGCACAATCTCTGTGCGGTGTTGCCTTAACATGAATCGAATTGTAGGGGCGAACAGCGTTCGCCCGCGATGTACACAACACGTAACATGAACAAAATGTAGGGGACGTTCTCACCTGTCGGTTCGGTCGGTGTTTCTGCTTTGCAGAGGTGTCCATCGGGCACCCACACCGGCCTCGACGTCCCTTTTTAATTCGGAATTGAATTTGTGTCGCATGAGCCATGTGTAGGGAACGCCTCCTAACAGGAGCGATGACCCTCTGTCAGTTCTGCTGACATCTCCCTACACTGTAGGGAGTCACCCTCGGCGTTCCGAGCCCTTAGCTGTGTAGGGGCGACGTTCCGTCGCCCGTGCTACTACTGAATATGCCGTGGGGCGATGTGGGCATCGTCCCCTACAAACATATATTTTTGCAACTTTAATCAGGAGGAAATAAAATGCAGTTATACAATTCACTGTCACACAAAAAAGAAGAGTTCGTGCCCCATGAGGAGGGCAAGGTAAGTATGTACACCTGCGGACCTACTGTGTACCACTACGCTCACATAGGCAACCTCAGAAGCTACATCATGGAGGACGTACTCGAAAAGTACCTGCGTTTCACAGGCTATGACGTTAAGCGCGTTATGAATATCACCGACGTAGGACACCTTACCAGTGACGGCGACACAGGTGACGACAAGATGCTCAAAGGCGCAAAGCGCGAGCACAAGACCGTTATGGAGATAGCGCAGTTCTATACTGATGCATTCTTCGAGGATTGCAGAAAGCTCAACATCAAAAAGCCTGACGTTGTAGTTCCTGCGACCACATATATAGACGAGTTTATCCGCGTTATCGAGAGCCTTATGGAAAAGGGTTATGCATACGAAGCAGGCGGCAACATCTACTTCGACACTTCAAAGCTTGACAAGTACTATGTTTTCAACGATTTCAACGAGGAAGACCTTGCTGTCGGCGTTCGTGAGGGCGTTGAAGCTGACGAGAATAAGCGCAACAAGGCTGATTTCGTACTCTGGTTCACAAAGTCAAAGTTCGACGATCAGGAGCTTAAATGGGACAGCCCGTGGGGTATCGGCTACCCCGGCTGGCACATCGAGTGCTCTTGCATAAGCATGAAGAATCTGGGCGAGTATCTTGATATCCACTGCGGCGGTATCGATAATGCTTTTCCACACCACACAAACGAGATCGCACAGTCAGAAGCATATCTCGGACATAAGTGGTGCAACTACTGGTTCCATATACTCCACCTCAACACAAACAGCGGAAAGATGAGCAAGAGCAAGGGCGAGTTCCTGACAGTATCTCTCCTTGAGGAGAAGGGCTATAAGCCTGTAGTATACCGTTTCTTCTGCCTGCTCTCTCATTACAGAAAGTCACTTGTATTCTCATGGGAGAATCTTGACAACGCTGTAGCTGCTTACAATAAGCTGGTAGAGAAGATAGCTCCTCTCACAAAGGAGAACGGCGGTGATATCGATAAGGCTGAGTATGACCGCCTTATGGGAGATTTCAATGAAGCTCTCAGCAATGATGTGAACACAGCTATGGGAATCACGGTAATATATGATGTTCTCAAATCAAAGGCAAATGCTGCAACAAAGCTCGCACTTATCGCTGAATTTGACAAGGTGCTCGGACTTGATCTCATCGCAAACGCTAAGGAGATCGCAGACAATGCCGGTGCGGATTCTGCTGATATACCTGCTGAGGTCATGGAGCTTGTTGAACAGCGCAAGGCTGCACGTAAGGAGAAGAATTTTGCACTTGCAGACGAGATACGCGACAAGATAGCAGCTCTCGGCTATGAGGTCAAGGAGACAAGACAGGGCACGGAGATAAATAAGCTTTGAGAGAATCTTGACAAAAGCTGAAAAAAGGCATATAATAAAAGAAAGAGCACACCGATAGACGGTCGCTCCCAATTAGTTAGTTATTGAAATAACCGTCCTAATGGCAAGCAGGGCGGTTATTTCCTTGTGTTATCACAATTGCTAAAAGCCTTATATACCAGAAGTACATTGGATAATGCAATAATGAATTGAAAGAAATCATTCCATGTCATGGTCAGACGCCCCCCTTTCGGGGAGCAGGAATTGACCGCCTACCGTTACAGTATGCTCTTTTATCATTATATCTGCATTATCGTTATTTGTCAATATATATAGAACGGAGAATATCCATGGCACGACTTTATCCTCTTTTCAGCTCCAGCAAGGGAAATTCCACATTTATCGGAACTGAAAAAGGCGGGATACTCATAGACTGCGGAGTAAGCTTCAAGAGACTTAGCGAAGGACTTGAAGTTAACCGCATACCGCTGAGTGCAGTTCAGGGAGTTTTTATAACTCATGAGCACTCAGACCACGTTGCAGGACTTGCAATGCTCACCAAAAAGACGGGACTTCCCGTGTATGGGCAGAAACGCACATTACAGCGCCTTTGCGACTGCAATAAGATAGCAGTAAGCTCCCATGTCATCGATATCACGGGAAAGACCATAAGCTGCGGCGGAAGTGAGGTCAGCTGCTTCAATACACCTCATGATACTATACAGAGCTGCGGCTATCGCATACATACCGATGACGACAAGTATTGCGCAGTATGTACCGACCTCGGACACATTACGCAGGAAGTTGACGAAGCGCTTACGGGCTGCCGAATGGTGCTCATAGAGGCAAATTACGACGAGCATATGCTGCGTACAGGACCGTATCCGCTGTATCTCAAAGAGCGCATATTGTCCATGAACGGGCATCTTTCCAATGACGACTGCGCTGTGCAGGTGGGAAAGCTCATTGAGCGCGGAACTACGCATTTTCTGCTGGGACATCTCAGTCAGGACAACAATCGCCCCGATATCGCTGACAGAACTGTTCAGAACGGCGTTCCGCAGTTTACACGGGGAAGGGACTATCTCCTCGGAGTAGCTCCCGTAGAAACAAGGGGAGGAGCAGTGGTTTTCTGATGACCATAAGTCTTATAGTGATAGGAAAGCTAAAGGAGGAGTATCTCCGCAATGCTTGTGCGGAGTATATAAAGCGACTCGGCAGGTATTGTACATTTGAGCTTCATGAGCTTGACGAGTGCAGACTGAGCGATTCTCCGTCGGATAAGGAGATAGCGGCAGCACTCAGAAAAGAAGCCGAGCAGATAAAGAAGTACGCAAAGGGGATGATAGTTCCCATGTGTATCGAGGGAAAGCAGCTGACAAGCCCCGAACTTTCGGAAAAGATAACATCCGCAGGAGTCAGCGGACAGAGCACGGTGACTTTTATTATCGGCAGCTCCTTCGGTCTTGACCCTGAGATAAAGGCAATGGGCACATTGAAGCTTTCCATGTCGAAAATGACCTTCCCTCACCAGCTTGCAAGAGTAATGCTGCTGGAGCAGATATATCGTGCTTTTCAGATAGCAGAGGGCGGAAAGTATCATAAGTAAAATATAGTTTACAAAAAACAGGCTGAAAAGTCTGTTTTTGCTTTATATAGATGAATAAGCAGCGTTGTACTTGACAGTAAATATCGCTTGTGGTATAATTAAATGATACTATGGATTTTTATGCGCATTTTCCGATATTAATGATATATGCGCAGTTCAAGGAGCATTAAATGAGTACTTTAAAAGAGCTTTACGCTTACAGACAAATGATATTCAGCCTTGTGAAAAAAGACCTCCGCGGACGCTACAAAGGTTCGGTGCTGGGTTTTTTGTGGACGTTCATCAATCCGCTTTTCCAGCTGATAGTTTACACGATAGTTTTCTCAAAGATACTTCGCAATGATATTCCGAGGTATTATCTTTACCTGTTCGTTGCACTGATACCGTGGATATTCTTCTCGTCGTCCATAACCGTCGGTGCAGCGTCAATAGTGGCGCAGAAGGATCTTATCAAGAAAATATACTTCCCACGAATGGTAATACCAATATCCTATGTGACCAGCTGCTTTGTGAATATGCTGCTGTGCTTCATAGTGATTTTTGCGGTAATAATAGTTACGGGAGCAGGTATGAATTTCGCGGCGATACTGACTCTGCCCGTAATAATGATAGTTGAGTATATATTTTCACTTGGTATGGCTATGATAGCTTCGGCGGTAACAGTTTATTTCAGAGATCTTGAACATATTCTGGGCATAGTTGCAATGGCTTGGATGTACCTCACACCTGTAGTGTATTCAAAGTCTATCGTACCACCGAGATATTTGTCGCTGTTCAATCTCAATCCAATGACACACATAATCGACTGCTACAGAACTGTTCTCTATGATAAACAGGTACCCGATCTCACAACGCTGCTATGGGCGGCAGGTCTTGGAGTATTTTTCCTGATATTCGGTGCAGTCATATTCAATAAGCTGCAAAAGCACTTTGCGGAGGAACTGTAATGGCAGAAAATGAAATTGCAATACAAGTCAGAGATGTGACAAAAAGCTTCAAGGTATATCTCGACAAGGGCGCACAGCTGAAAGAGCGCCTTCTTTTCCGCAAGCGCAGCCGCTATGAGGAGCGAAAGGTGCTGCGCGGAATAAGCTTTGACGTAAAAAAAGGCGAAGCTATCGGTCTTATCGGACACAACGGCTGCGGAAAGAGTACAACATTAAAACTGCTGACGAGGATAATGTACCCCGACAGCGGAACAATAAAGATGAACGGCAGGATTTCCAGCCTTATCGAGCTGGGAGCAGGTTTTCACCCCGATATGAGCGGCAGAGAGAACATCTATACGAATGCTGCTATATTCGGTCTTACCAAGAAAGAGATAGATGCCCGTCTTAACGGTATCATCGAGTTTTCAGAGCTTGCCGATTTCATCGACAATCCTGTCCGCACCTATTCTTCGGGAATGTACATGAGACTTGCGTTTTCTGTTGCGATAAACGTTGATGCGGATATCCTCCTTATCGACGAGATACTTGCGGTAGGCGATGCGAACTTCCAGTCAAAGTGCTTCAACAAGCTCAGAGAGATAAAGGCGCAGGGAACTACAATAGTTATAGTCTCACATTCGCTGGGACAGATAGAGCAGATATGCGACCGTTCGATATGGATACATGAAGGTCTTATCAGGGCGGAAGGTCCGCCAAAGGAGATAGACCTTGAATACCTCGACTTTATGAGCCGAAAAATGCAGGATAAAAACAAAAAGACCGAAGAGGAGAGCATTTCTGAGGAAGAACCCGAGCAGAAAAACGGCAAACGCTGGGGAAGCGGTGAAGCCCGTATCAGGCGTGTGCGAACTTTTTCTTCGGATGGCAGCGAGCAGAATACGTTCCGCACAGGCGAGGATATAAAGCTCGTTGTGGATTACAGTGTGAAAAAGCCCGTGGAGGACGCGGTATTCGGTTTCGGAATATTTGACATGAACGGAGTTCAGTGCTACGGTACAAACACAAGGATAGACAAGCAGTCTGACATTAAGCTCACGAAAGACGGAAGAGCAGAGGTGCTGCTCAAAGATGTGAAGCTTCTTTCGGGCGAATATATGATAGATATTGCAATAGAGCGCGGTGAAGGGATACCTGTTGACTATTACAGACAGGCATACAAGATCCAGATGTTATCGGCTTACGGAGATGCGGGTATAGCCCGTATCGACCACTCATGGAATTTACAGAGGTAAAAAATGAGCAATATATCACAGTTTTTAGACAAATTAAAAAGACAGCAGGGTATAAAAGGTGCGTTGAAGCGAAAGCTCTTCAATTTGCTTTTTGAGGGATTTGATGCAATTGAAAAGGATATCGCCGAAGCAACCAAAGATCAGGCGCATGACAGCGATCTCAGTAAACTGCGAAATGATTTTGAAGATGCCTGTGTTAATCTGAGAAACAATAATTCACGCATAGAGCGCCTTACCAGCGACGATGAGCTTATGAAGACCAAGCTTGCAGGCTTTGAGAAAAAGCTGAAAAATGCCTCAGTACAGCCTGCAATCACTGTTTCGGGCGAGCAGACGGCGGTAAATGTTCAGGCTCAGAGCAGCGGCTCTGATTATGATGACATCGACTATTTTGACTTTGAGAATCATTTCCGCGGCTCTATAGAGAGCATTAAAAAGAGTCAGGAGTTTTATCTGAAGTTCTTCAGCGACAAGAAAAATGTCGTGGATATAGGCTGCGGCAGAGGCGAATTCCTCTCGCTCATGCAGGATAACGGTATACCTGCCGAGGGAGTGGATATATACGAGCCTTATGTGGATTACTGTACTATGAAAGGTCTGAAAGCCACCTGCGGCGACGGCTCTGATTTCCTTGCGTCAGCAGAGAAGGTCGACGGAATATTTGTGGGACAGGTCGTTGAGCATCTTAAACCTCACGAAATAATCCACCTGTGCAATACAGCCTATGAGTGCCTTGAGGACGGGGGCTGTATAGTTATAGAAACACCGAATCCGACATCACTGTCGATATATACGAATGCTTTTTACATCGATCCTTCCCATATCAAGCCTGTGCATCCGCTGACGATGCAGTATTACCTTGAAAAAGCAGGCTTCAGGGACATCGAGATCATATTTACAGAGAGCAGCAGACCACCGTTCACCATACCTGCGCTGAAATGCGAAAGCGCTGAAAATACGGCGGAATTCAATGCCGCTATGAAGCAAGTATCCGACATGATATTCGGAAGTCAGGATTACGCAGTTGTTGCTGTAAAGAAAGGATAAGCTATGGAAAACGAAAGTATAAATATTGAGGAGATAATGGCTGAAATAAAGCGCAATATCAAGGAGCAGGGACTTACATCGGATATGCTCAGCTTTGAGGAAGTGCCTTACAAGAAATCTGCACAGGGCAGCTCTGCAACAGAAGCACTTGATTATATCTCATCTCACTACTATATACAGCCTTACAAGGAGCTTAAAGGCAATCCTGTCAAGGTATTCATCAAGAAGGTGCTGAGAAAGCTTGTAAAATTCTATGTAGAGCCTGCTGTTTTCGAGCAGAATGACTTCAACGCAAATGCCGTGACTGTCATGAAGGCACTTTCAGACGGTCAGTCGGAGGACCTCAGCAGCAGAGTAGAGACTCTTGAGCTTGCAAATAAAGAGCTTATTATCCGTCTGGACAAGCTTGAAAGAGAAAATAATGAGCTGCGCAGCAGACTTGCAGGGGAGAATAAGTAATGCGTGTAGTACAGCTTCTTCCGACTCTTTCATTCGGTGACGGCGTAGGAAATGACGCACTATGGCTTAAAGAAATTATCGGCAATATGGGCTATTCTACCGATATATATGCCGAGAATATCGATAAAAGGCTTCCTGAGGGAACAGCTATAAGAGCAGATAAGCTCCGTGACCTGAAAAAGGACGACGTACTCATATACCATAAATCCACAGGTACTGACCTCTCATTCAAGCTTGACAGCTATAACTGCCGCAGAATTATGATATACCACAATATCACACCGCCCGATTTCTTCCGCCCGTACAGTATGGCTGCAACTCAGCTTACAGAGTACGGCTACAAGGGCGTGGAATACCTCCGCGACAAGGTGGATTATGTACTTGCTGTGTCCGAGTACAATAAGTCAGAGCTTCTGAAAATGGGATATACCTGCAAGATAGACATAAGCCCGTCGCTTACACGCTTTGAGGACTACAAACAAGCTCCCGACGAGGCAACTATGAACAAGTACCGCGACGGAAAGAAGAACATCATTTTCGTGGGCAGGATAGCGCCAAACAAAAAGCAGGAAAATGTTATACGTGCATTCTGCTGCTACAGAAAGCTCAATCCCGATTCGAGACTTATACTTGTCGGCTCTGCAAACGGTATGGAGAATTACAACGAGCGTCTTGTAAAATACGTGAATGCTCTCGGACTAAGCGACGATGTAGTATTTACGGGACACATCAAATTCAGCGAGATACTGGCTTATTATCATGTAGCAGATGCCTTTGTCTGTATGAGCGAGCATGAGGGCTTGTGCGTACCGCTGATAGAATCGATGTTTTTCGATGTGCCGATAATCGCCTATGATACCAGTGCCATTTCGGAAACTCTCGGCGGAAGCGGAATACTCCTTGACGATAACGACCCTGTATTCACAGCGGCAGTCATGGACAGGCTCCTCACCGATGACAAGCTCCGCAGGAGCGTCATAGAGGGACAGAGAAAAAGGCTTGAATACTTCTCATATGAACGTTTGAAGAATATATTTGAAACAAAGCTGCAAGCCTTTATCGACGGCAAAACAGCTACCTGAAAAGGATAATGAAATGAAAAAGATCGGATTTGTAATTCCATGGTACGGAGAAAATATTCCCGGCGGTGCGGAAATGGAGCTGCGCGAGGTCACAGACCACCTCCATCAGGCAGGAGTAGAGCTGGAGATACTTTCTACCTGTATAAAGGACGCAGGCTCGGACTGGAGCGCGAATTTCAATAAAGAAGGCATAGACAAGACTTCAAAAGGCATAACCGTAAGGCGATTCAAGGTCGAAAAGCGCAATTCAGCAGCGTTTGACGCGGTAAATGCCAAGCTTATGAAGGGGCATCGTGTAACTCCTGACGAGGAGGATATCTTCCTCTCTGAAATGGTAAGATGTCCTGAGCTTTACAGCTATATGACAGAGCACAACGATGAGTATTCGCTTTTTGTGTTCATACCATATCTTCTGTGTACAGCCTATAACGGTGCAAAGATGTTCCCGAAGAAATCGGTGTTCATTCCCTGCTTCCATGATGAAGCTTATGCATACATCAGCCGCTACAGGGAAATATTTCCGCAGACAGCGGGAATGATATTCAATGCACGCCCCGAGGCTGAACTCGCAGAGCGGCTTTTCAGCTTCTCAAAGAGCGGTACAAAGACCATTGTCATGGGCATAGGCATGGATACGGGAATAACTCCCGACGCAGAGGCTTTCAGGAAAAAATTCGGCATAGACAGCCCGTTTATAATATACGCAGGCCGCAAGGATACGGGAAAAAATGTCCACACCCTTGTCAAGTACTATTCCGAGTACATCAAGCGCCGCGATACCGACCTGAAACTGGTACTCATCGGCGGCGGAAATATAGAGCTTCCTGCCGAGCTGATAAAGCAGAAGAGGATAATCGACCTCGGCTTTGTTGACAAGCAGGATAAGTACAACGGACAGGCAGCAGCGGAATTCCTCTGTCAGCCTTCCAAAAACGAGAGCTTCTCACTTGTTATCATGGAGAGCTGGCTCTGCGGAAGACCTGTTCTCGTACACAATGACTGTGCAGTTACAAAGAATTTCGTCAGAGAGTCCAACGGAGGACTCTATTTCAACGATTATTTTGAGTTTGAAGGCTGTACTGACTGGTATCTGAATAACAGGGAAAAAGCTGAAATAATGGGCGAAAACGGAAAAAACTACGTCCGCAGCAACTTTGCATGGGATGTTATCGTTGATAAATACAAGAAATTTTTCAAAGAAGTAAGCGGAGAGAATGACTAATGAAAAGGATAGCTCTTGTCAATCAGAGATACGGACTTGAAGTAAACGGCGGCTCTGAGTATTATACGCGGCTTATCGCTGAGAGGCTCACAGGTGAGTTTGATGTCGATGTGATAACAACAAAGGCGCTCGAATATACAACATGGGAAAACTACTATACAGCTGATGAAGAGGAGATAAACGGAGTAAGAGTGCTTCGTTTTCCTGTTGAAAAGCCGAGAGCAAAGGACTTCAACGACTTCAACGGAAAGTACCTCGGCTCAGGCAATTACAACGTTGAGACTGAGGAAGTATGGTTTGAGAAGCAGGGACCCTATTCACCTGCGGCAGTGGACTATATCCGTGAAAATAAGGATAAGTACGATGTGTTTATATTTGTTACTTATCTTTATTATCTCACGGTCAAGGGACTTCCTGAAGTGGCAGATAAGGCGGTATTCATACCGACTGCTCACGAAGAGCCTTTTATCCACTTCAAGACCTACGAGACATTTTTCAAGCTGCCGAAGGCTTTTGTTTTCCTTACCGATGAGGAAAAAGCCCTTGTGCAGGGACTTTTTCACTGTGAGGACATTCCCTGCCGCGTAATGGGTACGGGAGTAGAAGTCCCATGCGAGCCTGATGAAGCAGGATTCCGCAGCAAATTCGGCATAGAGGGTGACTACATCATCTATGTGGGACGAATAGATGAGGGAAAGTGCTGTCCTGAGATGTTCAGGTATTTCTTAGAATACAAGAAGCGTCGTCCCGACAGCAGGCTCAAGCTTGTGCTCATGGGCAAGCCTGTCTGCGAGATACCGAAGCATGATGACATAATCAGCCTCGGATTCGTCAGCGAGGAGGACAAATTCAGCGGTATATCAGGTGCAAAATGCCTTGTATTGCCGTCGAGATTCGAGAGCTTGTCCATATCCGTGCTTGAAGCCATGACGCTTTCGGTACCTGTTATCGTCAGCGGAATATGCGAAGTGCTCAAAGGTCACTGCATAAAGAGCAACGGCGGACTTTACTATATGAACTACTTTGAATTCGAGGGGATCCTCGATTATATCTTCTCCCACGACGCGGAGTATGCACAGCTGCGCAGAAATGCAGAGGCATATGTTGAGAAAAATTACCGCTGGGAGGTAATAATGCGTAATTTCAGCGACCTTATCCATAAAATCTGCGGGGAGTGAGCATAAACAATGATATTTTCGCTTGTATGTTTTGTCGGAGTCGTATTATCTGTGCTGAGCACTTTGATATGGTTCAAAAAGAAAAACGTGATAGAAGCCGTCGTAATGGGCATCATCATGTGGTTTTTCGCACATATCCTATCGAGTATGGGATTATTCGTCATTGATAAATATACCATATTCCGTGCAGGCTGCGGTGCAGCAGCCATAAGCGGAATAGTTCTTCTTATTGCACTGTACGCGAGAAGAAGCAAACCCTTCCGCTGGAGACACATATTCAAGACAGAGCTTTCCATCAAGGATATGCTCATACCGATAATAGTGTGTATACTGACAGTTCCCTTTGTATTGCAGAAAAATGAGTTTTTCGGCATGGGACAGGACGAGGGCGTTTACCAGACTCAGGCTATACTCTTTATGAACGGCGATACCAAACGCCAGAAAACCCTTGATGAGTACTACGATCTTACCACTGAACAGGAGAAGGAAGCCTTTGCGTACAACGCAAAGCACCACCTTGCAGGCTTTGATATACAGCCCGAGGATTACCCCGATACCGTTTATGACAGGAGCAAGGGGCCTGCATCGGGTATAATCCACGGTATTCCCACCTATTCTGCACTTCTCGCAATGTGGGGAACTATATTCGGCATGGAAAATATGCAGGGCTTTGAAACTTTGATATTTATATGCCTGATCTTCCTTGTACATTTTATATGCCGAAACCTGAAGCTGAAGGACGTTACATCGGTATGTGCCTGCATGGGTACAGCCTGTGCGCCTGTAGTGATATGGGTAGCGAAATCATCTCTGACAGAAATGGTGCTCTGCCTTATCCCTGCGGTATTCCTTTACTTTATGACAGACGACAGTGAGCCGAAGCACAAGTGGTTATCGGTGATACCGATAGCGGTATTCGGCTGCTATCATGTATCCCTTTACACCATGATACCGATGTTTGTGATGATATACGGCGGAATGTACGTATTCACAAGAGACAGACAGTACGCGGTGCTCATGCCCGTTACCATAGCGGGATACTTCGCAAGCTACCTGATGATGAGACAGGTACAGCCGATGTATACCATGAACAATTACAGTCCTCTGTTCGTGGGCGGAATAACAGTGCACGACATAACTACAGTCGTTATTATCGGCTCTGCTGCTGCATTTGTTGCCTCTCTGATATTCATTGCCGTAGTCAAAAAACTCACCAAGAAAAACTTCACTCCTGTAAGATTCACAAGAAATGCAGCGGAATCAAAGTTTTTCCGCAATCTTCTCAGGGTAATGCTCATTATACCGATAGCGTTCATAGCTGTTAAGGCTATGCTCGGCTTTGACAACTGGGAGTACATCAATCATCTTACACTATGGGGCTTCGCAGGCTGTACGGGACTTATACTTTTCCCACTCGGTCTGGTGCTTGCCCTTGTGAACGTGAAGTATTTTGCAGAGCGTCAGCAGAGACTTGTGCTTTTCATAATGTTCTTCTACTGCATACTTGTTTATTCGGCGTTCCTGCGCTATCAGATACAGCATTACTACTATTATTCACGTTATCTCGCACCATTCATACCTGTTGCAGTGCTGTTCTGTGCATCTGCGGCAGACCGCTTCGGCGGAAAGCTGCTTATCCCTGTAACTGCTGTGGGACTGCTGTATATCGCTCCATTTGACAAATACCTTATGGTACACAGGGACGATTCGCGCGTAGAGTGGAGCATACTCGGAGATATCGCTGATTTCGGAGGAGAAAACGATTGTATCGTGATATCTCCTAAGTATACCACAAAGCTCTGGCTGCCTGTGCGCTCTATGACAGGAGCAAAGGTTATCCCCGAGGACGAGAATGACCCGGAGCAGCTTGACAGACTTGCGGCAAGATACGGCAGAGTCTTTGTGCTCACCGAGAAAGCAATGGACGAAAAGGACTTCTCGATAATGTATTCAAACAAAATACACAGCATGGAGGACGACCTCAACCACAGAGGCAGGATAGTTCCTTTTTCAAAGCAGTTCATCACCTATGATGATGAAATCACCATATATTCCTACGATAAGTACCACTTTGTCTATACCGCAGCTGCCGATTACAAGAAAATGAGCGGTGTATCCGCCCTTGAAAGCATTTTCTGCTGGACAGACAGTGAAGAAGCTCAGGTAGAGTGCCGTCTTTTCCCTGATGATTACGATATCACCATTGAAATGGGAACGATGGTACCTCTTGACAAGATCGGCAGGGACAAGCTTGAAGTGACTCTGTTCCTTGACGGTGAGGAGATAGGTACACAGTTCATAACTCCTGAAAATAACGGAAAAGAGCTGAAATTTGAAGTGGACGCAGACATGATAAATGACGGAGAGAATATCCTTGAGATTCATTGTCCTGTCTGGGAAGCCGCTCTTAGCAATCCTGTCGATACACGTACACTGGGCATACCGCTCAAAACAGTACGTTTTTCACCTGCAACATAAAGCAGATAAACAGTTCGTTAATCGGAAAAGTATTTGAAAGGACCTGAAATATGAAGCTTATCATACAGATACCATGTTACAATGAAGAAAAAACGCTGGAGCTTGCCTACAACGACCTGCCCAGACATATTGACGGTATCGATACCATAGAATATCTCATAATCAACGACGGAAGTCAGGATAATACTGTTGCCCGTGCGAGAGAGCTCGGATTTCATCATATAGTATCCTTCAAGCGTAATAAAGGACTTGCAAAGGGATTTATGGCAGGAATCGATGCCTGTCTCCACCTCGGTGCGGATATAATCGTAAATACCGACGCAGATAATCAGTATTGCGGAGCAGATATCGAGAAGATAGTCCGCCCCATACTCGAAGAAAAAGCGGATATCGTCATAGGAGAGCGTCCTATCGACAGTACAGAGCATTTCTCGTGGAAAAAGAAAAAGTTCCAGCACCTCGGAAGCTGGGTAGTCCGCGTGGCATCAGGTACAGATATTCCCGATGCTCCAAGCGGATTCAGAGCATACTCACGCGACGCTGCATTAAGACTCAACGTCGTAAATGAGTACACCTATACTCTTGAAACTATCATACAGGCAGGCAATAACAAGACTGCCATGACTTCAGTTCCTATCAGGACTAATCCCGAAACAAGACCTTCGAGACTGTTTTCAAGTATGTGGCGCTATATGAAGCGTTCATCGACTGTCATCACACGTTCCTTTGTAATGTACAAGCCGCTTAAATTCTTCATGACTATCGGTGCGATATTGTTACTGTTCGGAGCAGTGCTCGGAATAAGGTTCCTTGTGCTTATGGGAATGGGCGATGGCGACGGACACGTACAGTCGTTGATACTTACTGCGATACTGATGATGATGGGCTTTCAGACAATTACTATCGGACTCCTTGGCGACACTATCTCAGCTAACAGAAAGCTGCTGGAAGATGTGCAGTACAGGGTGAGAAAGATAGAGTGCGGCAAGGGCGATGAAGAAAAACGCACAGACAATGAAAAGGCGGAGAGCAAATGAGCGAAAAAAAGAAAAGAAAAAAGGTCGTAATGATAGGACCTGTTTACCCGTATAAGGGCGGAATTGCCTATAATTGCGCAACTATGATAAACAGCCTCAAAAAGCGCTTTAATGTAAAGACTGTTTCGTATAAGATGCAGTATCCCAAGATACTCTTTCATCAGGAGCAGAAGGATTACAGCAACAGCCTTTTCAAGATAGACGATGCGCAGTTCCTGATAAATACGGCAAATCCGTTCAACTGGATAACCACGGCGCGCAAGATAAAGAAAATGCGCCCTGATTTCATAGTTATACATTGGTGGCACCCTTATTTTTCACCGTGCTACGGAAGTCTTTCATTCATGCTAAGGAAGATACCGCGCATATTCATATGCCACAATGTATTTCCGCACGAGCATTTTCCGATGCAGCGTTTTCTTGCCAAGTTTGCATTGAAGCGCGGCTCGGCATATATAACTCATTCTGCTTCCGATGCGGAGGATCTGAAACTGATAAAGAAAGATCCGATATTCAAAGCAGCCGATCTTCCTGTACACGATCAGTACAATCTGCATCACCTCACAATGGCAGAGGGCAGAAAGCAGGCAGGTATAGCTCCTGAGAAGAAGATACTGCTGTTTTTCGGCTTTGTCCGCGAATATAAGGGACTTCGCCACATAATCAACGCTATGCCCGAGATAGTGAAGTATGACCCGAATATAGAGCTTTGGGTAGTCGGAGAATTCCGCGATGACAAGGAAAGCTACATGGAGCTGATAAAAAAGGGCGGAGCTGAAAAAAATATCAGGATAGTTGACGGATATATCCCAGATAACGATATCGAGAAATATTTTGCATCGAGCGATATCGTTGTATTGCCATATGAATCTGCAACACAGAGCGGTATCGTGCAGATGGCATACGGCTTTGAAAAGCCTGTTATCGTGACCAATGTCGGCGGTATCCCCGAGGTAGTTGCCGAGGGAAAGACAGGCTATATCGTACCGCCTAAGGATCCGCATTCTCTTGCACAGGCTGTAAAGAAATTTTTCAGCGAGGGCAATGCCGAGGAGATGACAAAGTACGTCCGCGCCGAAGCAAACAGGCGTTCATGGGACGTTATGGTGGACAATATCGAGGAGCTTTACGAAAAGGCGAAGCGCAATGAAAGATAAGATAAACCTCAAAAAGCTGCTGAAGCTTGCAGGGCATCTTGTGGTGATCGCGGCTCTTGCATTCGTAGTGAAGAAGATAATCGACATGGATATAAAGCTGAGCGACCTCAGTTCACCGCGAGTTATAGGAGCGTTCGCGCTTAGCCTTGTGATACAGACTGCGCAGATAATTATTGGCTGTTGGTCATGGCTGCTGTTCACACGTTCGCTGTCGGGGCAGAAGATACCGTATTCTGCGGCAATGCCTGTGTTTACACGGTCGAATATCTACAAATATCTTCCGGGAAATGTATTCCAGTACGTAGGACGAAATCAGCTTGCTGCTGACATGAAGATAAGCCATGTTGACGTAGCCTGCGCGACGATTCTCGATGTGTTCTTCTGCGTGTTCTGGACGGGAGTAGTATCAGTGATACTTCTTGGCAGCAAGATAGCGGAGCTGCTTGAAAAGTACGGTAAGAATCTGCTCATTGTCGGAGCGGCAGGGGTGCTGTTACTAATAGCGGCAGCCGTAGTTGTGAAGCTGAAGTTCAGCGACAAGGTAAAAGGCTATCTTTCGCGGTACGCAAAGGCGTTTGAGAAGAATAACCGCCCACAGCTCTTTTGTGGGATATTCTACTATTTCGCACATAACTGCGTATCTGCGGCAATGTATCTCAGCTGTGTAGCTCTGATAGTACCACAGGCAGACACGAAGGAGCTTTTCGTGCTGACGGGAGCATTTTTGTTCGCGTGGATAATAGGATTTGTGACTCCGGGAGCACCCGGCGGCATCGGTATACGCGAGGGCGTAATGCTTTTTGTATGCGGAGATCAGTTTGCGGACAGGATAGTATTGTTTGTACTGGTAATGCGCATAGCGTCGGTGTTTGCGGACGTTTCGGCGTTCCTTATCGGCAGGATATACGCATCTAAAGCTGTTAGTCATTAGTAGGGGCTGGCGTCCTCAACAGCCCTTAGCCATTAGCCGTTAGCTTGTAGGGGCGGATATTATCCGCCCGTATTTTTTATGTAGAATTTCACAATCGGCGTTGTTGTTTTGTTATTCGCGGGCGCTCGGAAAGCGCCCCTACAAATGTAACATAAACCAAAACGTAGAGGCGAGTTCCGCTCGCCTGTGAAAAATGTAGGGAACGCCTCCCAACAGGAGCCGCGACCTTCTGTCAGCTACGCTGACATCTCCCTGTACTACAGGGAGTCACCCTCGGCGTTCCTTTTGTTTATCTGAGCAAAAACAAAAGCAGTCCATTCGGGCTGCTTTTAGTTTTATCATGGTAATTCTTTGTTGAGCTCGTCGAGAATGTCGAGTGTCCTGATTATCTTTCCGCATTGTCTGCACTGCCAGTCGCAGTCGCTCTTTTTTGCCTTTTTATGGAGCAGTTCAAGAGCACTGCCGCAGATTGGACAGGGAGCACCCTCACCGTTCCAGAGCTTTTTCAGAAAGGCGAGGACTTCGTTTCGGGAGCGTATATCAAGTTCGTGAAGAGTGATCTTTTCCATGGTAAAAATCTCCGAATTTTAGAAGTATTTAGCATAAATATCATCAATAGTGTGAGCTATTTCGTCAAACTCACATTTTACAGCTCCGATTTTTTCCAGAGCTGACAGCGAAATACGTTTTTGCTGTCCTACCTTGGAATCAAGCACTTGTGTTGATAAAACATAAAAATCCCATTGTTTTATGTTAAGAGGGTCAGCTGTTTCCTGTATTTTATGGTTGTGAACACAAAAAACATAAATATCAGATTGGCGTTTCTTTTCTTTTTCGTAAGAATTTGTTTTAGCATCCCAACCATATGTACTTGAAATGCCGAATGAAATTTTAGACAATTCTTTTTGTCCCCAAGTTTGGATATATCCAGACGATTTAACTTCAATTTTTATCTTATTATTATAAAGGAGGTCAAACTTCTGCCATTCAACACGCGGTTCACTTTGTATATTAAGTGCACATGAAACGAGGTATTCAGCAAAGATACCTCTTTCAGTATTGCCAAGCAGGTCAGAATGTGCCCAACTCCAATAATCCGATAGTTTGGCTATTTTATTGCCGTTGACGGCGGTTATATTATTATCTGCTGATAATTTTTTTGCTTTTATAGCAGGATATTTAAGTTCATCGTTCATATAACTCTCATTTCTAAACTTTTAAACGAACGGGCGGATAATATCCGCCCCTACAATAAATACAGGCTAATAGCTACGGCTCATCACGCACCATATACCTGTGACGCGATGTCAACGGTCTGTTTAGCGTCCTTTGCGTAGTAGGTAGCGTTTATCTGCTCGGCATATGAAGCCGTGAGAACAGCTCCGCCGACAACGGTCTTGCACTCGGGGTACTGCTCGTTGAGCTGGCGGATAGTCTCAGCCATAGCGCCGAGGGTAGTGGTCATAAGTGCGGAAAGTCCCACAAGGCTGACCTTATTCTTTATAGCAGCTTCCACGATAGTCTCAGGCGGAACGTCCTTGCCGAGGTCGATAACCGTGAAGCCGTAGCTGTCGAGGAGCACCTTTACGATATTCTTGCCAATGTCGTGAATATCGCCGTGTACGGTAGCAAGTACGACTTTTCCTTTTGATACGCTCTCGCTGTTTGAAGCCGAGAGCTTTGTTTTTATGACTTCAAAGCAAGCCTGAGCCGCTTCTGCTGTGAGTATGAGCTGCGGCAGGAATATCTTGCCCTTTTCAAACTTAGCTCCTGCATTGTCGAGAGCAGGAATGAGATAACCGTTGATTATTTCCATAGGGTCAACAGTATTCATAAGCTCTTCCGCGGCTTTCACAGCCTGATTTTTCAGACCGTTCTCCACAGCGTACATTATATCGGGAGAACCCTTATCCTGCGTCGGTGCAGGGGCTTTGGGAGCGCTGTCGTCCTGAGCGTAAATGCTGATGAAGTCAGCAGAATTTCGGTCGATGCCTGCAAGCAGTCTGTAAGCGCGGACTGCTCCTATGATGCCTTCGATATTCGGATTTATGATAGGCAGCGTAAGACCGCTGTGTAGCGCCATTGTCAGGAAGGTACGGGTTATTAGCTCACGGTTTGGCAGACCGAATGAGATATTCGATACACCGAGAACGGTATTGAGTCCCAGCTCTGTTTTTACTCTATGGAGCGCATTGAGAGTCTCCATAACGCCGTCCTGCTCGGCAGAAGCCGTCAGTGTAAGGCAGTCGATGAAAACGTCCTCCTTAGGTATGCCATACTCCATAGCACGGTGGAGTATCTTTTCCGCGATAGCGAAACGACCGTCTGCGGTCTTAGGTATGCCACCCTTGTCGAGAGCAAGTCCGACGACTGCCGCACCGTATTTTTTGACGAGAGGGAGGATAGCTTCGAGGGAATCGTCCTCACCGTTTACAGAGTTTACGATAGGCTTTCCGTTGTATACTCTCAGACCTGCTTCGAGGACTTCGGGTATGGTCGAGTCGAGCTGAAGCGGTGTATCGCAGATACTCTGGATAGCCTTTACAGCCGTTACCATCATTTCCTTCTCGTCGATACCGGGAAGTCCGACATTTACGTCGAGTATCTCAGCGCCTGCGTGTATCTGTTCAACAGCCTGTCCGAGGATATAGTCCACATCGTGAGCGAGGAGAGCTTCCTTGAAGCGCTTTTTACCTGTAGGGTTGATACGTTCGCCGATAACACGGGGCTGATTTATGTTTACGCAGTTCACAGCGGAACAAGCGATACTTGCGCGGACTATCCTGCGTGTCTGTCTTTCCATGCCTGAAAGGGCTTCAACTACAGCTGCAAGGTGGTCGGGAGTAGTTCCGCAGCAGCCTCCGAATATGGTAACACCTGCTTTTGCAAGCTTGACAGCGCTTGCAGCGAAGTCCTGCGGGTCAACGTTATATTCATTGGTAACAGGGTCGGGCAGACCTGCATTAGGTTTAGCGATCACAGGGAGAGCTGTCAGGGAGCATATCCTGTCGAGAACAGGGAAGAGCTCCTCAGGACCGAGCGAGCAGTTTACGCCGATAGCGTCAGCACCCAGACCTTCCAGAACAGCCACCATACACTCAGGTGAAACGCCTGTGAAGGTACGCATATTCTCCTCGAACGTCATAGTTACGAGTATAGGCTTGTCGGAATTCTCCTTTGCGGCGAGAACAGCGGCTTTTACCTCATAGAGGTCTGTCATTGTCTCAATAACGATGACATCAGCCTCTTTTCCTGCAAGAACAAGCTCCTTGTAGACCTCATAGGCTTCCTCGAATTTAAGCATTCCCGCAGGTTCGAGGAGCTGACCTATAGGGCCGAGGTCGAGAGCTACGAGAGCCCTGCCTGCGGCGGCTTTTTTTGCATTCTCAACGCCTGCCGAGACTACTTCATCGACGGAATGTCCTGTATTTGCCAGCTTATAGCGGTTTGCACCGAAGGTGTTGGCATAGATGATATCGCTGCCGCTCTCCACGTACATACGGTGGATACGCATTATGGCTTCGGGATCGGTGATATTGAGCAGCTCAGGTACGTGTTCGGTCTTGATACCGTGTGCCTGAAGCATAGTACCCATACCGCCGTCGAGGAACACGAAGCTGTTATTATCGAGCAAAGAGAAGAATTTTTGGGACATAAAAGACTCCTTTATATTGCAATTGTTTTTATTCGCTTTTGAAAGTACCGATACATCTGAAGGTATCGAGGTTTTCTCTGAGATCGCGGAGCACAGCCTGTACTGTAGGATCTGTGAGTTTGCCGTTGAAATCGAGGAAGAAGAGAACATTGAAGCTTCCATCACGGATAGGACGGCTCTCGATACGGATAAGGTTCATGTCATTGACATAGAATTTTGTAAGCAGACGGTAAAGACTACCCTCTTTATGAGGGATAGCGAGCATTATCGAAACCGAATCAGCTTCGGGATCGACCTGCATATCTCTGGAAATAACGATGAACTGAGTGCGGTTCACGGAAACGTCTGCGATATCGGTAGCGAGTATCTTCATTCCCATCTGTTCTGCGCACTGTACCGAGCATATAGCAGCGATATTCTCATCGCTTTCCATGACCTTTACCGCAGCAGTGGCAGTATTGCCGTATTCCGAGGTCTTGAGTCCGTTTTCGCGGAGGAATGAGTCGCACTGAGCAAGAGCCTGAGGGTGCGAGTAGACCTTTTTCACTTCTGAGAGAGGGATATCGTTCTTAGCTGCGAGGCAGTGATTTATCTCGATTATGACCTCCTTGACGATGTAAACAGGGTACTTTGCCATAAGGTCGTAGGTACTGCTTACAGATCCTGCTGTCGAGTTCTGAACGGGGAGAACGCCGTAGTCTAACTCGCCCTCATTGACAGCTTTGAAAACGTCCTCGAACGAGCGGAAGAAAGTGAACTCTCTGTCACCGAATATAGAACGGGCAGCAACTTCTGAATTAGCACCCGAAGTTCCCTGACAGCCTACCTTCTTAGCGCCTGCAAAATCAGGGGCAGTGAATGAAAGCTCTTCATTGGCAGCAAGTATCATACGGTTCTGCAAGATCTTGCTTATGTCCATGATAGTTGTGAAGAGAGCAGCAGTGCCTTTTTCAAGCCTTTTATCAGCGGTCAGCTCGGTGATGCGGTCGATGATCTGCTGTTCACGTCCTCCCTGAAAGACAGGCATGGCGTGTTCTTTTTTGTAATCAGCAACGCCTTTGCAGAGCTTCATACGCTCCATAAAAAGTTTGAGAATTTCGCTGTCAATATCATCTATACCGTCGCGAAGCTGTTTAAGATCCATAAAAAATACCTCCGATGTGAGCCGTCAGATGTCAGCCGTTAGCTTATAGAGGCTAATTACCGAGGGCTGAAAGCTCATATTGATATACCTAACACATTATATCATTTTTTTTTGTAGAAATCAATAAAAAAGGGGGAAATATATTGCAAAAGTAACTTGTTTTATGTTATAATAATACAGTATATAGTGAGTAACTATATCTACATGAACTTTTTAATGGATCTAAAGGTAAATAGCAGTGAAAAAAGTCAGAATATTGGGGATCGACCCGGGTTACGCCATAGTTGGTTTCGGAGTACTTGATTATGACGGCATAAGATTTACTCCCATAGAATACGGCGCAGTTCTCACGGAAGCAGGAACGCCTTTCCCCGAAAGGCTCAGAGCTATCCACGAGGACATAGAATTCATATTCAGCAAGTTTTCACCCGACTGTATGGCAATAGAGCGGCTTTACTTCACCACTAACCAGAAAACGGCGATAGATGTTGCACAGGCGAGGGGAATAACGGTACTGTCGGCAGCAACAAGGAATATCCCCGTATCTGAGTATACACCATTGCAGGTAAAGCAGTCCGTAGTAGGCTACGGAAAGGCGGAGAAGAAGCAGGTCATGGAGATGACGAAACAGCTCCTCGGGCTTGCGCAGATACCAAAGCCCGACGACGCGGCTGACGCGCTCGCCATAGCCATATGTCACGGACACAGTACACGCTTCGATCTGTAGTATCGGAGCTGAATGAGGTAAAATAACAATGATATACAGCGTAAAAGGAAAGCTTATAGTCAAAGAGCTGGGATTTGCTGTCGTTGAGTGCGGAGGAGTGGGCTACGGCTGCAAGACCTCTTACAATACAGTGGCACAGCTCGGAGAGATAGGCAGCGAAGCCATGCTTTATACGTACCTCTACGTAAGAGAGGACGTTGTTGAGCTTTTCGGCTTTGCAACATTGCAGGAGCTGAGCTGCTTCAAGCTGCTCATATCCGTATCGGGAGTAGGTCCGAAAGCGGCTACAGCTATACTCTCGGATGTAACACCCGAAAAATTTGCATTTCTTGTAGCATCAGGCGACAGCAAGGCGTTCACCAAGACCAAGGGCATCGGAGCAAAGACTGCTCAGAGACTCGTTCTTGAACTGAAAGACAAGATATCCTCCGAATCCATAAGCGGCAGCATAAGCAGTGACGCTGCCGAGTTTTCACGTACAGCTGACGGAGCAGCATCTTCATCTGTATCGGAAGCTCTCGAAGCCCTTATGGTATTGGGATATTCACAGGGTGAAGCAGCTCCCGTACTCGGCAAGCTCGACCCTTCACTGAGTACACAGGATCTTATAAAAGAAACATTGAGATTAATGGCTGCAAAGAATATGCGCTGAAACATTTTTAATAAGGATGGTTACTGTTATGATGAATCTTGACGAATTACTGAAAGCAGCTATTAAAGACCCGTCATATCGTTCAACGTTCTTGCAGACACTGATAAAGAGCGATGTTTATGTCATATGCAAAAATCCTGTTAAGCATGAGCGTGAAAGATCAGAGGGCGGTATCCAGCTTGAACTGGTAACTACCCAGAACCCCGACGGTGATGTTTTTATCCCGTTTTTTACAAGTTATCGTGCGCTCCAGCAGTTTGCAAAGCGCTATGTGGATTGCTATAAGATAAACTGCCTGAGACTTTTCGATCTTATACAGTCGGTATCGGCAGTCCTGAACCCGAATTCCTACGGCAAGGAGTTCTCGTCGCAGGAGATCAAGAGAATACTGATGATAGCACGAAATCTGAAGATCAAGGCGATCTCGTACAACGAAGCGGACATCATCTCATACCGCCGCACTGAGCATTCTGTTGACCACATCATAAAAGCTGCAACAAAGTTCCTGTCCAAACAGCCAAATGTTGACCGAGCATTTATTATGGAGATGATAAAGGGCTGCGAAAAACCGCAGATACTCATAGTGCTTGATATGATGGGAAGCACAAGGAAGCTTTTCGTGCCGCTGTCAAAGTATCTCTCAAAGACAGTAAAGCCCAACGAGCACCTGTGCTTTATAAGCTATGAACAGGATATGGGCAAAAAGGCAGCAGAGACTGTAGATCCGTTCTATGTACGCAAGAAGAGATTCTTTGAAAAATAATGATCCGTTCTATATAACATGATTCAAGAGGTGTTTATTTGATACAAACAGAGGATATGGAGTTTGCTCCGAGGATAATTACTCCCGAGAATACCGTCGAGGACAGCGATGCGGAGATAAGTCTCCGACCGCAGAATCTCCATGAATATATCGGACAGGACAAGGTGAAGGAAAACCTCGCTATATATATCGAAGCAGCAAAGCGCAGAAACGAACCTCTCGACCATGTGCTTCTGTACGGCCCTCCGGGTCTGGGAAAGACTACTCTTTCTTCGATAATAGCTCATGAGCTTGGCGTAAATCTCCGCGTTACAACAGGTCCTGCCATTGAAAAGCCGGGCGACCTCGTTTCGCTGCTGACCAGCCTTTCGGACAACGATGTGCTGTTCATCGACGAGATACACCGCCTTTCAAGAGCTGTAGAGGAAATACTCTACCCTGCCCTTGAGGACAGAGTTATTGATATAATCATCGGCAAAGGTCCTTCCGCACGTTCGATACGTATGGACCTGAAGCCCTTCACACTTATTGGCGCGACCACAAGAGCAGGACAGCTCTCAGCTCCGCTTCGTGACCGATTCGGCGTAATACAGCGCCTTGAACTGTATACCAATGAGCAGCTCACGGATATCGTGAGAAGAAGCGCTATGATACTCGGTATCCCATGTGAATCGGACGGAGCCGCCGAGATAGCAGGCAGAGCAAGAGGCACACCGCGTATAGCTAACCGCCTCCTCAAACGTGTTCGCGATTTCGCAGACGTAATGGGAAACGGAAAGATCACAAAGGAGATAGCTTCCATAGCGCTCAGCCGACTTGATATAGACGAGCTTGGTCTTGACGGACTTGACAGACGTATGCTCGAAATGATAATAAAAGGATACGGCGGCGGACCTGTAGGGCTTGAAACGCTTGCATCGGCAATAAACGAGGAAAGCGTTACCCTTGAGGATATCTGCGAGCCGTTTCTCATGCAGCTGGGATTTCTGGGAAGGACTCCGCGCGGCAGAGTTGCTACCCGTCTTGCTTATGAGCATCTCGGTATAGCGACTCCTGAACAGATGTCAGGAAATGAAGACCAGCTGACCTTCTGAATAGTTCCCGAAACGAGGGAAAAATATGTTGATAAAGGGTTCAAGGAGATATAATCTTAGGCACAATACAGAGCGGACAGAGCAGCCTGAATTCGGCGGCATGATAAACGGACAGGGTGTGGGAAAAATATCACAGCTCAGGTACGGGATATGCCGCATGAGTTTCAACGGCTGCGAGGTCATAGCGGTACACAATGCACTTGTGTACCTGAAAAAGCCGCGTAAAATATGCGAGATAGCGTTCTATATGGAGCGCTTTCGTATGCTCATGGGCTTTTTCGGCTGTAACGCCTATAAAATAGGAAAAGCGCTTGAATATTTCGGCGCAGAGTACGAGCGTGTGAATGATATAACTAACGCAAAGTCGTTTATTGTCACATTCTGGACGAAGAAGCCGTTTCTGTCATCTATACACACGGTATTCTGTGTTCGTGAGGGCGGCAGTATAAAAGTGTACAACAGGTATAACAGCAGCTCGTCTGCTCAGTTGTGCAGGGACTTTGAGGAAGTTGTCGGAAAACGCCGTCCCATTGCGATATATAAAATAAGTTGAGAGTTGTTCAGCCGTTAGCCCTTAGTCCTTAGCCGAAAGTGTTGGCTAATAGCTGACTAATTAAAAGATGCTCTTATTCGTATCTGTACGTTTAAACTCTCAACTCTAAACTAATAGAGGGAATATATGGAATTTGTAAAAACATTGGGAGAGATAAAAGCTAATATAAAGATTATTGACGATTATCTTAATGGAAAAGATGAATCTGAGAAAGAATATGCGATAAATCTTGTTAAAAGAGGTTTTTGTTTTGTTGCCGTTAAAACAGGCGAAGGATATAAGTTTTATCCAAGCAGGTTTATAGGCTATGCTGATAATAGTAAAGAAAAACATGAGATGAATTTTGAACGAGATGGAAAAGATACTAATCCTGTAATATCAAATATAATCGGTACAAAATTAGTACAAGATGCAGAGCTTGAAGAAGCATATAAGGAGTATTGCAATCTTTTAGGTTTTGAAGCATACAAGAGAAAACGTACGTATTGGCGAATTTAACTCTCAACTCTCAATTTTCAACTCTAAACTTACCAAGAAGGAGACTACTGATGGCAAAATTGTTCGGGACCGACGGTCCGAGAGGTATTGCAGTCACCGACCTCACCTGCGAGCTTGCAATGCAGACGGGAAGAGCTGCGGCGCTTGTGCTTGCGAAGAAGGACGGCGGAAAAACTAAAATACTCATCGGCAAGGATACGAGACTTTCCTCCGACGCGCTGGAAGCAGCCGTGTGTGCGGGTATATGCTCTGTCGGTGCGGACGTTGAGCTGCTGGGAGTAGTCCCCACGCCTGCTTTAGCTTTCCTCATCGGCAAACACGGAGCAGACGGCGGAATAATGATATCAGGAAGCCATAACAGCGCCGAGTATAACGGTCTGAAGCTCTTTTCCTCCAAGGGGCAGAAGCTCATGGAAGAAGAGGAAGAAGAAATAGAGCATCTGGTGCTGATCGCACCCAATGAAATAAAACTCTGTTCTCACGAAGAAGTGGGACGAGTGATACACGGCGAAAATGCGGCTGATGAATATATCGACTACATAAAAAACATAACAGGAACAGACCTGAGCGGACTGAAAGTCGCTATTGACTGTGCAAACGGCTGTGCTTCGTATACGGCTGAGAAGCTGTTTACAGGTCTGGGAGCTGAGGTGCTTGTCATAGCCGATAAGCCCGACGGCACAAACATAAATAAGGACTGCGGAAGTACTCACGTACACCGCCTTATGGAGTACGTAGCAGCGCAGGGCTGTGACTGCGGACTTGCCTTTGACGGCGATGCAGACCGATGTATAGCGGTCGATGAAAAGGGCTGTATCATCGACGGAGACAGGCTCATAGCTATCTTTGCCGAGGATATGAAGGCTCAGGGCAGACTTGAACACGATACCGCTGTAATAACGGTAATGAGTTGTCTGGGACTGCGGAAATATGCGGCTTCGCACGGTATAAACCTCATAAGCGCAGGTGCAGGAGCACGTTATGTTCTTGAGCGAATGCTTGAGGGCGGATATAAGCTTGGCGGTGAACCAAACGGACATATCATATTTCTCGATGACTGTCGGACAGGTGACGGACAGCTTGCAGGAGTGCGTCTGCTGGAGATAATAAAGAAAAGCGGCAAAAAGGCAGGCGAGCTTGCAGAGAATATGCCTGCATATCCGCAGGTCAAGCTGAATGTTAAGATACATCCGCATTATAAGGAGCTCTGGAAGAACGAAAAAACGATCACAGAAATGATAGAGCAGTATCAGAAGGAGCTTGGCAGCGATGGCAGGATTATGGTGCGTGAGAGTGGAAAAGAGCCGATAATACGCATTATGACCGAGGGAAGTGACTTCGGAAGGATAAACGATATGGCTGTGGATATTGCACAGTGTATCAAGGATAACTGCGCGTATAAAGTATGAGCGCAGGAGATAAGGAGTATTAACTTTGAGAACAGCAAATAACTGGAAGGATTATAAGATATTAGATACGTCTGACGGAGAAAAGCTGGAAACATGGGGCAGAGTCAGCCTTGTGCGTCCCGATCCGCAGATAATCTGGAAGACCGAGCGCACCGATCCGCTCTGGAAGAACGCCGACGGTCACTATCACCGCTCGAATCAGGGCGGCGGACAGTGGGAGTTCCGCAAGAAGCTTCCAGAATCATGGAACATAAATTATGGCGACCTGACCTTCAATATCCGTCCTACAGGCTTCAAGCACACGGGACTTTTCCCCGAACAGGCTGTGAACTGGGATTTTATGGCGGATAAGATACGTAATGCAGGGCGTGAGATAAATGTGCTCAACCTGTTCGCATACACCGGCGGAGCAACTCTTGCCTGTGCAGCAGCAGGTGCTTCTGTGTGCCATGTTGACGCATCTAAGGGCATGGTACAGTGGGCGCGAGACAATGCCGCAGCTTCGGGACTTACCGATAAGCCTGTCCGCTGGATAGTGGACGACTGCGAGAAGTTCATCGCCCGTGAGATACGCCGCGGACGCAAGTATGATGCGGTGGTCATGGATCCCCCCAGTTACGGAAGAGGTCCCGGAGGAGAGGTATGGAAGCTTGAAAACTGCGTTTACGACCTCGTTAAGCTATGTTCGGGAGTTCTTTCCGACGATCCGCTGTTCTTCCTGATAAACAGCTATACTACGGGACTTTCGCCATCAGTAATGGGATATATATTAGGAAGTGTCCTCACGGATAAATTCGGCGGCAGCGTAAGCTTCGACGAGATAGGACTTCCTGTAAAGTCCACAGGAATGACACTTCCCTGCGGTTCTACAGCTATCTGGCAAAAGTAGCCCTTAGCTTGTAGGGGCGGTGACTCCCTGTAGTACAGGGAGATGTCAGCAGAGCTGACAGAGGGTCATCGCTCCTGTTAGGAGTTTCGCCGCCCGCGAGCTGAGCCAGCTCGACCGCAACCACGTTGACGCTCGTAAACTCGCTCACAATTATAAAAAAAGATAATTGTACATCGCTTACAGCACTATTTGTATTGTGACATGAACTATTTGTAGGGAACGCCGCCCTCGGCGTTCCGTGTCATTAACCATGTAGGGGCGGATATCATCCGCCCGCGAGTTGAACCAGCTCGACCGCAACCACGTTGACGCTCATAAACTCGCTCACTATTATAAAAAAGATAATTGTACATCGCTTACAGCGCTATTTGTAGGGGCTGGCATCCCCGACAGCCCGGGAATAAAAATAAGATATAGGAGAAATAATTATGGCAAAAGATGAAAGATTCGTAAAAGTATATTCACAGGGAAAACTCACAGTTTCACAGATATGGGTGGACACAGTTACAGGAGTAAACTACTTCTACCACGAGGACGGATATTCAGGAGGAATGTCTGTGCTCGTTGATAAGGACGGCAAGCCTGTTGTATCGACTCCTGCGGAGATAGAAGCATTAAAGAAATAAAGGATAATTAACATATGAAGAAAAAATTTGCGGCTCTTGCAGCTGTTATCATGGCATTTTCCGCAGTTTCATGCAGTAAAAAGGAAGAAAAAGCTTCTGATGAGACAGCTGTCGAAACTACGGCGGAGGCAGATTCACAGGATATCGATGATCTTCTGACAGAGAAAACTACGACTGCCGAGGAACTCGAAAAAGCAAAGAAAGAAATGAAAAGATCCGCTCTTGAGCGCGTTGATATAACTGCACAGCCTATTCCCGAGTATGAGATACCTGCTGACTGGCATGAAGTGTCCGACGGCAGGATAAAAATGCTTGTTCCGTCAGATGTTACGGAGCAGACAACCGGAAACGGTTCGATCGTTCTGGGAAAATTCTTAAACGAGGATAAGAGTGTTTCGGTCATAGCAATGAAAGGTAATGACTGGAGCAAAAAAGAGGAAGATGACGACTCTGAGAATTATTTTCCCGAAGTAAATGACGAAAGCATTGCAAAAGCATTTGCGGAGCTTGGCATAGATTACGACGGAACACGTACATCGTTCTATAAAGCTGTTCTTTCCTTTACGGGAGCTGACCGCACAAAGGAAAATGCCGATGCTTTCGAGATCGCAGCACTTGCAAAGGGATTTTGCTTTTTTGCATTCCCCGAGGTATTCTACAGAGATGCAAACGGACATGACATTTACGCTCACGGATATTCGTTGGAAGGTCTTACGGGCGAGAAATTTCCCGAGAGTAATGATGCAAGGTTCTGGGTAGGAGCTTTTGCTGACAGCAACACTGAGTATACTTTTATGGTCAAGGGCAAAACAAGGGAAGAAGCTCTTATGATGTGTTCGACTATTGAATTTGTTGGATAAGGATAAATATGGAAAATATAATTGAAATAAGAGGTCTGCACTTTGCCTATGAGTCCGACGATGAGGAAAAAAAGTCCGTCGAAGTTCTCAAAGGCATAGACCTTGACATAAAGCAGGGAGAGTTCGTAGCGGTGCTTGGGCACAACGGCTGCGGAAAATCCACCCTTGCAAAGCATCTGAACGCTATACTGCTCCCCACAGAGGGCACAGTGACAGTGGACGGGATAGACACAAAGGACGAGGAAAAGCTGTTTGACCTGCGCCAGCGTGCAGGCATGGTATTCCAGAATCCCGATAATCAGATAGTTTCCTCAATTGTTGAGGAAGACGTAGCCTTTGCGCTGGAAAATCTCGGCGTACCATATGAGGAAATGCGAAAACGTGTTGACGAAAGCCTTAAAGCCGTGGGAATGTATGAGTACAGACTCCATTCGCCAAGTCAGCTCTCAGGCGGTCAGAAACAGCGTGTGGCTATAGCAGGCGTTATCGCTATGCAGCCTAAGTGTATTATCCTTGACGAGCCGACTGCTATGCTGGACCCTCAGGGACGCAAGGAAGTCCTTGCGACTATTCACCGCATGAACCGCGAACAGGGCATAACAATAGTGCTCATAACACACTATATGGACGAAGCCGCTGACTGCGACCGCGTTGTGGTCATGGACAAGGGGCAGGTAGTCCTTGACAATGTGCCTGAGAAGGTGTTCTCGCAGGTGGACAAGCTGAAAGCTATCGGGCTTGACGTACCTCAGGTCACAGAGCTTGCATGGGAGCTTCGCAAGGCAGGCTGCGACATTTCCCCTGAGATAATCTCGGAGGAAGAGTGTGTGGCGGCTATACAGAAGCTGTTTGCAGACTGAGTAAACAGCGTACTCGCACAAGAAAGAAAAGGAGAATAGAATTGGCTATCCTTGAAACACAGGAGCTTACGTATACCTACAGCGTGGGGACTCCCTTTGAAAAGACCGCTGTAGACCATGTGAGCCTTAAAATAGACGAGGGTGAAATGGTGGGCGTAATGGGTCACACAGGCTCGGGAAAATCTACGCTCATACAGCACTTCAACGGACTGCTCAGACCAACGTCGGGCAAGGTGCTCCTTGACGGCAAGGACATATGGGCAGGCAAGGACAAGATAAGAGATGTCCGCTTCAAGGTGGGACTTGTTTTCCAGTATCCCGAATACCAGATATTCGAGGAAACTGTTTTCAAGGACATCGCCTTCGGACCTAAGAATATGGGACTTGACGAAGCCGAGATAAAGCGCCGCGTTCACGAAACAGCTCATGATATCGGGATTCCAGAGGAGCTGCTGGAGCGTTCGCCCTTCGAGCTTTCAGGCGGTCAGAAGCGCCGCGTGGCTATCGCAGGCGTAATGGCTATGGAGCCGAGAGTGCTCATTCTCGACGAGCCTACCGCAGGACTCGACCCCGCAGGCAGAGACAAGATACTCGCCCATATAAAGCGCTATCACGAGCGAACAAAGAATACCATTCTCATAGTTTCGCACAGCATGGAGGATATCGCCACATTTGCCGATAAGATACTTGTTATGAGCAAGGCTAAGCTCTTTTGCTATGATGAGACTGTCAACGTATTCGCAAGAGCCGACGAGATATCGGGCATAGGACTTGATGTGCCTCAGATAACCAAGGTTTTCGGAGAGCTTAAACGCAGAGGACTTGACTTCGGGAAGGAAGTCTACACCGTGGGATATGCGCGTGACCTGCTGCTGAAGCATCTGAAAGAAAAGGGGGGTACACTGAATTGCTGAGAGATATAACTATCGGACAGTACTTCCCCGGTGAGAGCATTATCCACAAGCTCGACCCGAGATTCAAGATAATAATTACCCTTCTCTACATCGTAATGCTCTTTTCGGGGGGCAGCTACCTGTGCCTTGTGGTAGGAGCTGTCTACACATTCGGAGCTATGCTACTTTCGGGGATACCTCTGAAAATGTTCTGGAAGAGCGTAAAACCGCTGCTGCCATTCCTGCTCATAACAGCTGTACTGAATCTGCTGCTCATGAATACGGGAGATGTGCTATGGCAGTGGAAGTTCCTTAAAATAACGGAAAGCGGTCTGAATACCAGTTTATTCATGGTCATAAGGATAGTTCTTCTTATAATGGGAAGCTCGCTCCTGACCTACACGACCTCGCCCATAACGCTTACAGATGCTATAGAAAGGCTTCTTTCGCCGCTTCGCAAGGTGAGATTCCCTGTGCATGAGCTGGCAATGATGATGTCGATAGCTTTGAGATTTATACCGACCCTCATCGAGGAGACTGATAAGATAATGTCTGCACAGAAAGCTCGTGGAGCAGAAATAGATACAGGAAGCTTCACAACAAGAGCTAAAAACCTCATCTCAATACTTGTACCGCTGTTCATATCCGCATTCAGACGTGCGGACGAGCTTGCAACGGCAATGGAATGCCGCTGTTATCACGGCGGAGAAGGAAGAACAAGACTAAGGCAACTCAGATCTGCTCCGAGGGACTATATCGCTCTTGCGATAACAGTTCTTTTCCTTGTCGGAGTGATCGTGCTCGGTAATATTTTCTGAGCAGAACAAAAGAGAGGGAAGAAATGAACAAAGAGGAAAAAAGGACTGCTGCACACAGCCGTATGGAGCGGTTCAGAAAAGGAAAATTTTATTGGATAATGTACGAAAAGGGAGTGTTCTACTTTATCCTTTCGTTCCTTATCCCGTTTTCGATAATGCTTTATGCCTTTGGTCAGTACGGCATACACCCATTTGGTGACAGACAGATACTCGTCGTTGACCTCTGGCATCAGTACTATCCGTTTTTCAGGGTGCTGCGCGAAAAGCTCACAACAGGCGGCTCGCTGCTGTATTCATGGGAGAACGGACTTGGTACCAACTTTCTTTCGCTGATATCCTATTATGCAGCAAGTCCGCTGAACCTGCTGTCGGTATTCTGGAGCGAAGGAAACGAGCGTGACGCGCTCACGTTCATACTTGCGGCAAAGATAGGCTTTGCAGGAGCATTTTTCAGTACATTCCTGCGATATACTTACAAGCGCAAGGATTTTTCGATATGTATGTTCTCGGTGATGTATGCTCTTTGCAGCTATACACTGGGATATTACTGGAATGTAATGTGGTTCGATACAATAGCGCTGTTCCCGCTGGTAATGACGGGAATAGTGGCGATATGCCGTGAGGGAAAGTGGAAGGCATTCACATTTGCACTTGCGCTCTCGCTCATCTCGAACTACTATATAGGCTATTTCACCTGTATATTCTCGATATTCATGTTTGCTTCGGCAAGTATTATCGAGTGCAAGGGCATAAAGGACTGGTTCAGAAAGCTGTTTATCATGGTGCGTTCATCGGTGCTTGGCATCGGTCTTGGCGGATTCATTCTCCTGCCTGCTTACTATGGACTTAAAATGACCTACAGCGCCAACAACACCATGCCGAGCGTTATCACGTTCTATGAGGACTGGAAGAAGATCATCTCCCATGTACTTTCGTATGATGCGCCTACAAAGGTTGACGGACTCCCGAACTTTGCCTGCGGAATGCTTGCGGTGCTGCTTTTTGGCGTATTCCTGCTGTCCTTCGGCATAAAGATAAGGGAAAAGATATCGGTATTGTTCATGCTTGCACTTATAGTAGTGAGCTGCAATATGAATATCCTCAACTACATCTTCCACGGCTGTCACTTTACGAACCAGATACCTTACCGTTTTGCGTTCATATTCAGCTTTGTGCTGGCAGCTGCGGCATACAGGGCATATGATGTGATACTGTCAAGGGGAATAAAGATATACCAGCTTGTATTGATGGTACTTGCTCCATTGACGGTGTTCATACTCAACCGCATGACAGGCGGTATTGACTATAAATTCGACGGAGCTATTAAAAGCTCGCTTATAATCACGGGAGCTTACTGGCTGATATTCATATCCGCGAAGATATTCCCGTTCAGAACCCAGAACAAGCGCAATATGCTCATGACCTTTGCCCTTGCAGCAGCGGTTTTCAGTGAGTTTATAAGCAATGCGCAAATGGGCGTAAAAACAGTAGATACCACAGGATATTACGATTATCCTGCCAATAATAAGGAGGTACAGGAGCTTCTCGCTTACGAGCGCGAAAACGATGACGACCTCTTCTACCGAAGCGAGATAACTCAGACCTATACCCTGAATGACAGCGCACTTTACGGTTATCGCGGTCTTTCGCAGTTCTCATCTGCGGCTAATGTTTCCGTAACGACTATGTGCAAGCGTCTGGGACTCTATGCTTCCGAGGCAGGAAACAGATACTACTACAGAACATCCACACCTTTGGTCAACTCGCTTCTCGGAATAAAATATCTCATAAAGAAGAATGATTTCCTTAATTCTGAGGAGTGGGCACTTGAAAATGTTGCGACATCTGATAAGTCGGAACTGTATAAAAACCGCTATCCGCTGTCACTTGGCTTTATGGTAGGCGAAAAGGTACTTATGATGGAGGACAACGGCGGTGCAAATCCGTTTGAGTATCAGAATGATCTCATACGCCGCATCTCGGGCGTTGAAGACCGCCTTTTCGTTGCTCAGCCTGTAGAACTTGCTGAGTACAACGGTCTTGATATCACCAAAAACGGATACGGCAACTATACTTTCGAGAATAACTCGGACAATGAAACAGGAAGCGCCACATATTCCTACAGCTGCCTTGACGGAAACTATCTTTACGGCTATGCTGACGGCTGCGGCGGTACCTGTGATTCCCTTGAGATAAGATGCGACGGCAATCTTGTCGATTCGGGAAAGCTTATCGAAAGCTATCCTATAGTGTTTGTCATGGGCAATGGACAGTCAGGAAGCACTTCTGAGGTCACGATAACGTCTGACAAGGAACATAAGTCAGGCAACTTCAAGCTCATGATCTACGCTTTGAATAAAGCTGCCTTTGAAAAAGCCTATGAAGCTCTTGCAGATGAACAGCTTGAGATAACAAGCTTTTCTGACACAAAGATATGCGGAAAGGTCAACGCAAAGGAGGACGGTATCATGTTCCTTTCTATCCCTTATGAAAAGGGCTGGAAGGTGTATATCGACGGCAAAAAGGCTGAGACTTTCAGGCTGCTTCAGGCAATGCTCGGAGTCAGGGTCGGAAGCGGTGAACATGATATCAGGATAGAGTATACGCCCGAAGGCTTCCCTCTGGGTGTTGCTATAACCTTTATAAGCCTTATACTTATCGTGCTGATAATGGTCTGCGAAAGAAGACGCCGGCTCAGAAAACGTCAGCTTGCAGCTATAGCAGCTGAGGAGGCACGACAGGCAGAGGAGAATTATCCTAAATTCCCGTATGGCAATAAAGCAGAGATCTACGATCAGGTCAGTGAGTCGCTGCTTGCCGAGGATATCGGCAGGGTAGAAGACTCAGAAGTCGTTCTTTATGACGGAAGCAAATCTGATGAAAAGGAGGCGGAAGATGCGTAATCTGAAAGTAATGGCAGCTTACAGAGGAACTGCTTACCATGGCTTTCAGCGGCAGAGCAACGCAGTAACGGTTCAGGAGGTGCTTGAGAAAGCATTGTCAAAGGTACTGAATGAGCCGATAACAGTAACGGGCTGTTCGCGCACGGATACAGGTGTCCATGCAAACAGGTTCTGCTTCAACGTAAAAACAAACAGCAATATAAACTGTCTTGGCTTTTGCAGAGGAGTTAACGGAGAACTGCCCGAAGATGTATCTATATTGAGCTGTGAAGATGTATCGCTCGATTTTCACGCGAGATTTGACTGTAAAGGCAAGGAATATATCTATAAGATCCATTGCAGCGAATCAAAGAATCCGTTTGCTGCTGATCTTATGCTTCATTACAGGAGAAAATTCGATGTGGAAGCAGCAAGAAGGGCTGCACAGTATTTCGTAGGAACGCATGATTTTTCATCGTTTTGTGCTGACTGTACAAATGTTTCAACAACTGTCAGAACAATCTATTCTTTTAGAATAGAAAATAATGGAGATTCTGTGATAATGCTTGTAAAAGGCAACGGTTTTTTGTATAATATGATTAGGATAATGGTGGGCACTCTTATCGACGTGAGCGAGAAACGTCTTGCTCCTGATGATATGCCTGCGATCCTTGCCGCGAAAGACCGCCTGAAAGCAGGCAGAACGGCTATGGCTCACGGACTGTATCTTAATCGCGTGTTCTACAGCGAGGAAGAATTGCTCGATGAGTCGGCAGAACAAGGTTAAGGAGGTATCAGCGTGCCGAAAATGTATGACGCCGATGATATCGTCGATCTGAAAAATCGAAAAAGGCGGCGCAAAAGGCTGAGAAAGTTTCTTGCGATAATACTTACAGCAGCAATTGGTACGGGGCTGTATTTTACCCGTGACAGTTGGTACAATAAACTCAGGGGAATTGGTGAACAGTATAGAACTATCGTTAACTCGGGTGAGCTTGCAGAGGGAAATTTCCCTATCGAGATCAGCGGAGGTCCTGATTATCAGCTTGAACTTACCGACAGGAGGATAATCGTTCTTAGCGATACGTATACATACTACTATGATTCTGAAGGAAAAAAGGTCAAACGCCGACAGCATACATATACAAATACAGTGCTGCGCGCAGCAGGAGGAAGAGTCCTGTTGTATGAAAACGGCGGAAATGATCTGTGTGTTGAGGATGAAGATCAGGTCTATTACACAAAAACATATGCGGATAAGCTTATCCTTTTCGCAAGGATAAGTGAACAGGGTTATACAGCTGTCGTCACAACTTCTGACAGCTACAGCTGTGAACTTGAAGTATACGATAAACGGGGAAAGAACGTATACAAAAGGCAATGTATCGAAAGAGTCAGCGATCTAAGCTTCATAAACGGAGGCAAAGGCTGTGTGCTGAGTTTTATTTCGGCTGAAAACGGTCAGCTCGTTACAAATGTACAGGAGATAAGCTTTACTGAGAGTAAAGAGCACTGGACCTCTCCGGGGCTTAACACCTGCGGACGTAATGTTTACGGTTTCGGAAAAGGTGCTTTTGTACTCGGCATGGACGCTTGCGGTTATGTGGACAGCAACGGGCAGATAAGCTCGTTCTATACCTATGACGGCGAGCTTCGTGAAGGCGCGAGCGAGAACGGAAAGTCGGCTGTTATCATTAATAATGACGACAGAAGAAAATATATCATGGCACTTTTCAAGAACGGCAGCTCTGAAGCACTCATCATCGATCTTGAAGAGCCGTCAGTAGATGTCATCATTTACGAGGATCTTGCTTATGTCCTTTGTCAGGGCAAGATAAAAGCCTACGATTTCGACGGCGGACTGCGTTCTATAGCCAATGTAAGCGATTCATACACAGGCTTTGTACGAAGTGAAGATCATATTTTCCTGAAGGGCTATAATAAAATAGATCGTATAGACTATGAAAGCTGACCTTTGATACGCATATTTACAGATCGAAGGGAGGAGCACCATTCTTAATATATGGTGCAAAAAGTCATGGGAGAACAATTCTGGTGGTTTTACGACGTTATCGCTGTTGCAGCGGTACTCGTATGCGCATTTTTAACTGCAAAAAGAGGGCTGATGAAAGCAGCCATATCCGTTGTCGGATATGCTCTGGCTGTTGGTATAGCACTGTCAGTCAGCTCGTCTGTTGCAAATTCATTTTATCAGGGCTCAGTAAGAGCAAGTAACATCAAAAAGATAACTTATAATATTGAAAACGGAGATTTCTATTCTGATTTTACCGATTATCTTGAAAACCTTGATTACGATGTAATTGTAGAAACTAACAAGCTTGAACAGATATGTACATCTGACGAGGATATCGATGCTAAGATATACTCGTATATGAATAATATCAATAACAAGGAAGTCGATCCCGAGGGTATGTTCATGGATAAGCTTCATGAGGGATATGCAACTCTGATAAGAGATCTTGTAGCAAAACAGCTGAGCGAATATTCCGCTGAATACGCTGCTGAACAGATCCGTCAGAAGCCTTCAAGCATATATAAGTATATGAAGCTTGTAAAAGATCCTGACTTCAAGCAGCCTGCTGCTGAATACATCGTTGATACTTACCTTGAAAAGCCTTACAAGAGCCAGATAAGACTTGTAAGCCTTATGGTTCTTATGGCGGTATTTATAATAATCACGGTATTTATGGAAACTGTGGCAAACAGAAAAGAACATCTGGAAGAAAGCCTCGTTACAAAGACTATAAGCGGTGTCATAGGACTTTTCAAGGGCGCTGTGATAGTATTGCTTATTGCAGTAATGGTACGTTTGTACGTCGTCCTCGGAAGCAACAAGATGCTGTTCTTTAATCACGAAGCAATCGATAATTCTTATATCTTCAAGTACGTATATAATTTCGTAAGAAATATGTAACGGCTTGGGGAATAATATATTAACTAACCGACAGGAGGAACTGCCTGATGATAATGTGCAGTAAATGCAAAAAAAGACCTGCGGTGGTGTTCATCACCTCTGTTCAGGGCAACGAAAAGAAAAACGAGGGACTCTGCCTTTCATGTGCAAGATCGCAGAATATCCCGCAGATAAAGGAATATATGGATAAGCTCGGCATAACCGACGAGGAGCTGGATCAGCTCTCGGATCAGATGATGGGAATGCTCGACGGCGACAGTTTTGAAATGGGCGGCTCAGGTGTGCTTCCCGACTTCATAACAAATATGTTCGGCGGAAACGAGAATGACGATGCTGACGGAAACAGCAAGGGCGGATTTGATCCAAGAAACCTTTTTGGCGGACGCGGAAATTCATCTGACGACAGCTCTACTGAAAGCAAGGAGAAAAAAGGCGGACTTTTCGGACGCAATAAGGAAAAGAAGCCTAAAGAACTGAAATTCCTCGGAAGCTACTGTACAAATCTCTCGCAGAAAGCAGCAGACGGCAAGCTTGATAATATCATAGGCAGAGATAAGGAGATAGCAAGAGTTATTCAGATACTTTCAAGACGTACAAAGAATAACCCTTGTCTTATCGGTGAGCCCGGTGTTGGTAAAACAGCAATAGCAGAGGGTATAGCTCTGCGTATACATTCAGGAGATGTTCCGTTTAATCTTGCCGACAAGAAGATATATCTCCTCGACCTTACAGCTCTTGTTGCAGGAACTCAGTTCCGCGGACAGTTCGAGAGCCGTGTAAAGGGTCTTGTTGACGAGGTAAAGCGTGAGGGCAATATTATCCTCTTTATCGATGAGGTGCATAATCTCGTTGGTGCAGGCGATTCCGAAGGCTCTATGAACGCTGCAAATATCCTGAAGCCTGCCCTTTCAAGAGGCGAGGTACAGGTGATCGGTGCTACCACATTCGGTGAGTACCGCAAGTACATCGAAAAGGACTCTGCTCTGGAGCGCCGTTTCCAGCCTGTTACAGTCAACGAGCCTACTATCGAGGATACAGTCGATGTCCTTGTAGGTATAAAGAAGTATTATGAGGAATTCCATAAGGTGCATATCTCCGATTATCTGGTAAGAGCCTGTGCAGTCCTCTCTGAGAGATACATCTCAGACCGTTTCCTGCCCGATAAGGCAATAGACCTCCTTGACGAGAGCTGTGCCTACGCTTCTATCCGTTCACCCGAAATAGGTGAGTATGAGAAGCTCAAAAAGGAGATAAAGGTCCTTGAGGATATGGAGAAATCCATTTCCGAGCAGGAAGAAATAGATTATCAGGCTCTTGCAGAGGTCAAGGGCAAGCTCATACACATTCGTGAGAATGAAGCCGAGGTCAGGGAAAAAGCCGAGAGCGTCAATGTTCTGGAATCCGATGTTACAAAGGTCATCGAGCGCTGGACGGGTATCCCTGCAAGCAAGATAGCAGAAAATGAGTTCATGAAGATAGCAAGACTTGAGGAAGCTCTCAAAAAGCGCGTTATCGGTCAGGACGAGGCTGTAAGCGTACTTACAAAGGCTATCAAGCGCACAAGAGTACAGCTCAGCAAGCGCCGCAGACCTGCTTCGTTCATCTTTGTAGGTCCTACAGGTGTTGGTAAGACAGAACTGGTAAAGGTGCTCTCTGAGGAGCTCTTTGACTCGCCCGATCCGCTTATAAGGCTCGATATGACCGAATATATGGAAAAGCACTCGGTAGCTCGTATGATAGGTTCGCCTCCGGGCTATGTAGGCTATGAGGAAGCAGGACAGCTCACGGAAAAGGTTCGCCGCAAGCCTTACTCGGTAATTCTCTTTGATGAGATCGAAAAGGCTCACCCTGACGTTATGAATATCCTTATGCAGATACTCGACGAGGGCAAGGTGGACGACGCTCAGGGCAGAACTGTAAACTTTGAGAATACTATAATCTGCATGACTTCAAATGCAGGTTCGACAGACAAGAGCATCGGTGTCGGCTTTAACCGCACTGCAAACGAGATCACAAAGGATAAGGCTATGAAGGGACTGAGAGACTTCCTGCGCCCTGAGTTCATAAGCCGTATCGATGAGATAGTTGTGTTCAAGGATCTCTCTAAGGAGGACTACGCTAAGATAGCTGCTCTCAACCTTGACGAGATGAAAGAACCTCTCTCGGAAAAGAATATCACTCTGGATTATACAAAGGCTGCTCTGGAGCTTATTGCCGAAAAGTCATTTGGAAAGCCTTACGGTGCAAGAGATATACGCCGCGTTATCCGTCAGGAGATAGAAGATAAGGTCGCTGATATAATCATCGAGAAAGCTTCGGAGGTGGAGAAGATCAAGATATCCGCAAGAAGCGGTGAGCTCATTGTTGATGGCAGAAAGGAGTCTGCCGATGATGAAGCATAAGATATATGCGCTTACAGCTGCCATGCTTATAGCAGCTGTTGGTACTACGGGCTGTCTTGATTCAGGTAAAGTCAAAAAGAGTGATGTTCAGACCACTACCGCTCCTGTTGCAGTTGAACCTGTGACCAATGCGGACGGTGAAGAGATATCGGAAAGTATGGAGCTTATGCAGCTGAAGTTTCAGGACGTTCCTGCGGCTTCAAGCGGTCCTGTGATAAAGATAAGCGATACAGAGGCTAAACCGGGAGAAATAGCAGAGGTGACCGTATCTGTAACAGGTGCGGATCAGAAATGGAATATGTGCGGTATCCATATCACTTATCCCGATGTTCTCGAATGTCAGATAAAGGATCAGGAGGACCTTACCGCTGAGTATAAAGCCGGTAAGGCTATTGAGTATAATTCTGCTTTTGTCGCTATGGACTGGCAGAAAAACCTCGCGGAAGAGCTTGTCAGAAAGAAGCAGCGTTCGGTATTCTTTACTACGATGTTTGTGGGGAATATGGGGCAGGACGGCGATATTGCCACGTTCTTCTTCAAAGTTCCCGAAGATGCTCAGCCGGGTACAGTGTATAAACTGAGCTATTACTATAAATCCGATAACGTTTCTGTGGATATGTTCCGTAACGAGGAGAATGATATGTCGTTTGAAAAGTATGCCTTTGAACATCTTAAAAACGGCAGCATTACCGTGAGATAATACGTTTATAATGGAGCTGCGGCGCATGAGTGCGGCAGCTCTGTTTGCTTGTAAGAAAGGAAATTACATAATGAATAAAAAAGAAACAGCAGAGATAAAAAAGAATTTTTCCGATAAGAGTGGATTTTTCATAATGGAACGTGTTCTTACAGCGTTTATCGACGCGGAAAAGAACCTTCGCTACCACCATGTCAACTCCTGCCTGACTATGCCTGTTGAGGAGCACGATGTTTACGACGAGACTCTCAAAAAGGTGCTGAACACCAACGTAGGCAAGTCTTTTGTGGAGTATGAGTTTCCCAACGAGGCTTACGATGAGGGTCAGCCGCAGAATATCCTGTATACGCTTCTTAATTCAGAGCTTAAAGATGATGTGGTATGCGAGGAATTTCTCAATCATATCGCCAATAATATCGCGTATACAGGACCTTTCGCGGTAATCACAGCTTACTGTACATATACGATACGCAAAAAGGACAAGAATGACGAATTTGCTGACGGCGAGGACGAGATATACCGCTATATCCTTACAGCGATATGTCCTGTCAATACAAGTAAGGACGGTTTTGTGTTTGACAGCTTCAATAACGAGATAACAAAGAAGCTCAATACCGAGCTTATCATCAGCAAGGCTCCGTCTGACGGCTTCCTCTATCCTGTTTTCAGCAACAGAAGCTCTGATATCAACCACGTTATGTATTACACCAAGAACGTGAAAGAGCCTAATGTGTCGGTTGTTGAGAACGTTCTCGGCTGTACATTTGTCATGTCAGCAGAGAGCGAAAGAAGCAGCTTTCAGAGCATAATCAAGAACGTTATGGGCGACGACCTGGATTATATGCTCATCAAGACCGTTAATGAGAAGATACAGGAAGTCGTTGAAGAAAATAAGGACGACACAGATAAAGTGGTAATTGACAATGCAAAGCTGAAGGATATCCTCGTAGATGTGGGACTCCCTGAGGAGCGCGTGAATATGGTCGAGCCTGTTTACGAAAAGGTATGCGGTACTGCTCCACTGACCGCTGCTAACCTCGTGGAGAGCAAGACTGTTTTCACTTCGCCGGGTATAACCGTCAATATCAAGCCTTCTGCTGCGGATAAGGTGCGTACAAGTGTAGTTGACGGCAGGAGATGTCTCCTCATCGATATCGACGATCCTACTATTGAGATAAACGGCCTGCCTGTTACTCTGTAAGAAAAAAGCTTCTGCATAAGTGTGGCGCTGATATAGAAGTTATATGCCATAGTATTTCTGATGTATTGTCAGAGGTACTATGGCGTTTATATTGACACTGCAGCAATGTCATGCTATAATGTTACTATCATAAATCGGAATTTGTGGGAGGGACTATTAATGAATGCGCTTATAATCAATTGCTGTCCTGTTAAGACTGGAGCAACTGCAAGGGTTGTAAATATTGTTTCGGAGGAACTATCAGATACATATAATACAAAATGTATTTGTATAGATGATTATCATTTTAACTTTTGTAAGGGGTGCCGCTCCTGCCACAAGACAGCCCAATGCGTTCAAAATGATGATGTGCCTATTATCATTGAAGAATTTGAGTGGGCGGATGTCATTATATCGATTTCTCCGTCGTATTGGGCAGATATTCCCGGACAATATAAAGCGTTCATAGACAGGTGTACACCTTGGTGCAATACTCACGAGCCTCACGCAACTATCCGCAAAGGAAAAAGAGGTTATTCAATTGCATTGCGTACCGGTCCAAGTATGAAAGAATGTGATAGAATTATCCAAAGTATAGAGCATTTTTACGGGCATTTAGAAATTGAATGCTGCGGCAGACTTGGATTATGTTCTGTTGAGTATAAGGAGGATCTTGAAACCAAAAAAGACGAAATAATATCATTCTGCAAAAACATTATATGATATATCTTATCAGCCGTATAAAATGCCCCTAAGCGCTTAAACGCTTGGGGGCAAAATTTCTATATGGGTATCCGTCTTATGCAGGAGCTTTTTTGTTACATATGTAACTATGAAAAATTACATATGTAATTTACAAAGTGAGATGTGTCATTGAGGAAGTGACAAATGGCACCTTATAAAACAGGAAAAAACATGATAGAATAAGACCATACCAAACAGGTCAATGATATTCAGCGCTGAATGATTTGAATAGAGCCCATATTCCAATAAAACAAGGAGGTCATTTATTATGAAAAAGTTATCTAAAAAGCTATTATGCGTAATTTCGAGTGCTGTCCTTATGTGCGGAGCTTCCGCTATCCCTGCAAGTGCAGAGCCAATTAAAAATCCGGAATTTCAAACCACTTTATCACCGAAATTTAGTTTACCGGAATTCGTACTGAACAAAACCAGCTTCAATATCACAAGCTCAGAAACCGCTTATCTTGAAGTAGGATATCTTTCTGCAAAAATTTTGCACGGCAAAAAAGTATTTACGATATTATCTGAAACAGAAAAAAGCAAGTTAAATTTCCAGTGGTATAACTCGAATGGTATTATAAGAGGTGCGACAGATTCTATCTATCCGACAAACAAAGCAGGCAAATATTACTGCCGCGTAAGAATTAAGGGTGTTAAAGGGGCTCAACAGTTCAAAAATGATTTTGAAACAAACGTTGCAACGGTTAACGTATTAGAGGAACTTGAAATAACCAAACAGCCTGTTGGCGGCACGATTACTTCTCCTGATGGTGAATACAACCTCAGCGTTGAAGTTAAAGGCGGTAAAGGACCATATCAATACAAGTGGTATATGGGCAGCGAATGCGTCGGTACAGGGGCATCTATCAATGTCGATAAGAGCGGATATTATTTCTGCATAATCACAGACAGCGCAGGCAGGGAAGTAGTCAGCAATGTAGTAAGTGTTGGCAAGTTCCTGCTTACTAAAGACCTGACGAATCTTGTTAACATGGAGTTTGAAACTCAGAAAGAGAAGTTCGATGTTGCTGTCACAGGCGGTACAGGAAGATATCAATACATATGGCAGTATGCAGATATTGGCGCGGATAACTGGAGAACAATAAGCAAGTCCGCTGCCACCTCGGTAACTACTAATTCCAAAGAGCTTCTTCTGAAATCATATCTGAATAAACAGGTACGTTGTCAGATAAACACTTTAGATGCAAGAGGCAATGTTGTTGCTACTGTGACAAGCGGCGCTACAAATATCACTGAGCCGATAAAGCATGAATGGGTCGACTGGTTCATGGTTGATAATGACACTTGGTATCAACGAGAAAAAATCACAGGCGGTTTTGGAAAATACACGTTCAGCGGTTATAGACAGAGTAGCAATGGAGGTGCTCTCTATATGGCATTTGATGAAGAAACAGGTATACTAACATATGACGGTACTAATGAAGAATACAGAATTAAAATATGTGATGAAGTTGGCAATACTCTTTCCATTCAGCCGATATTCTGAGTTATACGGATAAAGTTAAAACGCTCCCACATAAGTAGGAGCGTTTTTCTTTTTCAGTGATTTTCCTTGATAGCGCTTTTTGCTTTGGCAACGATCGTTCTGTCATTTTCATATGACAGAATATTCGCGGCGTGGGAGATATCTACCCACCGTATTTCAGCAATCTCGCCCTCCTGAGGTGAAAAATCGACGTTCTTCGCCTTGGCAAGAAAGTAGACAACGACCTTGACAGTATCCTTTTTAGGTGAATAGGTCACTGTTTCTCTGAATGTCGGGTCAATAATTACGTCAATGGCAGTTTCTTCCATGATCTCACGACGAGCGGTTTCGATCTCGGTCTCACCCTTTTCTACGTGCCCTTTGGGAAAGGACCAGTGACCGCTGTTGATATGCTTTATCAGCAGAATTTCCGTATTGCCGTGGTACTTCCTGTAGACAATCGCGCCGCATGATTTCTCGTGAAGCATATATTATCCTTTCTTGTCCGAATATTCGGGCAGAATAAAAGCAGATCTTCCGTTTTTTAATTAATGTGGGAGCTGCTTTTTTATGTTGTTCACAATTATTATAGCATATTTTGTCTATTTTGTCTATACCCGTCTTTGTAAATTTGCAGTAAATTTTAGCGAAAATATAATATTATGGGCGCTTCTGAAAACGATGCGGTCAATGAACGAATAATGGCGGTCATTCCGTGTGGCTGTCGAGGACGGTGTCTCCTACATTTGGTTCATGTTAATTATTACGTATAACACGAGCGACGGAACGTCGCCCCTACATCAGACTAACGGCTAAGGACTCACGGGCGAACACTGTTCGCCCCTACATTGGTTTCATGTTACATTTATGTATATCGTGGGCTGTCGGGACGCCAGCCCCTACAAATGGTTCATGCGACACCTCAATAATGCATTATGCATTAAAAAGGGACGTCGAGGACGGTGTGGGTGTCCAGTGGACACCTCTGCAAAGCAGAAACACCGACCGAACCGAAAGGTGAGAACGTCCCCTACAATACCGTTGTTCCGCTGTTATAGTTTTTTGGCAGTCTCAAAAAACATGGTATAAACTATGGACAGTCTGAATATAATTTCGTAAAGCAATCATCAAGGAGGTCACCGTTATGGACTTTAAACTCAACAGAGAGACTGTTCCTGCTAACGAGGTAATATTCGACGGCATTCAGGAGCAGTCGCTTGAACTGGATTACATTCTTCCCGACTACTGCCCCGATATCTTCCGCCTTATCCGCTGTGAGACTGTTCCCGTTATAACCGACTGGAGCATCAGCGGTGACAGGCTCACCTATGAGCTGAGATGTGATATACATATACTTTATTGCGGCGAGGAAGGGTCGGCGGTACAGTCGGTAGATCAGCGCAGGAATTTTACCAAAACTGTGGAACTCAGAAAAACTGCGGAGGCTCCCGAGGTAAAGCTTGTGCCAAAGACCGATCATATCAACTATCGTGCTGTGAATAAGCGCCGTCTTGATCTGCGCGGAGCTGTTTCCGTGAAGATATCCGTTACAGGTCAGCAGGAGCAGGAAGTCATCTCGGACGCATTCGGCATGAATATACAGCTTAGAAAGACACCCGTAAAATTTGCGGCGCAGAGGCTTGCTTCGGATAAAAACGTGCATATCGAGGAGGATATCGAGCTTAGTGCGGCACAGCCGGATATATCAGGTATCCTGAGCTGTCGATGCAGGACGGATTCGTGTGAGATAAAGATAATTTCGGGAAAGCTTCTCGCGAAAGGTGAGGCAGACGTAGAGCTGCTGTATGAGGGCGGCGGAATTATTGAACCTGTCAGTTTTTCACTTAGCTACAGCCAGATAATCGACGTAGACGGACTCGATGAGAGTTTTGAGTGCAGCGTTGTACCTGAGATAGTTAGCTGTGACGTTACGGCTGCCGCTGACAACGAGGGAAATAACCGCATCATTCGCTGTGAGACTGAGATAAGACTGTGCTGCCGTGCTGTGAAAACCATGTCTGCCATGATAGCTGCTGATGCGTTTTCAACAGTGTACCCGTGTGATGTTGAAATGTCAGACATCAAAGCCGAGCAGATACCGTCAATATATGATGAAAGCTTCAGATACAGCGCTAAACTCGCCGACGGTGAAAATGTTCCGCAGACTATCTATGCTATGTGGAGCGAGCCGAAAAATATCAATGCACGTATAGGCGACGACGGCAGATCAGTAGTCATAAGCGGAATGCTTGCCTATTCTATGGCGGCTAAGGACAGATCAGGCATGATGATAATGCCTGACCGCGATGAGGCTTTTGAGGAAACTATCGCAGTTCCTGACGATATAAGCGGTTCTGCTGTTTCAGCAGATGTGAGAGTGCGTGAAACAGCGTATGATATCTCCGCAGAAGGCGTACTTACGGCGAAATCCGACATTGCAGTCAAGCTTTCCGTGTACAGTTCTGACTCGATAAAGGCTGTTACAGGCATTACTGTTGACGAAACTGTTAAAAAAGAGCGTGACGGTGATTATGCCATAAAGCTTTACTTTGGCATCGAAAATGAAGATGTATGGGACATTGCCAAGCGTTACAGCACCAGTGTTGCTGCAATAATGGAGGAAAATGAGCTTGCAGGGGAACGTCTCGAAAACGGTGGTATGCTGCTTATACCTATCGTTTCATAAATAGAACGGAACGACGTGGATATCGTTTCTTTGCAAATTGTCATTTTCATGTGCATCGTGAACAATGGGCGGATATTATCCGCCCCTACTGATCGCTATGCACTAATTACTAATAACTCAAAAATGAGGAGAATAATATGGCTAAAGATATATACAGCAATATCGCTGAGCGCACAGGCGGCGATATCTACATAGGTGTGGTCGGTCCTGTGCGCACGGGAAAATCGACGTTTATAAAAAGGTTTATGGAGTCGCTGGTCATACCCAATATCACCAGCGAGTTCAAGCGTGAGAGGGCTCTCGACGAGCTTCCGCAGTCCGCAGCAGGTAAGACTATCATGACCACTGAGCCGAAATTTATCCCCGAAGAAGCTGTGCAGATAGACCTCGGCGACGGTGCAGCGTTCAACGTAAGACTCATTGACTGCGTGGGATATATCGTTCCCAGTTCTATGGGATACATCGAGAACGAACAGCCGCGCATGGTCATGACATCATGGTTCGACGAAGAGATACCATTCAATATGGCTGCGGAGATAGGTACACAGAAGGTCATTACGGACCATTCCACGATCGGACTTGTAGTCACTACAGACGGCTCTGTGACTGATATTCCGCGAGAGGAGTACGAAGAGTGCGAGGAGCGTGTTATCCGCGAGCTGAAAGAGCTTGGGAAGCCGTTTGTGGTCATTCTGAATACGGTGGAGCCAAATTCCGCCGAAGTGAAAGCCCTTGCGGAAAAGCTCACAGACCGATATGACGCAAAGGTAATACCTGTGAACTGTCTTGACCTGACCGAGGGCGATATCCGTGGGATAATGCGCGAGATACTCTTTTCATTCCCGATAAAGGAGATAAATATTCGTACTGCGCGCTGGATAAATACACTCGGCAAGGGGCATTGGCTTAAATCTGAGATACTGGACTGTATTCGCAGTGCCGCAAAGGATATAAGGCTTGTGCGTGAAGTAGAGCAGGCTGCGGCGGCAATGGGAGAGTGTCCGAACGTTATAAAAGCAGAAGTGAGCAGCATTGATCTGGGGAAAGGTTCTGTCACTATCACACTGGAGCTCGACAATAGTCTGTTTTATAAGATACTCGGCGAAACTACGGGTATCGAGATCGAGAGTGAAAGTGATCTTATGCCGCTGCTTGCAGAGCTTAACGATATTCGCAGAAAGTATAAGCGTATTGAGCCTGCTCTTGCGGAGGTCGAGGCAACGGGCTATGGTATAGTTATGCCTGAGCTGGAGGAGATGTCCCTTGAAGAGCCTAAGATAATTCGACAGGGCGGCAAATATGGCGTAAAGCTGAAAGCATCAGCGCCGTCGATCCACCTTATGAAAGCTAATATCAATACTACTATAAGTCCTATTGTGGGAACTGAAAGGCAGTCTGAGGAGCTTGTTATGTATTTGCTGGACGGCTTTGACGACGACCCGAAGAAGATATGGGAGAGCAATATCTTCGGGAAGTCTCTCCACGAGCTGGTGAATGAGGGACTTCACAGCAAACTGTTCAAGATGCCTGTAGATGCGCGTATGAAGCTACAGGAGACTCTTGAGCGCGTGATAAACGAGGGCTGTTCCGGACTTATCTGCTTCATATTGTAAAAAAAGGCAGCGTGACGCTGCACCCTTGCCCCGTTGCCGCTCGTAAACTCACTTACTATCATCAAAAACGATAATTGTACATCGCTTACAGCACAAAAAAGGAGTACCGTGAGGTACTCCTTTTTTTAGCCTTTAGCCCTTAGGCAGCGTGACGCTGCACCCTTGTCACGTTGTCGCTCGCATACTCGCTCACTATGTACAAAATCGCTGATCTGCTTTCGCTTACAGCACGTTTTTAGCCTGTAGGGGCGGCGTTCCGCCGCCCGTCAATTAACATAAATATGTAAGGAACAGCGTCCTCGACGTCCCGTTGGTGCAAATGACACATTGTAGGGGCGCACATTGTGCGCCCGTTGGTTATATGACACGTAACATGAAACCAATGTAGGGAACGTTCTCACCTTTTGGTTCGGTCGGTGTTTCTGCTTTGCAAAGGTGTCCACTGGACAACCACACCGTCCTCGGCGTTCCGAGTTTTTATTAAATTCTCAATGGTCATTGTTTTTTTTAGGATAATAAGAATGTGTTACTACTCTTTTACCAGAAGGATAGTCTACAGCCGAAAATTTTTCACCATTTTTTTCAGCTTTAAAAACTTTTCTGTTTGTATCTGTAGTTTTAAAAATAAATTTTTCTACATTTGAAAGAAAATCGTGTAATTTAGAAATGGTAGGAAAAAAATTCATTTTATCACCTCCCTTTAACTATTAAGAGCTTCTTCCAATTCTTCTTCAGAATAGCCAAACATATAATCCTCATCTTTTCCACTAGAAGCATAGATATCAGCGGCTTCGTAAACACTTAATGGTTCGCCGAAATCGTCATCATCATCTTCTTCACGAAAATCAAATTCCATACCGCAGTTTGGACATATCCATATATCGTTAAAATTGTCAGGTACGCATATTTCTCCGCCACAATTGGGACAATCAGGACATTTCATCATATTTTTATCCTCCTTATTATTGTATGCTTTTCCAAGTGTGCACCTATATAGGTGCAATTTTATTATAACATATGGATATAATAAAATCAACAGTTTTGCACTTATTTTAGTGCAAAAAATAAACAGGAGGATTTGTGTACTATGAACAAAGAGGTGGAAAAGGCTGTTGGAGCTAACATAAGGAGACTCCGTGAAAAAGCTGATATTACGCAGGAACAGCTCTCAGCGCGGTTGCAGGTCAACGGCTGTGATATTACTCGAAGTGCCCTTGCGAAAATTGAAGTGGGACAGCGTCATCTTTACCCCGATGAGATAATCCTGCTGAAAAAGCTGCTGAATGTGAGATATGACGATATTTTTGAAATATAAAAAGCCGTGCTGCCCATGCACGGCTTTTTGGAGTATGTGTGTATCTGTACCTGTTAGCGATCAAGTTCCTTTAGGAATCTCTGACAGCACATTTGATGGTACTTCTGTGGTTTGTGTTGAATTGTTGACGTTGGCTTCGGAAGAATGATTTTTGCTTGCAGCGAGGAGTGTCGCTACAAAGAAACCAAACGAAGCACAAAACATACATTGGATAATTTCTCTCATAGTTTTGATTCCTTTCTATAATTTTATGTTTTCTATTTTCTTTATATTTTATGATTCTATTATACTATTTCAGAACAGAAATGTCAATATTTTTTGATATGATTTGATGATTTTTAACGTGAATACGTTATTCTGATTAGATATAATGCACAATAAAAATCGGAGCAAGAATGATACAAAAGTTAATTTCTTTAAGTGATAATATTACCTGTATAAACAAGAAAGCCGTGCTGCCTAAGCACGACTTTCTTGTTCTGATTTGTCCCTTACAATTTATTTTTGGAATTATATCAATCTGTGCGGCGCGTTGTGCAGATGCACCGCACAGACCAACATCAAAAAGGAATTATGATTATGACATTGACCAGCTATCGAAGCTTACATCACCGTTAGCGATGAAGTAGATATCTGAAGCTCCGTTTGGAACGTTTGGAATACCTGTGATGATCTCTGATACTGAGCCGCCTGCAGGTACTTCGATGTATGCGATAGCGTCGCCTGTTCTTGAACCAGCGCAAACCTTGATCATAGCGCCATTCTTAGAAGAAGCCTTAGCAGTAAGTGTTCCGTCAACCTTAGAGAAGTCAACCTTGCTTACCTTAGCCCATTCGCCCTTCTTCAAGTTTAATGTTGAGTTGCCAACACCTGAAACGCTTATGCCCTTTGACTGGTTAGACATTGTAGCTGCACGAACAGTCTGTGTAGGATCGAGGTTCTCGAGCTGGCTTACACCGCCCTGTGAACCGTTACAAGTGATCTTGCCGTTGCTTAAAGTTGCCTTATCGATACAGGGTGATCTGTAGTTAAGACCCTTGCCGCCGTTAACGCCCATACGCATTTCAAGCTGACGTGAGTGATAAAGTACATAGTAGCTGCCCTTGAATTCGATAATTGAGTGGTGGTTGTTACCGCCGTTGTCGAGTCTCTGTGTACCTGTATTCTTGAATACAACGCCCTGGTATGTGTATCCCTTGAGAGGATCTGTTGATGTCATGTAACCGATATCAGCATTGCCGAATGAATTGCCGTTTACACTTGTACCACCGGGAACATTCCAGTTGTGGCAGAATGAATAGTACCATGTGTTACCGATCTTGATCATGCTTGAGTCCTCGAAGAGGTAAGGTGTACCGGGATCGATAGGTGTACCAACGATAGAGATCATATCTGAGCCGAGCTTAGCGATACGACCCTGCTTTGTATTAGCAGCCTGTCCGCTTGGAACGCCGCCGCCGTATGCGATGATACCTGTGTCTGTATCAGGATCATAGTAAACGCCGGGATCAAAGAGCCATGTTACGTTACTGTTAGGAGTGCTTCTTGAAATGAGCTCGTGTCCGAGAGGATCCTTTACATTCTTGGTGAATGTCGGGTCATCAGCTGTGATAACGCCGATACCTGAACCGTTGTTTGCAAAGTAAAGGAAGAACTTATCCTGTCCGTTGATCTTCTTCCATGCAGCATCAGGAGCCCATGCGTTGTTAGCCCATCTTGCAATAGGTGTGCCGTTAACTCTTGTTTTTGCAACAGGGATCTGACCGTGGTCTGTCCAGTTTACGAGGTCTGCTGTTGATAAGCAGTTGATATAGCCTGAAGAATAATCGTTTTCGATAAGCTGACCGTTCTTGTATGCGAATTCATCAGCTGTTGTGTAAACGTAAAGTCTGCCGTCATATACCATCCAGCCCGGGTCTGCGCCGAAACGCTGAGTGTATATCGGGTTGTTTTCGTTATCTTTCTTATATGAATCTGCTAATGATACATTACCGAATTTAACTGCCATAGCTGAAAGATCTACCTGAGGAGTTGCGGGCTTGTTGATCGGGAACTCAGTTATCTTGCCGAGGATAAATTCCTGGAGAAGAACGAGGTCAGCGACCTCAAATGCCTTGTTCTGGTCAACGTCAGCAGCCTTTTCAGTCATTGAATCTGCGAAGCTGCCCTTGATGATGCCCTTTCTTGCTGCGATCATATCGAGTGAATCGATGCGCTCGTCGAAGTTGATATCGCCGAGGATGACCTTGCGTACCTTTGGCTGACCTGCGCCTGGAACAACTGTACCTGCAGGAGCGCCTACAGCGTCATCGATAAAGAAATCAACATATTTTTCTTCATCAGTTGTTTCAACATAGATTATCATGTCAGAAGCATCTGACGGGAGCTTGTAATTTGTGTTTGCAAGCTGTACCCACTCGCCCTTAGGAGCAGAAGCCTTAGCGATCTCAACGTACTGAGCCTCGCCTGCAGCATCGTTGTACTGGAGAGTGAACTTGAACTCTGTAACATCATCGCCTTCGGTTGTCATAGCGTTTACAGAGAAGCTGTATTCCTTACCGGGCTGGAAAATTCTTGAATTGAGAGGCATTGCAGCACCGTTCCATGAAGCCTCACGACCGCTGCAGAAGAGTGACTTGCTGCCCTGATACTTAGCGCTGGAGCTTGAAGCAACCTTAGCTGAACCTCTGCCGCTCCAATTAGCTTCGCCGCTTTCAAATGTATCGTGGAACCAATAGCCGTTCTCATCAGGCTCAGGATCCTTTATTGTAAAGCCGCTGCTTCCGGGACCTGTGTAAGGCTTACCTGTTGTCCACTGGCTGTCAGGGATAATGCTTGCGATAGCATTGTAAGCTGACTTTGGCTGGTTGCTTCCATTGTAAAGAAGTGGCTGATTGCTTCTGCCGCTTTGCTTGTCAGTAGCTACCCATGAGTTGTTGTCATTAGGACCCCAAACCTGTACGAGAGTTACATTAGCGCCGTTTGGATGCTTTTCGTTCCATTCCTTAGCGTGCTGGAAGATAGCCTTATACTTTGTAGCCTGCTGATCCAGTGAATACTTGCCGCCCTCAGTAGAGATATCAAGCTCAGTTACCTGAACATCGAGACCGAGGTTGAGGTATTCGTCCATAGCAGCGAGGTAAGAAGGAGTTCCGCCCCAGTCATACTGACCTGCGGCAGCACTTACGTGTGACTGCATACCCATACCGTCGATAAGGCCCTTTGCCTTGAGAGGTTTAAGGATAGTATTGATAATGCATTTCTTCTTGTCGCCGGCATATTCGTTATAGTCGTTGTAGTAAAGCTTACAGCCCTTTGGAGCATACTGTCTTGCATATGTGAAAGCCTTTTCAACGAAGCTGTTATTTCCGTAAACTCTTACCCATGCAGATGAACCGTTACGACCGTTTGTGTCGTTTGTAGGTCTGAGACCGCCCTGGCTGGCAGTACCGTCGTTGATGACCTCGTTACATACATCGTATGCGTAGAGTTCAAGGTTAGGATACTGCGTAGCATAAGCATTGAACATATTCTTTATGTAGCTTTCCATACGCTTATCCATAGTTGAAGAATTTACATATGAACCGCTGTCGCTGAAGTTTGTCTTAAAGAACCACTCAGGAGTCTGGCTGTGCCATACGAGGGTGTGACCTCTGAATGCGATACCGTTCTTTTCAGCGAAGTCGCAGATAGCAGCACATCTGCTGAGAGATACCTTGACGTTTGTATCCGAAGAACCGTTCTGAACGATAGTAGCATCAGGCTTAGTCTCGTTCTCACACTCGATAGCGTTGTGATCCTTGAGGATAAGACCAGTGATACCGCTGTTATTTACAGTAGAACCGTTAAGGATATTACCTACACGGAAATAAGCGCCGAACTCATCTTTAAGTCCCTTGCCTGAGGGGATAGCGTGAGCTTCGTTAGCAGCCTTATCGCCTGTGATCTTGAAGTCGTCGAAATAGAAATCGTTTGTGGATTCAGTTGTGAGCATGAGCTTGAATTCGTAGCTTCCCTTAGGAGCTGTATAGGTATTCTTGAGCTCTGTCCAATGTCCGCCCGGAACTATCTCAGAAGCTAACTCCACAGTAGTTTCCTTACCTGTTTCTTCATCGATAGTAAGAAGTGAAAAATGGAACTTTTCAAACTGATTGCTGTAAACCTTTACACTATAGGTGTACTCATCGCCGCCAAAGAGGTAAAGACCCTTTGAAGATGCTGCACCGTCGCTTTCGGAAAGTCTGCCTGAAACCTTCATGCCTCTTGAAGACTCAGTACCTGCACCGAAATTAGCTGTAAGTTCAACATTGTCATTGTTACCGTACCATCCTTCGTAGCTGCTCTCGAAATCGTTGCTGACGATATCGGCAGCATAGGTGCGCTGGAGCATCTCAGGAAATACGGTGATCACCCCTGAAAGGCAGCTTGCAGCCGTAAGGCTTGCAACCAACTTTTTTACTTTCATACATTCTCCTCCTCATAATAAAAATGTATATTTTTCGTTCAACGTTATGATATATTTTATATCATATTATGCTGTTATACACATTTTACTCCAACCGACTATTGTTTGCAACCCAAAAAATAAAGATTTGGTGCACAAAACGCAGAAATGCCCGAAAAATCGCCAAAGTGCCTAAAAAACATATCCTTAATTTGTGTGAAATAGCATAAAAATGCCATTTTGTGAAAAGTGTGATATTTTGCATGATATGTTACATTTTTGCTTTTTGTAACAATTGTAAATTATGTTTATCAAACTTGAAACTGACCTGATTACTGGCAATTATCGTCCTATTTAGAAGCGGCAAAAAATTCCTCTCGTTCATTATTTCCGCATTGGAAATCGGAAAAATCTATCTACAAAGAGTAAAAATAATTATCTTTTACTTTTTATACGTAAAGTATAATCAGAGGTGGCACAAATTGCTGTTCCTTAAAAAATTACACTAAATGTGGATTATCATAAGGCATATGGTTTGATCTGTGGAAAAATTCATAATTATATGATATGATTAGTACATACCATATAAAAAGGAGATGAAAGCATGAAGGTTTCTGACGGCTTCTGGCTGAACAAGAACGGCTACAGCGTAAATTGGGCAGCTCAGATCTATGAGGCGGAGGCTGATGAGCGCTCCGTGACCGTTTATGCGGCTACAAATTTCATTTTAAACAAGGGAATGACTCTCGGAGGTCCTGTTCTTACTATAAAGTTTACTTCTACACTCGAAAACAGTATTAAAGTTACTATAGATCATTTTAAAGGTTCTGTTGAGAAAAAGCCTGTGCTTCCGCTCAATGAGGACTGCACATTTGTGCCTGCTGTAAAAAAATACAAGGGCGGCTGGAAACTCACATCGGGCAAAACTTCGGTAATTATCGGAAGGATCGGCAAGGAGTGGGATATATCATACTATTTCGCAGACAAGCTGCTCACTAAGTCGGGGTGGAGGACTACTTCCCTTATTATAGAGGAAGAATGGCACAAGCGCATGACGGCTCAGGAACAGTCGGGAGAGCAATTCTTCGCACAATGGGATAACGGCGGAAGGACTTTTGTCCGCGAAATGCTTGATATCTCAGTCGGTGAGTATATCTACGGATTCGGCGAGAAATTCACACCATTCGTCAAAAACGGTCAGACCGTTGAGGTGTGGAACAATGACGGCGGAACTTGTACCGAGCAGAGCTATAAATCCGTTCCGTTCTTCGTTTCATCGCGCGGCTACGGCGTTTTTGTGAATCATACGGAAAGAGTCAGCTTTGAAATAGGAAGCGAGAATGTCTCGAAAACCGCCTTCTCTGTGCAGGGAGAGTCGCTTGAATACTTCATTTTCGGCGGCAAGACCGTTGCAGATGTCATCGAGCGTTATACAGCTCTTACAGGAAGACCTGCACTGCCGCCGCCGTGGTCGTTTGGTTTGTGGCTCTCAACATCGTTCACTACGAACTATGACGAAAAGACCGTGACATCGTTCATAAGCGAGATGAAGCAGCGTGACATTCCTCTCGGCGTTTTCCACTTTGATTGCTTCTGGATGAGAGAGTTTGAGTGGTGCGGTTTTGAGTGGGACAGGCGGAAGTTCCCCGAACCTGCCGCGATGCTGGCAAGGCTCAAAGAAGCAGGAATGAAAATATGCGTGTGGATCAACCCTTACATCGGTCAGAAATCCCATGCTTTTGCGGAGTGTGCCGAGAAGGGATACTTCATAAAAAACAAGGACGGATCGATATTCCAGTGCGATATGTGGCAGCCTGCAATGGCTGTCGTTGACTTCACCAATCCTGATGCGCGTGATTGGTTTGCGGCAAAGATACAAGCTCTGGCTGATATCGGAGTTGATGCCGTAAAGACCGATTTCGGCGAGCGTATCCCGACAGATGTTCAGTATTTCGACGGTTCTGATCCTTTTAAAATGCATAACTATTACTCATACTTATATAATAAGACCGTTTTTGAAGCTCTTGAAAATGCAAAGGGTAAAGGAAACGCCTGCCTTTTTGCGCGCTCAGCGACCGCAGGCTGTCAGCAGTTCCCTGTACACTGGGGCGGTGACTGCTTCTCAAACTATGCATCAATGTGGGAGACTCTCCGCGGCGGACTTTCGCTGTGTTTGTCGGGATTCGGCTATTTCTCCCATGATATCGGCGGATTCGAGTCTACGGGTACTCCCGATCTTTACAAGCGCTGGACTGCTTTCGGGCTTATGTCCTCTCATTCGCGCTATCACGGAAACAGCTCATACCGTGTGCCGTGGCATTTCGATGAGGAGAGCTGTGATGTTTCGCGGCATTTCGTGAAGCTGAAGGGAAGGCTGATGCCGTATATCTGGACTAATGCCGTGAAAACTCATCTGACGGGTGTTCCCATGATGAGAGCTATGGTGTTGGATTTCGGATATGACCGCAATGCACTGACTGTAGATACGCAGTATATGCTGGGAGATTCGCTGCTTGTTGCACCTGTTTTCAGCGAGAATGGCGAGTGCAGTTTCTATCTGCCTGATGCAGGCGTATGGACGGATATCCAGACAGGGGAGGAGCTTCAGGGCGGAAAATGGTATACAAGTGAGTATGACTATTTCGGTATGCCGCTTTTTGCAAAGCCATGCTCGATCATTGTCTACGGAGACTTCCGTGATACTGCCGATTATGATTACGCAGACAATATGCACATCGTTGTGTACGGCATAGGGGACGGCGAAGCCTGCGAAACTGCTATCTTTGACAGGAACGGCAAAGCTGTCGTCAATATAAGGGCTGCTCGCTGGGGAAAGTCCGTCAAGCTGTCCGTAAAGGGCACAGATAAGCCGTTTACAGCCGAAAGCTCGCAGGGCTTCGATATAGTTATGTGATATATCGGCACAAGATGTAGGGAGCTTAGAACTAAGAACTAAGAGCTAAGAGTCGGACTGCCAAAGGCAGCCCCGAGACTGTCAAATAATCTGTTTTGGGACGCCGAGGACGTCGTCCCCTACAAAAGCATTTACGTAGAATAGCCAAATTGTAGGGGCGCCGTTCCGGCGCCCGTGTTAATTTATCAATATAATACGACTTTTTTGACAAGCTGCGGACTGCCAAAGGCAGCCCCTACACATTGTTTCATGTTACGAATATTTCAATAAGTCCGCGCAAGCGGACACAAATAATTCCTAATTCCGCATTCCGCATTCCGAATTCGACAAACGGTTGTCGAGGAAGTTTCCACAAATTAATATTTCTAATCAACAAAATTGGACCCCGTGTATAATTTATTATTTCTCTTTACATTTGTTATTTTTTGTGATAAAATAATATACAGATGTAAAGGAAAGGAAGGGATATTAATGACGGAATTTGATGGTACAGCCAATGATCGGGCAGAATTTGCTGCCCTTAATCATGAGATATATAACCTGACAAGGCAGCTTGAAGCTAAGGAAAAAGAGCTGCTCGCTTCGACAAGAACAGATGTGTATGACCCATTCAGGAACCCTACTGAGTTCAAGTGGTACAGGGACGATTATACGGAGATACTGCCATGGATAACAATGCCTGAATTTTCGGTCCCGTTCGAGCCTGCAAAAGTTGAAAGGAACGCGATACGCAGATTCTACAATATCGGCGGATTTACAGCACTTTTCCAGTTTCTCGGCTCGAATGCCCTTGCTCTGGGACTGATAGTAGGCGCAAAAGCTATACTCAGGAATGTGAATCCCGATGCTTCCGAGAGTGCGATCTCTCATTATATGAGCAGCGGCTCGATATTTGCAGCGATAAATCTTATCACGTTCATGCTTGCGAATATAGTATTTGCGCTGATCGGACTGAAATGGGCGAAGATAAAGCCTTCTGCCATGATAAAGACCCGTGATTTCTGTTTCGGTGCAGGTGTTCAGTATTGCCTTATCGGATTGTTCATATGGTTCTCGGCAGCGTATATATCCTCGGGGATAGAGGATATAATCTCGAATTACGGCTTCACCACCGAGGTCATGGACATGGATTACGGAAAAACGGGGATAGGCTTCGCGGTAATGGCGATATACAGCTGTATAATAGCGCCGCTTACGGAGGAGATATTCTTCCGCGGAGCACTTATGAAGATATTCTCGAAATCCAACCAGCGGTTCGGAATATTCATGTCGGCGGTCTTTTTCGGACTTGCTCACGGAAATATCCCACAGTTCATGCTTGCGTTCCTCATTGGTATTTTCCTTGGACATATCGATATGAAGCATAATTCGATAATTCCGTCTGTGATAGTCCACATATTTATAAATACTCTCGTTACGGTAATGACTGAGTTGAAAGACAATACGGTAGCACTTGGAGCATTCACAGCTGTCCTTGTGGTCTGCGGACTTGCAGGATTTGTATTGCTGCTGTTTTTCAGAAAAGAGAGCAAGCTGCCTGTTTCGACTCCTGCACAGTCACGCAGAGGAGTTGCTTTGGCTAAAACTTCACCGGGCTTGCTGATAGCTTGCGGAGTTCAGACAGTATACCTTATACTTCTTATTTTATCAACGAAACAATAATAGAAAAGTCCGAAAGCGGCGTTATTGAACGGCTTTCGGACTTTTTTGTGCAATGATGATTATTTTTGCAGAGATTCCCATTCACTTCGGGTAATTGAATATGCGTAGGAGACAGTGTTCTTAGGGTCGGACAGTATCTCAAACAGTGCGTCGAAGTCGTCCATTGTGTAGTTTCGCAGGATAAGTCTTGGTGTATCTATCATGTGAACCACTCCTTTTGTAATAAATCAGCAGGGCGCATTTTTATGCGCCCTTCAGCTTGTCAATAAACCCCATTTTTTAAGGGAACGCCTTCACTTGCAAGGCGTTCCCTCTTGAAAAACAGTCCACTGGACTGTTTTTCAATTCACCCTTTGCGAAGCGCTTTGAGGCTATATGTGGGGCTTTGCCCCACACCCCACCAGAGGCGCTGCCTCTGGACTCTGCCAAAGGAACACAGTCCCTTTGGAATCCCATTCATTGGTATAAGGACTTTTTCGACAGACTGAAGGGCGCATTTTTATGCGCCCTTGTTTACGGTATGATATTATTTTTCGTCGGTTTTTCCCTCCGCGGCAGCTGTTTCCTGCACTTTTTTGCGCGATATCGCATATATAAGTACAGCCGTTCCGATGAGAAGTGTGATCGTTGTGAATATGCTGCCCTCAATGCCGAATTTTCCACCTGTGAGGTAGCTCTTTGACGATACGGCAGTTGTTCTGAATACAGATTCGGTATTGCTTGAGCCGCTGACGCTTATTCCGTAGAAGTTGCCCTGTGTGAAGTTCCATATGGAATGTACAGCGCAAATTCCCCAGATGTCATCGAAAAGTATAACATAGAACGCAGCAAATACGCCGAAAAGTGTGAGGTTGATGAACGGGACAGGTCCGAATCCGGGATTTCCTGCATGAGCGAATGCAAAAGCGACTGCACTTATCCCAACAGCTACTAAAGTGTGCTGACCGCTGCCGCCTATAGATGTCATAAGGTAGCCGCGGAAGATGAATTCCTCGCTCATGCCCTGCACGAAAAATCCAAGAAGGAACATTGCAAGCAGCTTGTAATTAACATTGCTGCACATACTTATGCTGTTGACTCCGAATGCTGCACTGAGCAGTGTTATTGCCGTCATAAGCGCTATACCAACAGCGAGCCCGAGAAGGTAGTGTGGGATAAGCTTCTTTTTGCGTATGCCCATTGAGCGCACGGGTCTCATTTCAACGAAACGGCAGTAGAAAAGAGCTGCTATAGTGCCGAATATTGTCGAAAAAAGCGACGGTATCATCACCTTTGGTATGCCCGAGACTTTTGTAGCTATCGCTACTGAGTCCTTCATAGAGAGCTTTTGCGAGCCGTCAAGATAACCCTGTTTCTGAAGTTCATCGAGCATTGGTCTTGTCGTGACTATGCCGGGGATAATGGATTCGAGCACCAGAATTATTATCATTACAGCGATAAAGCTCAATAATATAACATAAAGTTTCTTTGATGTATGAGTGTGTGAAGCTTCTTCAAACATCTTTGGTCTGTGATCTAACATACGAACACCTCCGATACATATTTTACTATAATGGTGAGATATTGTCAAGGCAGCTGTTTTCGTATACGGATATATATGTTAGCTATATCTAAACTAAAAGTTTTACGTGCTTTTGATTTGACATGACATCACAAAAGTGTTAAAATAACAGTTATACATTTAATAAATGAAAGGAGTATGCCGATGTATAAAACTATCTTTTCTAATATCGGAAAATACAAGAAACAGGCGATACTTACGCCTGTGACCATTATCGGTGAAGTGCTTATGGAAGTGCTTATCCCCGCGGTAATGGCTATGATAATCGATAACGGCGTGGACAAAGGGGATATAGGTTATGTTGCGAGAATGGGCGGACTTATGGTGCTCATGTCGGTCTTTTCACTGTGTTTCGGTGCTCTTGCGGCACGTTTCAGTGCAGTTGCCGCAATGGGATTCGCCAAGAATCTCAGGAGTGCGCTGTTTCGCAAGGTACAGGATTTTTCCTTCTCAAATGTTGATAAGTTCTCAACAGCTTCTCTGACAACAAGACTTACAACAGATGTCACGAATATACAGAATGCGTTCATGATGTTTGTGCGAATGGCATTCCGTTCGCCGATAATGCTCATACTTGCGACTGTTATGGCAGTAAGACAGAATGCGAAGCTGTCACTGGTATTTTTGTTTGCGATACCTGTTCTTGGCTTCTCGGTATTCTTTATAATATCAAAGGCGCACCCTCGCTTTGAGAAAATGCTGAAACAGTACGACGGCATGAATGGCAGGATACAGGAGAACCTCATCGGTATCCGTGTGGTAAAGGCTTTTGCCCGTGAGGAACACGAGAAAAAGAGATTCGAGGAGAACACGGCGGCAGTACGTTTTGCGCAGTTTGCCGCAGAAAAGCTGGTAATTCTCAATATGCCGATCATGCAGCTGGTTATGTATTCAAGCATCGTTGCGATACTCTATTTCGGCGGTCACATGGCTGTGGACGGAGATATAGCTACGGGCGAGCTTTCAAGCTTTATCATGTATGTGGGACAGATACTCATGTCGCTCATGATGCTCTCTATGCTTTTCATCATGTTCGTAATATCAAGAGCTTCATTGCAGCGTGTATACGAAGTTCTTGTGGAAGAACCTGCTATCAAGGACGGAGAAGGTTCTGAGGTATCTGCTGAGGACGGCTCGATAAGATTCGAGAACGTAAGCTTCAGTTACTTCAATGACATGAACAATCTTGTGCTCGAAAACGTCGAGCTCAGTATAAAATCAGGTGAGACTATCGGTATCATAGGCGGTACAGGTTCGTCAAAGACTTCGCTGGTACAGCTGATACCCCGTCTTTACGATGCAACAGCAGGAAGAGTTATCGTAGGCGGTCATGATGTCAGGGAGTACAGTCTTGAAACTCTCCGCGATCAGGTAGCCATGGTATTGCAGAAAAATGTGCTGTTTTCGGGTACGATCAGGGATAATCTCCGCTGGGGCGACGAGAATGCTACAGATGAGGAGATCATCGAAGCCTGCAAGGCAGCCTGCGCTCATGATTTCGTTATGAACTTCCCTGACGGCTACGACACAGACCTCGGACAGGGCGGCGTAAACGTTTCGGGCGGTCAGAAGCAGAGACTATGTATCGCTCGTGCACTTTTGAAAAAGCCTAAGATAATCATTCTTGACGATTCCACAAGTGCTGTCGATACAGCTACCGACAGCAGTATCCGCAAGGCATTCCGCGAAAAACTTGCTGATACTACTACTATCATTATTGCTCAGCGCATATCGTCGGTCATGGACGCTGACCGCATAATCGTTATGGACGGCGGAAAAATAACTGATATCGGTACTCATGAACAGCTTATGCAGAACAGTGAGATATACCGTGAGGTATATGACTCACAGCAGAAAGGAGCTGATGAATAATGCCTCCTATGAAAAATCAGAAGCCTATGGCAAAACCTGAAAATACGGCAGATACACTCAAGCGAATATTCGGCTATATGCATGGTTTCCGCGTACAGTTCATATTTGTTATAATAGGCATAATATTCAGTTCGTTTGCAGGTATCGCAGGAAATTACCTGCTGAAGCCTCTTATCGACAACATTGAGGACGCTCTCGGGACCGATCACTGGAAGTACGGCAGATTCATCGGCATACTTACGGTCATGGCGGTCATTTATGCTGTGGGAGCTTTATCATCGTTCTGCTATCAGCGTATTATGCTGAAAATATCAACAACTACTCTCATGCGCATAAGGAACGATCTGTTCTGCAAAATGGAGATGCTCCCGATACGCTTTTTCGATAAGCACACTCACGGCGAGCTGATGAGCCTTTATACCAACGATACAGATGCCATCCGTGAGATGCTCAGCAACAGTATTGCGCAGTTCATAAGCTCTGCTATAACTATCGTGGGCGTATTTACGGCAATGCTGATATACAGCTGGAGGCTTACAATACTTGTTGTGGCTATGCTGTTTGTGATATTCAGGGTCATCGGCTTTGTAGGTTCACGCAGCGGTAAGGGATTTATGGCGCAGCAGAAGGCACTCGGCAGTGTTAACGGCTACATCGAGGAGATGATAGACGGTCAGAAGGTGGTAAAGGTTTTCTGCCACGAGGAAAAAGCAGGCGAGGAGTTTGACAGGCTCAACGAGGAGCTTTGCAATGCTTCCACACACGCACATACCTTCGCAAATATCCTTATGCCTATCATGAACAATCTTTCCTATATCCACTATGCCATAACTGCTATTGCAGGCGGTATCATGGCTGTTAAGGGCATCGGCGGAATGACTGTGGGTACGGTCGTGTCATATTTGCAGTTCACACGTTCATTCTCAATGCCGATAACTCAGGTGTCTCAGCAGCTCAATTCTGTTCTGACCGCACTTGCAGGTGCAGAGCGTATCTTCCGCGTTATCGACGAAGAACCCGAGGCTGACGAGGGATATGTTACTCTTGTCAATGCGGATATCGCTTCGGACGGAACTATTACCGAGACTAACGAGCGTACAGGACACTGGGCTTGGAGACATCCGCACAAGGCTGACGGTACAGTAACTTATACAGAGGTGCGCGGAAAGGTGGAATTTGACAATGTGGTGTTCGGATATGAACCGAACAAGACCGTTCTCAACGGTATTTCACTCTATGCGAAGCCCGGTCAGAAGATAGCTTTTGTCGGCTCTACAGGTGCAGGCAAGACCACTATCACCAACCTCATAAACCGCTTTTATGATGTGCCTGACGGCAAGATACGCTACGACGGCATAAATATCAACAAGATAAAGAAAGACGACCTGCGTCGTTCTCAGTCTATCGTTTTGCAGGATACTCACCTTTTCACAGGTACGGTAATGGAAAATATCCGCTACGGCAAGCTTGATGCGACCGATGAGGAGGTATATGCAGCTGCTAAGCTTGCAAACGCTGACAGCTTTATCCGGCATCTCGAAAACGGCTATGATACTATGCTTACTGCTGACGGTGCAAACCTCTCGCAGGGACAGCGACAGCTCCTTGCTATCGCCCGTGCAGCCGTTGCAGACCCGCCTGTGCTCATTCTTGACGAGGCTACAAGCTCTATCGATACACGTACAGAAGCTCTTATCGAAAAGGGAATGGATTCGCTCATGGAGGGCAGAACAGTTTTCGTTATAGCTCACAGACTTTCGACAGTACGCAATTCTCATGCAATAATGGTGCTGGAGAACGGAAAGATAATCGAAAGAGGCAACCATAATGAGCTTATTGCTCAGCATGGCAAGTATTATCAGCTCTATACGGGTATGTTTGAGCTTTCGTAAGTAATTTTATACAATTCATTTCTGAGCCGCATAATAAAGTTTGTTTAATAAACATCTTGAAGTTGCGGCTCTAATTGTGTATTATATTTAAGGACGCTTTTGCCGTTATTACGGGAACGGTGTCAGAATAATACATAATTTGGAAAAGAGAACATAATATGAAGATCAGAAAAATACTTACATTAATAATTGCTTCCACAATGATCTGCGGAACTCTTGCTTCATGCAAGGACGATAAAAAGGTCAAGACAAGCAAGAATACAGCCGCTGATGTTAAGAAAAGCGCTGAATCAGACGGCGAACTCCCTACAGCTGCCGATCTTTCGGGCGTAGAGCTGGAAGATACTGTAGTTGCAAAATCGGGTGATGCCTTCCTCGCTATCGCTGATGAGGATCTGAAAATGCAGTACTGGGGCGGCGACGATGAGAACAATCAGCTCACATACGATGCAGGTATTGCACATATCGATAAGAACGGCGATTATAAGGTCAGCGTAAATGCTGATACAAAGGGCTTCCGCTACAGAGCAACAGGCAATCCCGATACGGAATATAAGCCTAAGGGACTTGAATTTATGGCAGTAGTCATCAATGACGGCGAAAAGGCTGTTCCGAAAGCTGTTATAACAGTCAAGAGCGTTAAGGTAGACGGTAAGGACATTGAACTTAAAAAGAAGAATTACACAAACGATGAAAGCGGTGCTATCCGTTCAAACATCTTCAATGAATGGGTAGGCGACAGCTTCCCTGCTGATGCGCGTGTTGCAGAGGGACCGCTTTTCAATAATTCCGATGTATCATCTCCGTCAGATATCAACGATGGCAGCTATTCCGCTGAGCTTGTAGACAAGGAAGCTTTCAAGGAGTGGACTAAGGTCGAAGTTGAGTTCACTGTTTCAGGACTTGATGCCTGATAAATACACAGAATAATGAAATCCTCACGTTTCTACCGTGAGGATTTTTCATTTCGTTCAGGTGTTTATCACAGAATGCACATATCGTAAGTATATAATAACAACATGAAAAAAAGAGCGGGGAATTGGTATATGACCTGTCTGCACGTATGTTCAGGCAGGTCTGTACAAAAACGGCGGCGGTGCTGACCGTAAATGTTCCCCCATGACAGCTGAAATCTTCATTTTTCATATAAACCACCCTAATGGAAGAGAGCGTTCGGAATCGGACGCTTTTTTCTTTTTTTGAAAAAGAATCTTCAACATTATTGACAAATTCTTTGCTCTGTGATATAATCAGTTTATAGCATATTCACCTAAAAATTACCGAATAACGGAGGAAATAACAATGGACGATATGAAAGTAATGAATAAAATAGTAGCTGACTTCTGCGGACTTCTTGAGGCTCGCGGTGTGCCTTATGAGCTTAACGACAATGATGCAAACATGATAAGATTCCGCACAAAGCTTCCGAATCATGAATCAACACCTATAGTTTTCATGCACTTTAATCCTGCTAATCAGGCACTTACACTTGCGCTCAGCAGAATGTTCCACTTTGAGGTTGCAGTTCCTGAGCTTTATAAGCTGATGAATCAGTTCAATGCTGATCCTGAAAATTTTGCCTGCAAGATGTTTTTGGACGATACAGGTGAGATAATTGTTCTTGCGAATGCAGTCGTTGCAGGTGACGATCCGAGAGACCAGATCGAGGATTATCTCAACATCTCTATCCTCGCATCTGATAAATATTTTGGAAGAATTTCTGAAGTGATTGAAAATAACAATAATAATTAACGATATATAGCTAAAAATACGAATTATTTTTCGGATAAAGAATTTACGGTATTACAGCCTGTATAGATTTTGTTGTACAAAACGTAGAATTTCATTGTGAAATATGCTAAAATGCACTAAATCCCCTTTAAAATTATATGAACTTGTGCTAAAATATAATTACACAAGAAATTCCTATAATGGGGGTGTAGGTATGAGTACTGTAAAAAAAATCACTTGTAAAATGGTTGCGGCTGTAATGGCTTTCGTTCTGACTCTTGGATCATCAATGAGTTATTCAAAAAAGACTCATGCTGTGGAAGAGACAGAATTGAAGGCTATGGCTGAAGAGATCATCTGGCTTGTTAATGAGGCTCGTATGGCAGAAGGATTATTGCCTCTCAAAGCTGTTCCGTATCTGTGTGACGTTGCACAGGTTCGCGCGAGAGAGTGTATATTTGAGTTCAGCCACTGGCGTTCAAGCGAGCATACCGATGAGAATCTGTTTATCTCGGCTGTTGATGTAAACCTCGTGCCGTATTCCTGCGCTGCTGAGAATATTGCGGCAGGTTCAAGCACTGCGGAGGCTACATTTAACCAATGGAAAGGTTCTCCCGGGCATTGGAAGTCGATCATGAACCCGAAATATACACATATCGGTGTAGGCGTAGGATATGAGCCTGACAGCGAATATAAGTATTACTGGGAACAGCTGTTTATCGGCGTTGACGGAGAGCTTCAGGGCGAGTATGTTACCGAGAGATATAAGACCGTTCCTAAGGGCTCGGGCGATATCAACGGCGACAGCTCTATAAATTCCTTTGATCTTATTACTATAAATAAATACCTTGCAAACGAGGCACTGCTCAACGATCTTCAGATCGAAAGTGCAGATACGCTCAAGGACGGATATATCACATCTGCGGACGCTGTAGTTCTGAGAAAGTATATACTCGGAGACTATCATACTCTGCCGATGACTATGGATATGCTTTTGTCAGGGTAATAATGAAGAAAGAACTATATAGAAAGTGTGTTCATGATGAGGGCGGCTGAATTTTTTCAGCCGCTTTCATTTTGCAATTAATTTGCGGAAAAACAATGGCTGATATTTTTTTCAAAAAAATATGATCCGCTTGTAACACTTGCGATCTGTACTGCGAATGTTATTCATGAAAGGTCGATCTTGAGAATCAAAAGACGTAAGGAGGAATGAAAATGACAAGCAGAGAACTGGCAGATATGATGCAGAAATCACCTGCCAAATGTCATAGGGCTCTTGTGAAAGAGTATGGCAGATATGTTTATGCTATCGTTTACAATAAGCTTAGAAACTGCGGCACAAATGAAGATATAGAAGAATGTGTCAGCGATGTTTTTGCTGATATTTTCATGAAATGCGAGTTTGATATGTCATACGAGAATGATGTGAAATATCTGATATCAACTGTTGCCAAAAGAAAGGCTATCGACAGATTCAGGAGCTTATGCGCAAAGGCTAACCATATTGCTGATACTGACGAAGACGATATGCAGCTGCTTGCTTCGGACTTCAGTGTTGACGAACACGTTGACCGTTCAGAACTCCGTCGTGTGCTCCTTGATAAGATAGATGAGCTTGGTGAACCTGATTCAACTATACTTATCCAGAAATTTTATTATAACCGAAATTCTAAAGAGATCGCAAAGAGCGTTTCGATGACGGCTACGGCTGTGAGAGCGAGATGTTCGCGAGCTATGGACAAGCTCCGCGCAAAGCTTGTCGAAGTCGGTATAACAAGGTGAGGAGGGGCAAAATATGAAAGAGAAAAATTTATTCGATATTCTCGGAAATGCAGAGGACGATTCAATGGAAAGACTTACCGATAAGTGCCCTGAGATAACAGATGCACAGCTCGACAAGATACTTGCCATGAGCGAGAGAAAATACAAAATGAAAAAGAAAGAAATAGAAAGAACTAAGAAAGATAACAATATACAAATGACCGAAAATGACGAGGTCGGAGGAGTTGAGCACGGCAGACGGCCTGCATGGTTCGCTCCGATGTGTACAGCGGCTTCGCTTATCCTTGTGGCAGGTATCGCTATCGGCAGCACTGTGCTGCTCAGAAACGGAAAGGGCAGTATCAATGACGGCGGCGTTATAAATCCTGCTGCAACTGTAACTACAACCGATGTCTCGGGAACAACTGTCACTGCTACGGGCGAAGGTACTGCAACGACCGTGTCAGGTCAAACCAACAAAAACGGTTCGACCAATAAGAACGGTACAGCTTCTACAACTGTTGTTACTGTTGTATCACAAGCAAACGGCGCAAACAAGAATTCAGGCAGCAGTAATGCTACAGGCGGAAATAGCAGCGGTATTGCAAGTGCAGGAAGTTCTTCCGACACGATGAGCGTCAGGGATTTTGCAGGTACATGGCAGTATCAGTCAGCAGTTGATTCTCATGTTGAGGTAGCCTCAAAGGACAACGGAACAGTTGTGATAAAAGATGACGGAACATACTCATACACAGACGCAAGCGGCTATACTTCAACAGGTACAGTCAAGGTCGGCTATGAAGAGTTAGGCGGTTCAAAAACGATAAGGGTCAGCTTTTATATTGGCTCTGAATTTAAATTCGGCGGTTATTACCTCCCCGACAGACCGTATGAGATACATCTCGGAAACGGCGGTGTATCTCGTCTTGTCCGCGGTGATGATGTTATAAAGAACTGCGAATACCAGAATATTGCTTACGACCTCATTGAAAGATACTATAAGGTGCTCCCTACTGTGCAGTTCAGATTCAATCAGTATACAAACCTCAATGATTCCGTTACATTCAGGATCATGAATCCTTACTTGGGCGGTCAGATAGAAGAAGTCACATTTGCACGTATCACAGGCAAGGGCTTAGAGATAAATTCGCAGGAAGATATTGTTGCTTACAAAAGAACGGTAGGAACAGAAAGATTTATAAACAAATATCGTGGAGAGAGGATAGTAAATATATCTTCTTCATATAACAGCGGCGATTATATAGACGAAACAGGTGTTGCAGCTGACGATCTATTGTATTATCAGGCATTTATCATGTACAAGGGCAATATGTATGCTAATACAGTAACGCCGCAGATGGGCTGGATAGGACATAATCCGCCTCATGATCCGACTGTAATAACAGATGTTACATCTAACTCATTCAGAGCATATTATGAGAATATAATGGGTGACAATAATTATGGCTGTGATATAGTTGACTTTGTACTGGATCCGATTTACGGAGAATGGCGAATAGACGAGATAACAAACGAAAATTATCCTGTTTATCAGCAGAAGGCAGCAGAGTTCGGATATTGATGTATATAAAAGTCCCGATATGTGTCGGGACTTTTCAGTCTGTCGAAAAAGTCCTTATACCAATGAATGGGATTCCAAAGGGACTGTGTTCCTTTGGCAGAGTCCAGAGGCAGCGCCTCTGGTGGGGTGTGGGGCAAAGCCCCACAAATAGCCTCAAAGCGCTTCGCAAAGGGTGAATTAAAAAACAGTCCAGTGGACTGTTTTTTAAGAGGGAACGCCTTGCAAGTGAAGGCGTTCCCTTAAAAAATGGGGTTTATTGACAAGCTGAAAAGTCCCGATATGTGTCGGGACTTTTAATATTGTGTGAACGCAGCTGATTTCAGACAGCCTTTCCGACAAGTCCCGTGTAATAAAAAAATGCTATCATACAAAGTGGAAAATGCTGTTTATACGGATATATGGTCTTTTCAAACGATATTACAATTTGTAATACTTCTGATTGTGAACTATTACAATTTTTACGATTAGGATAACTTTTCATTGTTCAAAGCTACAAAGTTCCTAATTTTAGTGTATAGTTAACAGAATGTATACAATTTTCGTTGAAAAATATGGTATTATATAACCAGAGGGAAGGAGAAAGCCAGACAGAGGTAAAAAGAGTTATTGAGAAAGAATTCTGAGGTACTTTTAGAAAAAAATTGCTGTATCTGATGAGATGGTGGAAAGGGAAGGATCGACCTTGTTTGATGATAACAGTAAGTGTCTCGGAAGCATCGGATAGTCCGATGAGCTTGTATATCCTGATTCGGCAAAGAGCTGCATATCTCCAGTGTGGCTCGATGCATCAAATAGTTTTCTTTTTCCAATCGCCCCCCCAGAAGAACAGGCACTTCAGATTTTTTAAAAATCAGAGTACCTGTTCTTTTTTTGTAAATGCCTTGATTTGTAAATGAATTTATGCTATAATTGAAAAAATATTTCATTGTTGCATTTTGGGTAACAAAAAACTGATTGGGGGAGAAGATATGAAAAAGTTCTTATCGCTTATTTGCAGCCTTTCGCTCATCGCCTCTGCGGCTTGCTTTGAAGCTTCTGCAGAGGACGCAGTACCTGTTGATATCGATAAACAGGCTTATGTGGCGCTTATGGAGAATTACGCGGATCGGAACAACGACGGTGTTATTGATGAAGCAGAGCTTGAACGACTTACCTCGCTCACGCTTGATCTTGACGGTGTAAAGGACATTTCATGGCTGTCAAGATTGAAAAACTGCTTTTACGTGACCTTTAAGGGCGGTGATATCACGGATTTTTCTGTATTGAAGGATATGCCAAAGCTGAAAGAGGTGACATTTAATTCTGTACCGTTAACTGACATAAGCTTCATGAAGGATATGGAGCTTGAAGGCTGCTATTTGCAGAATATGGATCAGATAACCCTTGAACAGCGCATTGAAGTCGCAAGATGCAGCGATATGACCATCGAAAAGGGATATTCGGGAAGATTTGGTGTCTATCCTGTAGGCATTTTCGGTAATAGCAAGATAAAATATACCTTTGATTCTGCTGATATAGTGGAGGAACTTAACAGTGTGCATGATAATTATCATATACAGCGCGATTATTACGGTAAACAAGAGGGAACTGTAAAGTGCCATGTATCTGTGGACGATGTTGAATATTTCACCTGCAATTTTACAGTAACACCTATGGAGCGTATAGCTCCGCCGCTGAATTCTACTGCAACAAGCCCTCAGGTGTATGATTGTTTTTATTACGGCAGCCGCAACGTTGTCGTTGACAATGGTACTCTCTACGGCATCAGAGGCGATCAGTACTATAAGGTCATGGATAATGTAAAGAATTTCTCAAGGACATATAAGAAAAATGCCGACAAAGAATATGTGTACATTGATCTTGTTCTGCTCAATGACGGTACACTCATTCTTAACGATAAGGTAGTCGAGGGAGTGAAGTTTGATTACCTTATTGACGGTTGTGCTGTTACTGCCGACGGTACTTTATATTCTGTATTCCCCGACGGCGAAGAACCTGTTATCGTAAAGGCAGGAGAAAATTTCAGAAAGCTTTTGCAGTCTGACCGATATTATATCTCGGAAAGCGGCGAGCTTATATGGTATTTTATTGATTATAACAGCCGCGGAGAGCTTGTTGTGAATACAAGAAATACAGGCATAATGAATCCCAAAAAGTGCAGTTACTATTATTATCTTGACGAAAAAGGTGTGCTCTGGAAACTGAACGGATATTCCTATTTCAGCAAGAGTAGAATAGCAGATGATGTTGTCGATCTTGGATATTATAATTCCTCGATCGGATACAGGACAGATGTGTATATAACTTCTGACGGAAAAGCATACGAAGCTTCAAGCAAAAAAGAAGTAGAGCTTTATCCCGACCCGACCGAGCCCATAGAGCTTCCTTATTTGCAGAGCGGCAGTTTTTACATTCATGAGTACGACAGCAAGTATGGCAACGGCGGTGATCTGCTGATAAACTGGTTCATTACCGACGACAGCACCCTCACTATCGACCTCGCAGGCAGACATTTTGCAATATCCGATGTAGACAGGGTTATCGATGCGGAATACGTCAAATATCAGGATAAGGGCTATGCGTGGTTCATACGCAAGGACGGCTCGATATGGAGATACTGCTTTGAGGACCGCGAGGCAGTTCAGATGACACCTTTGGGAAATATGCCTGAGGTAGTTCGCTATGACGTAAATCTCGACGGTGCATTCAATATTGCAGATGTTGTGACGTTACAGAAATGGCTGCTTAGTGCTCCCGATGCAAAGCTTGCAGACTGGCAGGCAGCTGATTTAAGTGAGGATTACAAGCTTGATATATTTGACCTTGTAATGATGAAAAAAGCTCTTGTGGCAAAGCTTACTGATGACGTAAAATAAAATCAAATGAAAGGAAATGAGATATGTTAGAATTTATTACAGTAAACACACACAGCAGTATACGCATAGATGACGGTAAGATAATCTATATAGATCCTTATGACATCAAAGAAGAAACTTCTGATGCAGATATCATACTTATTACACACGATCACTTTGACCATTTTTCTCCTGAGGATATTCAGAAGGTAGTGAAGCAGGATACTGTTCTCATATGTCCTGAGGGCATGGAGGTACAGATAGAAGGACTTCCTGTTGTTAAGGCAGCCGTAGGAGAGAAAATAGAGACAAAGGGGATAAGTATAGAGACAATTGCTGCATATAACAAGCAAAAGCCTTTTCACCCGAAGGATAACGGCTGGATAGGCTATATTATCAACAGCTCAGAGTACGGACGTATCTATATCGCAGGTGATACCGATATCACTGAGGAAAACAAGCAGGTCAAGTGCAATATCGCACTGCTGCCCGTAGGCGGAACTTTTACTATGGATCACAAGCAGGCTGCGGAACTGGCAAACACCATACACCCTGAGTACGTGATACCTGTCCATTACGGCAGTATCACAGGAACTCCCGAGGACGGCGAAAGGTTCGGCAGAGCTGTGGATAAGGATATAAAAGTAGTTTTTAAGATGTGAAAAAAATCCCACTCGCTATGAGTGGGATTTCCAGTCTGTCAAAAAAGTCCTTATACCAATGAATGGGATTCCAAAGGGACTGTGTTCCTTTGGCAGAGTCCAGAGGCAGCGCCTCTGGTGGGGTGTGGGGCAAAGCCCTACAAATAGCCTCAAAGCGCTTCGCAAAGGGTGAATTAAAAAACAGTCCAGTGGACTGTTTTTTAAGAGGGAACGCCTTGCAAGTGAAGGCGTTCCCTTAAAAAAATGGGGTTTATTGACAAGCTGAAAATCCCACTCGCTATGAGTGGGATTTCCTGTTACATATCGTCAAGCAGGTCGTCAATGCAGGACTCCTGATACAGGCGGTTCCGGAACCATGATTTTATTTTGTCTATATATGGCTGAAAGTGTTTCGTTATTTCGTCTTTTTCGCCTGTTTGAGTGCATAATATGTTGATAAACTCAGCAGCGTTCAGTACTTGAAAGATTTCGCCGCCATTTTCGTTTAATATTTCTGTTACTTTTTCATAATAATTAAAATTAAATAAGAGGCTATGAAGATCATATACAATGGAATCCTTAGTGTAAAAACTCATTAAGTCATCCAATGTTTCATAAGTGCTGAAATATATCGCGGAGATCATTGCACTACCTTTTACATTATGAACAATATAATTACTTAACAGCTTTAGGAGAAACTCATAATCGTCCTGATCTACAGAATTATATATTGCTTCTATTTCATCAAGCATATCAACAATTACATTTTTGTAGAATCTTTCTCCGTCAAGTTTGACAAGTATAGGAAAATATTCGGAAACTCTGACAATAGAGGGGGCTTTTTCTATAAAAGCAGACAGTAGCGTTTTTTGTTCCGAATCAGTCAAATTTTTCGTGTACACCGCCGCAAAGTATTCCTGAAAGCTTCTGTGTACGAATTTGTATTCCAATCCTTCTTTAACAAACATACAAAGATTTTGGCTAAGATCTTTTAGAACAGCGTAAGGTTCTGCATTAGTATTTGTCTTTTTGATAGAATCCTTTATATACTCTATAATCTCGTTTTCTTTAAATGAGTATTGCTGCTTGAAAAATGTTTTGAAGCAGAAGTGTGTGAAAAGAGACTCCAATTGTGATTCAGAAAGCTTTGAATGTATCTCACGTTTGTGATTCTTTATGCTGTCATGTTCGTAGAACATTACTGAAAAAGCCTTGGCGTAAAAATCGCAGAAATCATCGGGTATATAGCCATTAGAACGGTACACAAAGAACATGATGGTGAGCAGCAGGGGATTGCTTGCGAATGATTCATGTGCCTTAAATAATTTTTTTTCAAGTTCGCTTTTGAAATTTTCTCTTTTTTCATTGTCACACTTGATCTTATCTATAATAGCTTTAGCCTGATATATGTCTAAGGGTTCGGTATGCAGCTCTTTGAAACTCTGCCAACCTAAGCTATCCGACGGTCGTGAAGAAACAATAAAAACATTATTATTGTATTTGCTGGAGAACTTTTGTATTTCCTGTGAGATAGTATCCGAAAAATTGCTTTTTACTTCGTCAAAGCCGTCAAAAAGTATCAGATAACAGCCTTTTTGCAGGCTTGCTTCGATAAGTGCGTCACTCATTTTTGCACCGTATCGCGTAAGGATCTCTTTTAGATAGTCAAAAAGTCTCGCCTTGCCGTCGGTTACGGGTACATTTCTTAATGTTATAAAAACAGGGACGAGATCGAGCTGTTTGATGCAGTTGATATGTATGAACTGCATCATAATTGTCTTACCCATTCCGCCTAATCCCGTTATTATGGTTTTATGGGAATGATCAATGATATTCTGAACTTTGTCTGTTGTTATTGTTTTGGTTCTTCCTTGGTTAGAAAGGTTGGTGTTGATACAACATTTCTCTATCAACCGGCTTTCGTCACGATATATCAGGGTCTTGGCTCTGCCTATTTCGTTGTATGATTTGATAATGTAATCTCTTAGAAAGTCATCTCTATTAATTTCTTTGTTAATTTTAGAAAATCTTTTCTTTTCAATGCAGACATCGCAAAAATGCCTGCTGAGCCTTTTTATAGGTTCTTCCAGTGCTTCTTCTAATGCCTTGTCAACTTTTTCGCCGATATAAGCGGCAGCTGCGGCAGTTGTTAAAGCTCCCATGTTTTGACCTCCCACGACTTTTTTCTATATTTTACCATATATTGCTGTATTTTTCAATACAAATAATGTTATTCAAATAATAAAAAAAGCAGGGGCAAATATCGTGATATACAGTGTAAAAAAATTATTCTCTCAGGCAGCAGTTGCCGTAAAATTCGAGGACGAGAAGGAATATTACATTTATTTCGATAAGAGCTATCCCCCCCGATTCACTGGGAAGTCTTATCGAAGACCTTGCACTTGGTTCAGGCGGACTTAATGACAGTGCGTATAAAGGAAATACGGAATATAAAGGCTTTGACACGGAAAAGGTTTGGGAAATGCTCACCGAAAACAATGCTCTGCCTGATGTTCAGGAGTATTGCAGGGATCAGGTTGTCGTACCTGAAGTAAGTCTTTCGTATGTATCGCCTTATATACGTGCTGTAAGCGGTACGATAGGTATTTCTGAAAAAGGCTATCTATTCACAAATATCTGTCGTAACGGCGCTTATTTCTATATCGGTGAAGATAAGGCAGGAGAAATAATAAGGACCTGTCTTCACAAGCAGTCGTAAAAAGCTGTTTGACTCTCTTATGAAGACAGGTTCAGGGTCGCGTTATAGAAAGCAGTACATTTTCATGATGCGAATTTCGCGGTAAATTGGTGTTTCCCGCATATGCCTGTTATTTCTCAATCTATCGGAAGATCAGGAAAATCCACATAGCCCGATTCCGTTTCATCGGGAGTATTCGGCGCAGTTACGGGCGGTTCGGTCGCAGCAACATTCTGTTCTGTTTCGGTGTGGAGGTACGAAGTATCTGCTTGGATTTCGGGATCGGGCTGCTCTATATGTTCGGCTGCTGTTACTGTCACAGAAGTGGTCGCAGCTTTTTCCTGTTCCGTTTCTTTGTATGTAGTTTGCGCGTCAGTGGATACAGTCGTATTTTTTTCAGAAGCTGATGCGCTTTCTGTTGTAGTGACATTTTCGGTTTTTGATGTACTTGTTGTGGTCTGCTTTTTTTCCGAAGTGTTGTCACTGTCTTGTGGACCTTTGCAAGCTGTAAGCAGACACGCTGCTGCCGCTATTGCTAAAAAAATCTTCTTTTTCATTTTATTTCCTTTCAATTTTAAACGCTGCGCTCATCCGATCAGGACATGAGCACGACGTTTTTATTTTGGGGGCATTTATTGCCTCATTAATATATAGGCAACACCGCACAAAGACCGCTTAACGACTTTGTACTAAATCTGCTTGCATATTTTCCGTCATCTTGCACATAAATCTCTTGACATACGACAGTATGCCTGCAAGATTTCTATACAATCTGACGAAAAATCTGTCGGCGCATCTTTAGCACAATCTCTGTGCGGTGTTGCCTATAGAATAGTTCCTTTCGGAAACTATTTAGTCTGTCAAAAAAGTCACTTAACCTATGAAAGGGATTCCAAAGGGACTGTGTTCCTTTGGCAGAGTCCAGAGGCAGCGCCTTTGGTGGGGTGTGGGGCAAAGCCCCACATATAGCCTCAAAGC